>Ga0256834_1000516_pt1 | contig 27788 bp, 24 predicted proteins | sample 4281140metaG_FD_190536 | JGI IMG/M metagenome (GOLD analysis project Ga0256834, IMG submission 190536) | Hydrothermal vent microbial communities from East Pacific Rise, Pacific Ocean - 4281-140 | ecosystem: Environmental > Aquatic > Marine > Hydrothermal vents | place: Pacific Ocean: East...
CAATAATGGGCGTGACCATGGCTGTGTAGAGGCCGTACTCCGGTGGCAATCCAGCGATAGTTGCGAAGGCAATACCTTGCGGTAGTACGATTACGGCCCCTGTTAGCCCCGCTAGCATATCGGCTTTCAGGCTCTGCCGATTGACAAGCTGTAACCAACGTAGAAAAGGCAGGAGTGTGCTGATATTCATCGTCTATCTTTTATTGTTATGAGGAAGTGGAACATCTACTAAATTAGCGCCTTTAGTAACTCAATCTCCTCACGTAGCTCTTTTACCTCTAACTCAAGCTGATTGATACGCTGGCTATTAGAGGTGGTGCGTGGCTCTGTTGATGGTGCTACATCAGCCACTATCTCTACCTCACCACTCAGAAGATGTGCAAAGCGTGACTCACGTTTACCAGGCTCACAGGGGAGTTTAGTCACAAAAGGGCCATCACTGCGTGATATCAACCCTTCAAGTACCGCTTCAACCTCCTGCACATCACAGAATTTGCAGAGACGATTGGTATGAGTACGAAGCTCGCCAGGTGTTTGTGCGCCGCGTAAGAACATAGTGCAGATAATCCCCTGCTCCTGCTCAGTCAGCTCTAGTGCACCAAATCCCACATTACAAAAACGCTGTTTATACTTCTCCACTCGGCTGCCATAACCACTCTTGCCGCTTACATAAAACTTTTTGCCCAGCTCATCGAGAGTCTCTTGAACCGTTGATTGATCAAGGCTCAATACTGGAGAGCGGTTACTTTTTTGGTTGCAGGCATTGGTTAAAGCGTTGAGTGATAGAGGGTATTGATCAGGTGTGGTGATCTCTTTTTCAATAAGAGAACCGATGACTCGTGTTTCATTCTGTGTGAGGTAGATATTCACGTTAAACCCTCGTTACCTTTATTGATGCAGTCTGCAATATATTATATCGAACTAATAAAGGATGAGTTTAACCCACATTTAGAAAATCAGAGGTTTACTTGTGATTCAATTAGTCGGGGGAGGGGGAAAGTTGCCGGCAAAAAAATACGGCAGATGGCTCTGCCGTATTTTAGAGAGTTGCTTTAAACCGTGTGGTTTTTAGTTTGGGGAAGTGTGACTGGTGCGGTTTATTGGTCTGGAAAGATCCTGCTTTGCACGATTTGTCAGATCATGGACATGCCGTTTTGCCTCATGAATAGAGCGATTGAAGGTATTCAGAATGCCCTTTTTATCCAGCATCCCCTCCTTGATCAGCGTGCCCTGTATGCCAATCTCCATCCAAATAGGCAATGAAGCATAGATCTCATTATCCCATTGAGTGGGAGATTTGAGCATGCGGCTATTACGGTAGAGCGCTAGCACTGGCTCATCGATATAGCCCAGTTCAATCATCTCCTGCTCAAGCAGAACAATAGCCTGACTGATTTTTCGTTCAGTATCGCTAACAGATTCCTCCAATATACGTGCAATTAGTGATGTCTTTAGGCCTATCTCATGGCGAAGTAGGAAGACTTCACGCAGTGATTTTGGTAAACCACGCAGGTGATCTAATAGTTTGATACGTGAGTGAGCTTGTTTATCACTGTCACTGTCACTGTTTGATTTTTGAGCATCACTAAGAAATAGTTGATTGGCATTACAATTTTGCAGACAGCGGTAGAGTATTTTATAGAGTGCAATTTTATACTGGCTGGGTGATGTGTGATCTTTTCTTGCTTCAACAAACTCGGCCCATATCGTTATATAGAGTGAACGAGCTTGTGGCCCTGTGCCAAACTGCCGAACGATGAACCGGTAGATACGGCCACTGTAACGCTCATAAATATTGTTGAAGGCGTTAAGGTTTCCATCAAGAAACTTTTCCATCTGCAGTTTCGTATTTATCTCTCTTTTACTCATTGCGTATAGCCCTCAAAATAACATTAAAGCGGCGCAGTTTCTTCTGCCTAACAACTATCGACATCTGGATATGAACAGTCTTCCATAAACGCTAGGGTAGCGGTGTGGTGTGGCTCACATTTTGTCTTGGATTGGAGAGAGTATTGTGCAAACTTCATCACAAAATTATTGGTTTTGAGAAGTAAACCACCTAAAATATGAATCCCCTTCATAGGCTTTTAACGATGGCTTTTAGCGATTTAGTTGGAGTGGCTAATTAAATCGAGGAAAAGCGTTGATCATGATAATATCCTGCGGCTATGAATTTAGCCGACTTTAGATATGACTTGCCACAAGCGTTAATTGCCCAGTATCCGCTGGAGAGACGCTCTGATAGCCGCCTGCTGGTGCTTGATGGTGCAACAGCTGCTATTGATGATCTCCGCTTTAACATCTTTTCCACGCTACTCAATTCAAATGATCTTCTTGTTTTCAATAACACCCGTGTGATGGCGGCTCGGCTCTATGGCCGAAAAGTGAGTGGTGGCAAAATTGAGGTGTTAGTTGAGCGTGTTTTAGATAACCACCGACTCTTAGCACACATTCGGGCAAGCAAATCACCCAAAGCTGGCACTCAGATTATTCTGGGTGGTGAGGTGGTGGTTGATGTTATTGGTCGTCAGGGTGAGCTGTTTGAACTATCTGTACAGCAGATCACTCCCATGGCGCTTATGGAACGGCATGGCCACATGCCACTGCCACCCTATATTGATCGATCAGATGAGTCGCTTGATTTAGAACGCTATCAAACGCTGTTTTCAGAACGCCCCGGTGCGGTGGCGGCCCCCACTGCGGGTCTCCATTTTGATCAGAAATTGCTAGAGCAAGTTGAGGATATGGGGGTTGAAAGTGTCTATGTCACACTGCATGTTGGTGCCGGTACCTTTCAGCCGGTTCGGGTTGATGATATCACCAAACATGTGATGCACAGCGAACGGGTTGAGGTGAGTGTTGAGGTGTGTGAAGCCATTCGTCGTACTCGTCAACAGGGTGGGCGGGTGATTGCTATTGGTACCACCTCTGTTCGTAGCCTAGAGGCGGCCTCCACCAGTGGTCAGATCGAACCTTTTCAAGGTGATACTCAAATTTTCATCCATCCTGGTTACACTTTTCGTAGTGTTGATGCGATGGTCACCAACTTCCACCTACCCGAGTCAACACTGCTGATGTTGGTCAGTGCCTTTGCCGGCTATGCGCCTATAATGGCTGCCTACCGACATGCAGTTGCTCAGCGTTACCGTTTCTTCAGTTATGGTGATGCGATGTTTTTAACACCTAAGAGTGCCTGAATTAGATGCAGTTTAAAAAAATAACCAGCGATGGTTTGAGTCGACGGGGCCGTCTCACTTTCCCACGTGGCACCATCGAAACCCCTGCTTTCATGCCGGTTGGTACCTATGGCACCGTCAAGTCGATGACCCCAGAGGAGCTGACGGAAATTGGTGCTGAGATCATCCTTGGCAATACGTTTCATTTGATGTTGCGCCCGGGTACCGATGTTATCCAAAAACATGGTGATCTACACGATTTTATGCACTGGGAGAGCCCGATTCTGACTGACTCAGGCGGTTTCCAAGTCTTCAGTCTTGGCAAGATGCGAAAGATTACTGAGGAGGGGGTTCACTTCCGCTCACCCGTCAATGGTAGCAAAGTGTTTATGGGGCCAGAGGAGTCGATGCAGGTGCAGCGCGAGCTTGGTTCTGACATTGTCATGATATTTGATGAGTGTACACCCTATCCCGCCACCGAGCGTGAAGCGCAATCCTCAATGGAGCTATCTCTCCGCTGGGCAGCACGTAGCCGAGAGGCGCATGGCGATAGCCCATCGGCACTCTTTGGTATTGTGCAGGGTGGAGTCTATGACAATCTGCGAGAAGCCTCATTAGAAGGGCTAGTTAATATCGGTTTTGATGGCTATGCAGTGGGTGGCCTCTCCGTTGGTGAGCCACCTGAAGATCGCTGGCGTATCTTGGATAATCTTGGCCGAAAACTCCCTATTGATCACCCCCGTTATCTTATGGGTGTCGGTACACCTGAAGATATTGTTGAAGCGGTCTGCCGTGGTATCGATATGTTTGATTGCGTCATGCCGACTCGAAATGCCCGCAATGGCCACCTATTTACCCATCAAGGTATCGTTCGTATCCGCAATGCGACTCACCAATTTGATGATGGCCCTGTTGATCCATTGTGTGATTGCTACACCTGCAAAAACTACAGTCGCTCCTATCTACGACATCTGGATAAATGTAATGAAATGCTTGGCCCTCGCCTTAACACCATCCATAATCTGCACTACTACCAGACATTAATGCGAGGGTTGCGGGGGGCTATTGAAGCAGGAACGTTAGATAAATTTGTAGCAGAGTTCTACGCTTTAAGGGCATCTTAAGATTTATTATTTCGTCCCCTTTAAAAGCTCAAAGCCTCACCCCATCTTATGATCTAGAAAATGGGTGAGGTGAGTTCCCTCGTACCTTAAGGTTCCTTGTGTCATAATTTGGCGCTAATTTTTCTATGGCGATTGCTCGCCAATTTTTGTCATTAACTAAATATTTAGGTGCACAAATGAGTTTTTTTATATCTGATGCGATGGCCGAAGGGGCTGGGGCTGCTGGGCAGGGCGACCCACTTATTGGGTTACTCTTCCCAATTGGTATGATCGCTATTCTCTACTTTTTTATGATTCGTCCACAGATGAAGCGTCAGAAAGAACATAAAACCCTAGTTGCAGATCTCTCTAAAGGTGATGAGATTGTCTCAGCTGGCGGGATCGCCGGTAAGATTACCGCGATTGGTGAAAATTTCGCCAAAGTTGAGATCGCTGATGGTATTGAAGTGAAGATTAGGCGTCAGGCAGTTGAGTCTATTCTGCCAAAAGGTTCACTCAAAGAGCTATAAAACGCTAAACGGCCTCCTTAATCGTTAAGGGGGCCGTTTTGTTTTAGATAACAATTAAGTACCTTAAAAATGATTAACCAATATCCACTCTGGAAAAATCTCCTCATCCTGCTGGTGATACTCGCTGGTGTGCTCTATGCGCTGCCAAATATCTATTCTCAGGATCCCTCAATGGAGATCTCAGGTAGCCGCCGAGCAAACGTCACTGAAGCGACTGTCGCTAAGGTAGATGTTGTTTTGAAGGATGCTGGCATTAACTTCAAATCTATTGAACACGGCGCTGGAAAAATGTTGATTCGTTTCGCCAGTAACGAAGATCAGCTACGTGCCAATGAGCTACTCGAAACAACCTTGGGTGATGGTTATACCCAGGCGTTGACATTGGCTGCTGATGTTCCCGACTGGTTGGGCGAACTAGGTGCTGAGCCAATGTACCTTGGGCTTGATCTGCGTGGTGGTATTCATGTCTTAATCGACGTCGATATGGATGCAGCAGCAAAACAGGCTGTTGAACGGTATAGCGGTGATATCCGCACGTTGTTGCGTGATAATAAGCTACGTTATATCACGGTGACCCAGGGCGATAACCGCGTCTCTGTTAAATTTCGTACTGCTGCTGTTCGTGATAAAGCGGCAGATGTGATCTATGAAGCTTTTCCTCGCTTAACAATTGAGTCCACAAAAAACGGTGATGCCTTCTTTGTTCATGGCAATATCTCATCGAGTGAGCAGGCAGAGGTTAAGCGTTTTGCACTACAGCAAAACATCACTACGCTACGCAATCGAGTCAATGCCCTCGGTGTTGCGGAGCCTGTGATTCAGCAGCAGGGTGATCGCCGTATTGTGGTGCAACTACCCGGTGCACAAGATCCAGCAAAAATCAAAGAGATGCTCGGTGCTACAGCAACGCTGGAGTATCGTCTGGCTGATACTAAAGGCAATATTAATGATGCTCTAAATGGTCGTGTACCCCCAGGTTCTAAACTCTATAGAGAGCGAGATGGTTCACCTGTATTGCTAAAAAAACGGGTCATTGTTACCGGTAATCAGATAACCAACGCCAGCTCAGGTATTGATACACGTACTGGCACCCCGATGGTGAGTGTCAACCTGGATAGTCAGGGTGCGCGCCGTATGCGTAACATGACAACAGAGAATGTTAATAAACCGATGGCGGTTGTTTTTATTGAGACTCGTACTATCACCAAGATGATTGATGGCAAAAGAGTCAAACGTAAAATTAAAGTGGAAGAGGTTATCAGCATCGCCAATATTGTTGAGCCATTTGGCGCGCGTTTCCAAACCACGGGCTTAGATAGCAGTGAAGAGGCACACGATCTTGCACTGCTACTACGTGCTGGTGCACTGGCAGCCCCTATTGAGATTGTTGAAGAGCGCACCATCGGCCCAAGCTTAGGTCAAGATAATATCGACCAAGGCTTTAAGTCCGTTATTATCGGCCTTATCGTCGTTATGGTATTTATGGTCGCCTACTACCGCCTCTTCGGCTTAATTGCCAATTTGGCCCTCATAATCAACCTCGTGATGATTGTTGCCGTTTTATCGATGCTACAGGCGACATTAACGCTGCCAGGTATTGCTGGAATTGTGCTAACAGTGGGTATGGCTGTTGATGCCAATGTGCTGATTTTTCAGCGTATTCGTGAAGAGCTCGCAGTGGGTAATACGCCGCAGGCAAGTATTTTTGCCGGTTATGAGAAAGCGTTTTCAACCATTGTTGATGCCAACATCACAACATTGATCGCTGCGGTAGTACTTTTCAGCTTTGGTACAGGCCCTATTAAAGGCTTTGCTATCACGCTCTTTATCGGCATTGTAACCTCTATGTTTACTGCTATTTTGGGCACACGAGCAGTGATTAATCTGGTCTATGGTCAGAAACGTGTCAAAAAACTGGCCATCTAGACGGAGTTGAGTTATGCAAATTTTTACACAAACGAGCAAAATTGATTTTCTTGGCAAAAGCCGGTTTGCACTGATTTTCTCCGCGCTTCTTATGGTGGCGAGCATCGGCTCACTATTTGTTCAGCAGCTTAGTTTAGGTATCGATTTCACTGGTGGAACGCTGGTTGAGGTGGGCTACAGTGAGCCTGTTGATCTTACTAAGGTGAGAGGCGCACTGGAGCAGAGTGGCTTTAAAGATGCCACTGTCCAGCATTTTGGCACGGCAAAAGATGTATTGGTGCGCCTCGCTCCGCGTGAGGACATTAGTAGTGCTGAGTTGAGCGACCAAGCCTTTAGCACCCTGGCAAGTGTTGCAAAAGCGGAGCTACGCCGAGTTGAATTTGTTGGGCCACAGGTGGGTGAAGAGCTGACCAATGATGGTGGCTTAGCAATGCTCTACGCGCTGCTGGGTATCCTGATCTATGTTGCGCTACGTTTCGAATATCGTTTTGCTGTTGGTGCCGTTATCGCGCTGGTACATGATGTGGTGGTAACTATTGGCATCTTTTCTATCTTCCAGATCGATTTTGATCTGCCGGTATTGGCCGCAGTGCTAGCCGTTATTGGTTACTCGTTGAACGATACGATTGTGGTCTATGATCGCATCCGTGAGAATTTCCGAAAAATGCGTAAGGGCACCTCAATTGAGATCATTAACGCCTCTCTTAACCAAACCTTGTCACGTACATTGGTCACCTCAGTAACAACACTATTGGTTCTGCTTGCACTCTTTATATTTGGTGGGGAGATTATTCACGGTTTTGCACTGGCATTGATTATTGGTGTTGTGATTGGTACCTACTCTTCTATCTATGTGGCAAGTACCTCAATTGTGATGATGGGAATTAGTAAAACAGATTTGATGCCCGTACAGAAAGAGGGCGAAGAGGAAGAAGAGCCTGAGTCTCAGCCTTAGCTTCTCAAAAGAGAACCCTATCTATTATGGGGTTCCTTCTTTATTTTTGTGGTTGGTTATCTATATTTGGAGGAAGGCATTCACTTCCTGCCGCTCCAGTATTGACCAGCGATAGTTGGGTTGCTTTCCGAGAACCGTTAAGTATGCTGGACTCTAGTGAAGACTCAAGCATACCATCAAGCACGTCAACCATGATCATCTCTAGCGCACGATCACTAAAGATGTCACTGTTATGATTTCTCTCTCTCATCACACTTCCAAATTCCTCAAAGTTATTTTGAGTAACGGAAATAGAGAGCAAAACTTAAGGGTTTTAGACTAATTGGGGAACAAGAGTCAGGAGCGCAACCGTTGAGTGAGATGTGGTTTGATAGTACGCAACATAGCATTGTGTATTTTAATTCCGCCAGCGATTATATTGCCACTTTTAAGATAGTGGTCACCCCCTACGATATCGGTGACTATTCCTCCCGCTTCACGCACAATCAGCGCACCAGCAGCCATATCCCACTCTGCGAGACCCAACTCCCAAAATCCATCGTTACGGCCTGCGGCCAGGTAGGCTAAATCAAGCGCTGCTGAACCAGGGCGGCGGATACCAGCAGATTTAGTAGCCAAATCCTTGAACATGCCCATGTAGGCCTCAAGGTGCTGAAAATCCCGATAAGGGAAGCCAGTACCAATCAGAGACTCTTTCAGCTCTTTGCGGCTTGTGACGCGCAGTTTACGGTCGTTTAACTGGGCACCAGAACCGCGGGCGGCGGTAAACATCTCTTCACGGATAGGGTCGTAGATTACGCCTACTTCTAAGCGACCACGATATTTTAGTGCAATGGAGAGAGAGAAGTGCGGAAGGCCGTGCAGATAGTTTGTTGTACCATCAAGAGGATCAACCACCCATTGGTAGTCATTTCCCGCATGAATGCCGCTCTCTTCAGCCAATATGGCGTGATCAGGAAAACTTTGGCGTAAGACCTCAATAATCTCCTGCTCAGCATTCCGGTCGACCTCAGAGACAAAGTCATGAATGCCTTTTGATTTCACATCAATTGTATCGACATGATCAAAGTGACGGAGCAGAACGCGGCCGCCGGCACGGGCAGCCCTAATGGCAATATTTAACATTGGATTCATGGGCGGAAAGATACAGCAAGCCAGCCTATCTATAAAGGGTGTCCAGCAATTAAAGATAATTTAATAATATGGCCAATTTGCTGTCTAGCTCCTAATTAACGGTTTGTTGCTGTTTTTGTTGGGTAGATACGGTGGTGCCCAGCCAACAAACTAATACCAGACAGAGAGATAAAGCTTAAATACGTTGGCTGAAAACTCATAGAGAGGTTCCTCACCTGCGCCGCCACCAGCGGTTGCATCATGAAAATCATCATAGCGAAACATAATGTAGTCATAGCTAAGATTTAGACTGCCTCGGTCGAGTACCGACCAGCTCTGCTGTAGGAACTCGTAACTAACACCCAGACCAACTGTGTGGCTGTTGAAGGTGCTTAGCTCTTTATCACGGGCGAGATGGTTTTGGTAATGGATAGTGGGGTAGAGATCGCTGTAGAAGGTGGCTGCACTCTGTTGGTAAAAACGGTATTTAAAATCAAAGGTCCACGCAGTGTCACCAAGGGGGTGTACATAGGCAAGTTCACTATTACTAGCATCGATACCCCAACTATCTGTAAAATATCGATAGCCCGCGCTTAGTGATGCTCGGTAGGGCAAGTAGTAGATGCCGCGTATAGCAATGGTGCTACTATTCCTCGTACTGGGATACTCTTCAGGCTGTAGGCTATAGCCTCTCCCTACGCTGTTATCAACATAACGGACGGAACGGTATGGATTGTTTAAAAAACCTTGGTCTGTAATGGTCTCCCACGTTATTCCCATGATGGCATTTGCACTCAGCACCTGTGATATACCCAGTCGGTAGATTCGGCGATCAACATCCTCCTTAAAATCAGGCTCCTCATTGTCCATAACCACATCGGCAGCTTGAGCGTAGCTGATGGTAACAGTGGTCATTGCACTAAACATCTCTTGGCTGATACCAAAACTGGCTGTTTTAGAGGTGTAGTCGCTCTCTTTACTGTCATTATAACCGAGGCTAATAATGGTTGAATCGTGCAGATAATCGACTGTAAAGCTGTGCTCTTTACGGTTTTCAGTATATGTACTGGCACCAGTGATCATTTCAACATCAATCGAAGCGCTGGTTATGCTGTCTTCATAGTAGTTAACTGAGGCAGAGAAGGAGTTGCCCAGACTTTTTCTGATAAGAACTGAAGGGCCTATAACTTCAACCCCCCCGCCAGTGTAGGCATGAATCAGTATATCAGCCCTATCTTCAGGCAGCACGGCTGCTTGGTTGACAAGGGGGATGGCGGCCAGCAGCATGAGGCTTATGATGCTATTTAGTTGCATCCGCAGCCACCGCCCGCACTGATATCCGCACCCCGTGCTCCCTCTCGTGCCTCATAGACATGGCGTGAGTAGGCTGATGAGATCGGATCACGGCTAAAGCTCATGATAGGATCAGCCAGTTTTGCACGCTCGTAAGGTTTTACCCATGGTTTAACACTACAACCATTTAATAAAATCAGGGTCAGAGAGAGAAGGATAATTTGTTTCATCTTATCTATTATTTTGGCTATTCAATTAACAGAGCTTCAACCTGCTCTTGGTAGAGTTTCTCTATACCGGGTTGGTAGCCGAGGTGGATATCATGAATGGTGCCATTGCGGTCAAGCAGAATTGTGGTTGGCATAGCGGCTACTTTGTACAGGTCACTCACCTTATGTTCGCTGTCATAGAGTACAGGAAAGCTCACGGGGATCTGTTTTAGCATCTTATCCGCATTTTTAATTTGGTCATCGACATTGACACCTAGGAGGGTGAACCCCATTGGTTTGTATCGTTGGTAGAGGCTCTCAAGCTCAGGCATCTCTTGGCGGCAAGGGCCACACCAGGAGGCCCAAAAATTTATCATCACCACCTCACCACGAAACTCACTCAACTTAAGGTTCTCACCACTGCGGCTCTTGAGTGTGAAGTCAGGCGCTGTATTGCCTTTTTCAACAGCATAGAGGTTGCCGAAGAGTAGGCAGCTGGATATAAAAAAAATGGCCGGTGCAAATAGGCGTAGGGTGAATGGGGTGTTATTCATAGTGTAAATCCATTAGAAGAAGAGGCTAATGCCGCCGGTAAACTCGATGTTGTGGGTCTCTCTGCTCGACTCATAGATGCCGATTTCAAAGATATGGTCTCGCACATCAACATGCAGTGCAAACCAATCACTACCAAGGAAACGGTAGCCAGCCCCAAAGCTGGTTGTGAAGTAATCACCTAGGGCAAACTCGGTGCTACCAATGCCTGCAATGAGGTAAAACTGGGTGGTGAAGGCGGTTTTTCCGCCGACAAAAACTTCACCGGGCAAAATGTTGTAACCCAGTGAGAAGTTATAGTAGGTGAGCTTACGCTGTTCATCCGTTAGCAGTTTAGCAGAGGAGCCACTGATTCGTTCATAACTGCTCTCGCCCGTTTGGGTCTGACCTAAAGTCCCTACAGCAAAAAAATCTTCGGTGATGTGGTAGGCGAGGCGGACACCATAAACTGGGTTGGCACCAAAATCCTCAACACTGATCACTCCGCCAAATAGCTCAACTTCAAAGTTCTCTGTGTCAATTGCTTCAACTGTGAGTGTTCGCCGAGTGATCTCTGGTCTAACCAGCTGCTCATCTTCGCTATTGCTCAAACCTGCAGCGATAATATTTGATTGTGGTACCAATAGTAACCCCATGGCCACGGTAATGCTGCTAGTCAGTTTTAAAAGAAAAATGCGAATCCCGCCTTCCATTCGTCTATCTCCTCATTCTCTGTTCTGTCGGTAAACAGAAGGTGGTTTTTGTAGTCGAGCCGAAACATGAATCGGCGTGTTATATAGTAGTGCAACCCCAGGCCTACGTGTGCAGCAGCCTCTGTACGCGCCTCATCTCCCGCTAATGAAGAGTCAGCTTCAGTGGTGATAGCACCGCCGCCCAGCATAAAAAATGGCTCTACTCCCCAGAATGAAAAGGGCTTCATCAACAGGCTTGCATTGGCCATTAACCCACTGGAGTAGTTGCCGATGACCTGTGATAGCCCCACTTCAGCAGAGAACTCAGGTGTGAATGAGTAACCGAGATAGAGGGCAACGATGCGGGCACCAGCAAAGTCACCTGTCATAACGCCCATCTCCCAGTTTCGATCACTGTAATCAGACTGTTTGCCATCATTGATCTGTACTTGTTCACCGGCTAGATCAAGCGTTGTCTTGAACTGGTCGATGGAGGTCCATCCAGGTTTACCGCGATTGATCTCAACTTTAAACCAATCGGTGCGGCGCTTGAGTACACGGATCTGCTCACCACGCTCAATGATATCGACAATTGGATAACCTCGCCCTGGCCCTGTGCGTAGCTCCAGGAAGGGGTCGGTCACCTCAACATTAAAATACTCCTCACCTGCTGTGACGTTGGATAGAGATAGAAGAGTGATTAAAGTGATGAAAATATAAGGTGTTGGGAGCATCAATTCACGGGTGCATCAAAAGGGTTATTGTAATATTGTGCACCAATCTCAATCCACTCTGATAGCAGTTTTCGCTCTGCTGGAGTGAGCCAATTGGCATGGGTGCCACCTTGGTCAAATCTGTTAAGGAATGTTTGACTTGCCATACCTCTTCGGATGGAGGGGCCTTTTGCAGGCACAGTCTCAGGCACCATGATAGGTATAGGCTGACCATCTGTATCGAGTATCAACTCACCATCAGCATCAACTTCAAATAGCGGGTTGTCCTCAGCGTCGGTAGCTTGAACCTCAATAAGGATATCTCTTAAAGATCCATCCACTTCCTCTTGTAGATCATCAGCAAACAGCAGTTCACGATAGGCTTTATAATGATCAGGTTCATCAGTTGATGGGCCGTCAGTAAGATCAAGCTGTATATTGTCGGAACCATCGAGAATAACATTTACAGCGTTATGACAGGTGGTACATCTGTCAGCAACAAGAACTTCATTGCTATCATATAGTTGCCTCTCTTTACTCCAAAGAGGGTGAATAAATGTCTCATAGTTGATAACCGTACGGCACAATGCATTCCATGTGGTTTGGCAGTTGCTGGTTGCAGGGGCAGCTGTATCAAGGTCGCTATAGAGATAGCTAAAACTGCTATCTTTGTCCCTAACGGCAGGGTCTGTCCACTCATCATCATAGATGATATCTACGGTGGGTTGCATCGCAGAGCTGTTACGCATCCGAGTTTGGGCCATGCTCTCACCCATCTCAGCAACCATTGCTAGCTCTGTATTAGGGAAGGGGATACCTGATGTGACGGCACCAAAATTGACTGATGGAGGTACAGCATTACTGCGGCCATGGGGTGTATCACTATTGCGCTCATGGCAGCCGTTACAGGTGATGGTTTCACCCGCTTGAAACTGTAGCCAGTAGGCGTGTTGATTGCCAATACGCCGTCCATTTTTATCGAGTATCTCAAATGAGACTGAGGCATTAGCTGGCACCTTTGCGATGACTGAACCATCAGGCTCTATTGGTACATAACCAATAATCTCACGCATTCTGCGAGATACACTGCCATCAAGATTAAGAAAATCTCTGTTTGGTATAGAGACAGATTTTATGATGCGTAAAAAACGGGCAGGGCGTTGATCAGCAGTGGTTTGTTGGGGATCAGCCAGGTTAGCAATGCCAGAAGTGGTGGTATCAACGCCATCAAAATCATAGACGCTGCGAATATGCAGGATAGCCATGCCATTTTCAGCGGTTGCTGTATCAAGCTCAACACCCACTTGTTTATCGGCCAGTATGGTGGGGAGTTCTCTACCTTGGGTTGCTACTACTTCAGAGATCATCACCCCTTCGATATTTAACACCACCGGTAGTTGAGTCTGTGTACTTATATCGTAGATCCAGATGCTATAGAGAGGGGGGGCTTCAATGACCCCTTCTTGTGCAAGAAAGCTATTGGTACAGGGGAGTGTCAGGCTACCATCAATTAGACGGCAGGGACTCCAACTAATCAGCAGACGGTTAGAGCCATCCCAAAGTGGGAAGGCATCTAGAAAACGTCCGGCAGGGGATATCTGTGTATCGGTGCGGGCTGAATTTACAGTAGCCGAATGTTGAGCAGGGCCACTTAATATGCCTTGGTTGGCCCAGGTAGGTGAGAGATTATCGACATAATTATTCGTATCAATCTGTATCAGATTACCTGAACCAATCATTCCATCAAATGGTTTGAGCATGGTTAATATCTGACCATTTTGCAGCTCACGTGGCTGTAGAAACTGCACAGAGCTATCGATACTGCCTGTCTCATGGCTGTTACTACCGTAGAGGTACTCAAGCTCAGTGCCATCAGGGCGAATGGTGTAGAGAGAGATGCCATCTTGGCGTTGGTTGTCATTCCAGCGGCTGAAGAGTATTTTGCCATTCTGTAGAACGGTAGGGTCAAGATCATGGTTGCGATTGAATGAGATCTGGTGAATATCATTGCCATCACTATTCATCACATGTAGTACAAATGCTGCTTCACGGCCTGAATCATTCATCGACTCAAATTGTGGCTTGCCCTCATCAAGAAGTAATGCTTTTGAGCGACGTTGACGGGTAGATGAGAAGACAATACGCCCATCAGGTAGATAGTATGGTGCAACATCGTGCCCTAGCTCGGCGGTGATATCGGTGGTGATTATTCGATGCAGTAATTGTGTGCTGATCTCATACTCCCAGATATTCCAGGTAGGCTGTTCGTCATCCTCAGCACCCTCAATCTCTGCAAGCTTTAGCGCAAAGAGTAGGCGTGTTCCATCATAAGAGACCTCAAGATCTTTAACTGAACCCGTTCCTCCTGTGACCTGTTGAGTGATGTTGCTCTCAGCAGCAGAGGGAGCCGCACGTAGGCGCAGGTAGAGATCAGAGCCAGTGTTAAAACTAGACTGCTGACGATAATCAACATCAGCAGGAATTGGCTGTTTGATATAGGCGATTGGATAATCAACCACAACAGGGTCTTTATCTTGATCGCTACCACCAATGCCCGAGCCACCACAGCTAATAAGCAGCAGTGAAGTGGCAATGAGAACAGCAGTAATAGAGTAACAACGCCTCATCCAACCTAGCTCCTAGTAAGGTTACACGCCAGCACTAACAAAACCAGTGTTGGCTAACATAGATTTAATAACACTGGAGATATGAGTGTAGGGCAAGTAGGGATTATGTGAACTGCAAACCGAGTCACGTTTGATTATTTTGAGTTGATAGGTCTCTCGCAACTCAGCATTTTAGATCAACAAAGTGGGAATATTGTGCGCTGGTCGACGGACTTGATAATTTAACCCTTCATTTCAGAGGTTTTGTGAGTCGATCGACAAATTTTTTTTAGCTTTTGGTGAAAAATGACATAAGTCGAATTCCAAATTGTGCCATATCACTCACTTAAGAATATTGATTATGTCAAAAATAGAACTTAAATATCACTTTCACAGTAGGCGGCCTATGCAGCTGTTTCTGTTTGGACTGAGTGGCCTGCTAACCATGACAGCTTCGGCTGGTGAGCGTGAGCAGGCGAAACGGCTGCATGACAGACTGGCCGGTGTACCGCCATCAGCAGCAGTATTAGATAGTATGGAGGCCGATATCCTAGCAGGTGATGCGATTGCTGCCGCCTATACGGCGATGGAAAACAGTGCTTTCTACAATGTCACACTGAAAAACTACGTCACCCCCTGGACCAATGAGGAGCAGACGCTGTTTGCGCCCCTCAATGACTACACTGCGACAGTGATTGGCATGGTGCGAGATGAAGTCCCCTTCAACCAGCTACTATCGATCAACCGTTTCTATGTGGGTAACCCATCTCTGGGGCTGACTCCCTACTCCATGACTAATAATGACCATTACGAAGAGCTAGAGGCGAGTGGTGTTAGCCTAAAAGATGAGTTGGTCTCTGTTCAGCAATCGGATGTCACCACACTACCGGCTGATGCCACTGCGGGTGTAGCTACCAGCCGGGCCAATGCCAAAGCCTTCATGCGGGATGGCACCAACCGTGCGCAGTTTCGATTCACTATCCTCAATCAACTCTGCACAGATCTGGAGCAGATTAAAGATAACACCCGCTCATTTGACCGTATTACACAAGATGCCTCACGTAGCCCGGGTGGTGATAGCCGAATCTTCTTCAACAGCTGCGCAGGTTGTCATACCGGCATGGATCCAATGAACCAGGCTTTTGCCTATTACGATTATGATACCAGCGCAGAACGAATCGACTACAACGGTGTGGGCACGATTGATCCCGATACAAATGAACGCGTACAAGGCAAATACCGTATTAATGCCGATAACTTTAAAGATGGTTACATCGTCGTTGATGATAACTGGGTCAACTACTGGCGTACGGGGCCAAATTCACTATTGGGCTGGGATAACTCCCTGCCAGGTAATGGCTTTGGCCCAAAATCACTGGGCATTGAGCTGGCGAATAGTGATGCCTTTGCCAGCTGCCAAGTGAAAAAGAGTTTTCAAACAGTCTGTTTCCGGGCACCAGGAAATAGTGCCGATAGAGCGCAAATAGAAACGATGACCACTTCATTTAAAACCTCTTACAACATGAAGCAGGTTTTTGCCGAAGCTGCTATCTACTGCATGGGGGATTAAGGGATGACTTACTCTATGACTCGCCTTCTACTCTCTCTGCCTATTTTGCTTACTCTCCTAGTTGGTTGTGGTGGAGAAGCGACTGAACAGACAGCCTTACAAGCTGAATCTACCTTTACTAGCTATAGTGGTCCTGTTGCCTTAACTGATGATGTGCAATCTTTTCGCCTAAGTCTGTGGGACGGTCTGAAAGCGGATAACCGTTGCGGTGGCGCTTGCCATGTTGAAGGAGGACAAGAACCATTTTTTGTTCGCCAGGATAATATCAACCTTGCTTACAGTGAGGCGCTCGCTTTTGTTGATCTCTCAGCACCCAGCAGCTCTGTAATGGTGAGTAAAATTGCAGGTGGCCATAACTGCTGGCTAACCAGTGATAGCGCCTGTGCCGCTACAGTGACCGCTTTTATTGAGAATTGGGCTGGTGATGCGATCTCTACAGGTCGATCCATTCAACTTGAAGCTCCCCCCTCAAAAACCCCAGGCGATAGCAAAAGTTTTCCTGATACCTCAACACTTTTTGCGGCAGAAATTTACCCACTCTTAGTTAATCATTGTGCCGATTGCCATGCAGAGACAGCACCGACACCACAAGCACCGTTCATCTCAAGTGCAGATGTAGATGCGGCCTATATTGCCAGTCGAGATAAAATTGATTTGGATACACCCGCCAACTCTCGACTTGTCGTGCGCTTACGCCAAGAGTTCCACAACTGTTGGAGTGATTGCCAAGATGATGCACAGACAATGGAGAATGCTATTACCACCTTCTCCAGCGCCATCCCCCTGACTCAAGTTGATCAAGATTTGATATTGAGTAAAGCGCTCTTATTGGAAGATGGCACCGTTGCAAGCGGTGGCAAACGCCATGAGAGTAACCTTATTGCACTCTATGAGTTCAAAACAGGCAGTGGCAGCACCGCCTTTGATACCAGCGGAGTTGAGCCCGCAATCAACCTAGTATTGAGTGGTGATTACAGTTGGGTTAATGGTTGGGGAGTAGAGTTTCGCGACGGCGAAGCGAAAGGGCCAACCAGTAGTAGCCAGAAGTTAACGGCAATGATCCAAGCCAGCGGTGAATACTCCATTGAAGCGTGGGTCACTCCAGCTAATGTTACTCAAACGGGGCCCGCTCGAATTATCAGCTATTCATCGGGCACAACCGCACGTAACTTCACCCTAGGGCAGTCGCTTTATAACTATGATTTCCTGCATCGTTCAAGCACCACCGGTGTAAACGGTGAACCTAGCCTCTCTACTGCAGATGATGATGAGAGCCTACAGGCTACTCAGCAGCATGTAGTTGTCACTTTTGATACCACTAATGGCCGACGTATCTACGTCAACGGTCAAGATACCGGCAACATCGACCCACAAGCTGTTGGAAATTTAGTTGATTGGGACAATAGTTTCGCTCTTATTTTGGCTAATGAGGCATCGGGTAACCGCCCGTGGCGCGGGAAGTTGCGTATGGTAGCGATCCATAATCGTGCACTCACCCCCGCTCAAGTTGAACAGAACTTTTTGGTTAATGTCGGCGAAAAGTTCTTCTTACTATTCAATGTTAGTGATTACGTATCTGTGCCTGAGAGCTACATCGTCTTTGAAGCGGCGATGTACGACAGCTACAGCTACCTCTTCACCCAACCTCGCTATATCACGCTACATGCAACTGACCGGCCCAGTAATATCGATATTGCGGGCATCCGCATCGGCATTAATGGTCGAGAGGCTAAAGTGGGTCAAGCCTTTGATAAGGTAAATACTCAGCTTGATAGTAGTGAGTATGATGAGGAGTCTGGCCAACTGTTGTCACGTTTAGGTACCACAATCCCAATGGAAAAGGGGTTAGATTCAGATGAGTTCTTCCTCACCTTTGAATTATTAGGTAGTCGTAGCAACATCTTTACAGAGCCCGTACCAATCGCCCCAGCAGCACCAGCAGATGCTGACCCAGTGCCAGATATTGGTTTACGCACCTTTGATGAAATTAACGCCAGTATGTCAGCGATAACTGGCGTTAGTATGGTGGAGGGCAGTGTTCAGGCCACCTTTGAAACGATCAAACAGCAGTTACCATCTGCCGAAAAGATTGAGGGTTTTCTATCTTCACATCAGGTTGCCGTGGCTCAGCTCTCTATTGAGTACTGCAATGCGCTAGTTGAGAGTACAACACTGCGTAGCACTCTCTTCCCTGGCTTTGATTTTTCAGCCACAGCTCAAGATGCGTTCGATACACCTGGTGAACGTGATCTCTTACTCGATCCACTATTGAATCACACCATGGGGAGTGGCTTAGCCACCCAGCCTGATCTAACCTTAGTGAAGGATGAATTGAATAGCTTGATTGATACCCTAACCACCTGCGGAGGCAGCTGTGCTGCTGACCGTACCTTAACAGTAGCCAAAGCAACCTGTGCAGCGACCATTGGTAGCGCTGTTGTGCTGCTGCAGTAATTTGGAGAGAGTGATGGCAAAACGACAAAAAAACCTCTCGGCAGATGCCCCACTGCGGCATGCCGACCATAAACGCCCCATCAGTCGGCGTGACTTTTTAGCCCAAGGCTTTCTCACCGGCTTGGGCGCTGTAACGGCCCCTTCACTATTTGGCCTCTTTGCCAATCCCCGACAGGCAAATGCAGCACTTTCATCTGATCTGGAGCTATTGAAAACCTCATGTGGGGTGACCGTTCAGGGTGCAGGAAAAATCCCTTTTATCTGTTTTGATTTAGCCGGTGGAGCCAACATTTTGGGTTCCAACGCCCTAGTAGGGCGGCAGGGTGGACAGCTTGATTACCTCACCACTGCGGGTTACAGCAAAATGGGTATTCCAGGCGATATGATCCCTTCAATCATCAACCCTGCGACAGATTTAAGCGACTTTACCAATAGTGACCTGGGGTTATCGTTTCATTCAGATAGCGCCTTTCTGCGCGGTATTTTAGAGCGTGTTTCTGTCGCTACCGCTGCCAATGTCAATGGTGCAGTTATTCCTGCTCGCTCTGATAATGACACGGGCAACAATCCACATAACCCGCTCTATGCTATCAATCGTGCAGGTGCTGATGGTGAACTGCTAACGCTTATTGGCTCGCGTAATACAGACTCTGGTGGTAACTCTGTTGCACCGCCCAACATGGTTGATGCAGCGCTGCGCCCCACTAAAGTTGACCGCCCTAGTGATGTGACTGGCTTGGTTGATACCGGTAAATTGGTTGGCCTGCTCAATCAGGCAGATGCCGTTGCGGTTATGGAGTCAATCCAGCGCATCAGTAGCATGAAGTTGGGACAAGTGGATACTAAAGTGACCACCGATGAGATCATCAAAGATCTTGTCAATTGTGGTTATGTAAAGAGTGCTGATCTGATCGACCGTTATGGTAACCCTGCTGCACTTGATCCGATGCTTGACCTGGATATTGTCGGCCCTATCTTCTCATTAGATGAACTGGAGAATGATCGAGAGTTCAGTAAAACCGCTTCAGTCATGAAGCTGGTACTCAACGGTTATGCCGGTGCTGGCACCATCACGATGGGTGGATATGACTACCATACAGGCAATCGTGCAGTGGGCGAGATCCGTGATCTACGTGCGGGTCGCTGTATGGGAGCCTGCTTAGAGTATGCTGCTCGGCTCAATATGCCACTGATGATTTATGTCTTTAGTGATGGCTCTGTCTCAAGTAATGGCACACTTGATAACTCTGTTGAGGGACGAGGCAAAGGGGTTTGGACAAGTGATAACTCCTCCACAGCGGGCTCATTTTTTCTAGTCTACAATCCTGGCGGTCGGCCTATGCTGCTGGGTGGTACACCAGAAGCTCAAGCACTGCACCAACAGATTGGTTATTTCCGCTCTGATGGATCAGTGGAGACGGCCTCTAGTCCTGCTGCTAACAATGTTAATCTGCTGGTTGAGACCGTGGCGCTCAACTACATGGCACTGCATGGGGAGCAGGGCAATTTTGCTTCGCTATTCCCTGGGCACGGTTTAGGGAATGCGAGCCTAATGGATAGCTTGACCGCTTTCAGCCCCATTGTCTCGAGTAACATTTAGCAGGCTGAATAGTTACACAGTTTGCAGCAAAAATTATTGGACTTTGAAAGTATGAAACTAAAACAAATAATTGCTGGGCTGTTACTCATGCTGCTGCCGCTAATGGCGGTTAGTGCAGAGAGTGCATCAGCCAAAAATGAGACGCTAGATGGGCAGATTCAGAACCTGAAACAAGAGGTGTTGAAACTGAATCGCAATCTCTTCTTGCTACAAGAGGAGCTGCTTTTTCCTGGTAATAGCCAATTCTCTGTTTTTCTTTCGCTTGATATTGGCCAATATTTTCAGCTCGATTCAGTTACCCTAAAAATTGATAATAAAACCGTTGCCAACCACCTCTATACCCAACATGAGCTGCAAGCGCTGAAACGTGGTGCTGTACAGCAGCTCTACCTTGGAAATATTAAATCAGGCCAGCATGAGTTGGTGGCACTCTTTACCGGTAAAGGAGCAGATGGGCGTGATAGCCAACGGGCAACCAGCCTAAATTTTGATAAGCGTACTGACCCCAAATTTATTGAGCTGAAGATCATTGATCAAACCTCCAATGGTCGTGCCCTGTTTGAGGTTAAAGAGTGGTAGTGACGGCAAGCCCGTTAAGAGAGATTGGCTGCTACTCCTGTGCGGTATTGCTGTGGCTGCTCTCAATACAGCCGCTGCAAGCTAAAGCGGTTGGTGAAGGTGAGGTTGCCAACTTAGCCTATGGTGAAGTGCTCTATCAGTTCTATCAGGAGCGCTATTTTGATGCCATTGTGCATCTCACAGCTGCGCTACAAAAAGCCCCCATGGCAGAGCAGGGGAGTGATGCCGAGTTACTACTAGGTGGCCTCTACCTATCCTATGGCATGCATGATGAGGCTGAACGTATCCTCAATCAGCTGCTACTGGAGGAGGGCAATGAAGCGCTGCATGATCGCATCCACTTCTACTTAGCAAAATCACGCTATCGGCGTGGCCTGCTGCCAGCAGCAGAGAGAAGCCTAACGCAGATTAAAGAGCAACTACCCATTGCACAGCAGCAAGAACAACAGCTAATTTATGGACAGCTTCTGTTAGATCAATCGCGTGATAAAGAGGCTGTAGTGCCGCTCAGTAACCTACAAGGTGACTCCATCTTGGCCCGCTATGGTCAATATAACCTAGCTATTGCACAGCTGCGATTGGGTGATGTTGAGAGTGGTCAGGCACTACTACAGCATCTTGGCCGTATGGAGGTGAATAGTGGTGAGCTGGCCATGTTACGTGACCAAGCCAATCTAACCATCGGCTCCTGGCTACTGCAACAAGGTGATCTTGAGCAAGCTAAGCGTTATCTTAACCTTATTCGCATTAACAGCATGTTATCAAACGATGCAATTTTGGCTGCTGGTTGGGGATATGCTGAGCAGGAAGATTACCCCGAGGCATTAGCCCACTGGTTAGAGTTGAGCCAACGCTCAACTGCGGAGCCTGTTGTGCAAGATGCACTCCTAGCAATCCCATACGCCTTCCTTCAGCTCAATGCAAAACCACAGGCGATTGAGCACTACAACAGTGCAATTGCGACCTACCAACATGAGATGGTGGAGGTGGCTGCCGCTCAAACAGATGTTCAATCAGATGCTTTTACCAATAGATATCTATTGAGCAGTGAGGCAGAGAGCAAGGAGATTATCAATGCCTACCTACAGCCATTAGTCATCAGCCACCCTTTTCAGACGGCACTCCAGAGCCTACGAGATCTACAGGCTATTGAGCAAAATCTCACTCACTGGTCATCTGAACTAGGTACCTTTGATACGATGTTGGCTGCTAGAGAGCAAAATTATGAGGAGAAACTGCCACTGCTTGAGCGCAGCACAGCAATTGAGCAATTTCAAAAATTACGGCAGCAACAGCAACAGCAACGACAATACTTAACTCAAATCAGGGCTAAGAGTGATGCTTTGGCCCTAGCGACCAGCAAAGAGAGACGCGCGCTTACAAGGCTTGAAGCGGTGGAGAGCCGACTGCCTCAATTAGCAGGAAGTGTTGATCAAGAGCAGGTGGCACAACGCACTCAGCTCTTCCATGGCATTTTACTCTGGCGGGCCAGCACCGATTTTCAGGGGCGACTTTGGGGCGTTGAAAAGGGGTTGCGTGAGAGTGAAGAGCTACTAGAGCAGATTCAGGTGCGGCAAAATAGCTTAATAGCGCTTAAAGGGCAGCAGAAGGCTATTTTTGCCCATTTTGCAAAGCAAATTAGCTCAACGGCAGGGCAAATTGAATATCTAAAACCGATAGTCTCTGAGTTAATAGATCAACAACGTGCTGAAATTAGAGATGCCTCACTGGCCTATCTAAAACAGCAGCAGCTGCGTTTAGAGAGCTACCTAACACAAGCACAATTTGCCATTGCTCAAATCCATGATGAAGCACTAAAAAAGTCTGAGAGGCAGAGTCAATGAGAGCACTCTTACTATTGCTGCCACTCATCCTATTGCAAGGCTGCTTCAATGAGTCACGCAATGACCAATACAGTGGTGAAGTGATTGGTGATATGGCAGATAAAAAGCGCCCAGCAGTTGAGATTAGGCGTGATGAACAGCTGGTTACCGATCGTAAACAGGTAGAGGCACACTACCGCGCACTACTAAAAAAACGCTCAACCGAAGATGGCCCATTGGCGATTGAAGCCTCTCGACGTGCAACTGATTTGGAACTGCGAGCACAGCAAGACCAGCTCTTTTCTGAAGATGTTGATGCTGTAGAAGCTGCCAACCTAGAACCCACCATCAAACGCTATGAAGAGCTATTAGCCAGCAACCCAAGCTATAAAAACAATGACCGTATCCTCTACCAGTTGGCACGTGCTTACGGTAATAGTGGTGAGATGGCTAAGGCTCACCAGACGCTAGGGCGTTTGGTAAAGGGTTATCCACAAAGTAAGCATTTTTTTGAAGCGCAATTTCGCCGAGCAGAGTACCTCTTTTTACGTCGCTCCTACGCCGATGCTGTCGTGGCCTACCGTTCACTCATTAAAATTGAACATGGAAACCACCAACTGCTACATCGAGCTATCTATAAACTGGGCTGGAGCCACTACAAACAGCATCAACTCAACGATGCTATTAACAGCTTTATCGATCTTTTAGACCGCTTACTTGCAGAAAAGAGTGTGGCTGATGAAGCGCTCCTGAGTGATACCCTGCGCATTGTCAGTTTGAGTTTTTCTACGCTGGGTGGGCAAGAGACGATTACGGACTATTTTAAAGACTCTGGCCATCGTCACTATGAGTACATGCTCTATCAGCGGCTGGCTGAACTCTATCAAGAGCAAGGGCGTTATCGTGATGCCGCTATGACCTATCTCTCTTTTGTATTACTTGATCCAGCTCATGCTGAGGCACCAGCACTGCAAGCAAAAGAGATTGCAGTTTACATCGAAGCAGGTTTTAACCAACAAGCACTATTGAGCAAAAAAGCCTTTATTAAACGCTATCGAAATGATGGTGAAATTTGGCAGAAACTACCCAGTGAAGGGCAGGTGTTTGTTAATCAACAGCTGCATGCAACACTGCTTGAATTGGCGAATGAAGCCCATGCCAGTGCACAAAAAAAGGGTAAAAAGTTCAGAAAAAAACGCCAGCAATATCTTGATCAGGCTGAGTATTGGTATCGCACCTTTATCACTCTATTTCCAGCCAATGAGCAGACAGGTTATGTCAATTTTCTGCTGGCTGATCTGCTGTTTGACCAGAAGCGGTATAAGCAGGCGATTAGTGAATATAGGCGAGCAGCCTATGACCACCCCGTCCATGAGAAGTCAGCTGAGGCGGGTTATGCCCTCCTGCTGAGTTATGCCGCTGCAGGTAAAAGTATCAAGGCTACCGCTAAAATAGAGTGGCAGAGGGAGGCGATAGCCAGTGCTCTTCGTTTTGCTGAGCATTTTCCACAAGATAAACGGCAGTCAGGTGTGAAGGTTGATGCTGCTGAGCAACTCTTTAAGCTGGCAGAGTATGAACAGGCCTTAATGGTCGCTCAACAGGTGGTTAACCAGCAGCCAGCCACAACTGAAACACTACAGCAAAGTGCCTGGAAAATTGTAGCTCATGCCAGCTTTGAACGCGGTCAATTTTCTCAGGCTGAAGAGGCTTACAAACATGTGCTGAAATCTCTGCCAAGCAGAAGCCGTCAACGTAAGGCTTTTGTTGAGCGCTTAGCAGCCTCTATCTACAAGCAGGGCGAAGAAGAGCAGTTGGCTGGTAAATACATCGCTGCTGCCAACCATTTTCTTCGTATTGTGGCCGAGACCCCTAGCGCATCCATTGTTGCGACAGCGGAGTATGATGCTGCAGTTAGCTTGATCACAAGCAGTGCATGGGCAGAAGCTGTTCAGGTATTAGTTGGCTTTGAGAAGAGATACCCAAGCTATAAATTGCTACCAGAGGTGCGTAAGAATTTAGCATTGGGTTATCTCAATACCGATCAGCCCACTAAAGCAGCTGCCGTTTTTAGCAAAATTGCAGAGACTGATAGAACACCCGAGGTTCAGCGTGATGCTAGCTGGCAGGCAGCTGAGTTGTACCAAAATGCCGGTTCCAACTGGAAAGCCGTAGGAGCCTATAAGCGATATGTTAGGGCTTTTCCAAAACCGATGGGCCAAGCATTAGAGGCGCGTGAGCAACTGGTGCAACTCTATCAAAAGATAGATGAGATCGCTAAGCGAGACTATTGGCTAAAGCAGATTATCAAGGTTGATAAAGAGGCAGGTGCCACCCGCAGTGATCGTTCTCGTTATTTGGCCGCGAAAGCGACTTACATATTATCTGAGCCGTTGTTTAGTGATTACGAACGTATAGAGTTGCGTATTCCTCTGCGTAAAAGTTTGAAGAAGAAACGCCAGAAAATGAAGCTGGCAATTAATAGCTATAGCCGTTTAGCCCAGTACCAAGTGGCTGAGTTTGCCACCTTAGCCACCTTTCGTATGGCTAAAATATATCAACATCTTGGCCAATCGCTGATGTCATCAGACCGCCCAAAAGGGTTGAATGAGGAGGAGCTAGAGCAGTATGAGATGCTACTAGAGGAGCAGGCTTACCCCTTTGAAGAGAAGGCTATTGAGATTTTTCAGGCCAATGCTGAACGCACCACCACTGGCATCTATGATGAGTGGGTAAAAAAGAGTTTTGTCGAGCTTGCGATGCTGGTTCCCACTCGCTATGCCAAAGAGGAGCGTTTAACGGAGGTGATTAGTGTTTTACAGTAAGCGACGCTATCTGCTTGGTGCTGTGATGATCGGCATAACAACCTCTCTCTCAGCCGCTGAACGTCTAGAGTTGGAGGGGGCAGCGATTATTGGTAATCAAGATCTACCGCAAGTGCTCTATATTATGCCGTGGAAAGAGTCAGATATGGATAATATGGTGGTAAAGCCCGGCATGCGCTTTAAAGATCAGCTCTTAAAGCCATTAGATCGTACGGTATTTAAACGACAGATTGAATACTATAAGCTGCGGGAGAGTGAGTAGTCGTTCTGTTTATCGGTTCTGGTGCCCAGCATCGTAAGCCATATAGGCAAAAACACCGATGACGGCAAGTAATACTAAGACAGATAGCAGTTCCATAGTTACAACTCTTCTAGTGATGAAATCATATGTTCGATGCGCTTATGCACAAAAAAGGCTGATATGGTAATAATGCCTACACCAATAATAGCACCAAAAGTCTTGAGTTCGGAAGCTGCCCCAACATTTGAAAGAAGCCAGCCAATTAAGCTAATGTCTGAAACAACCATAATACCTAGCCAAAGTTTCAGGTAAGCAATTGTTTCTTTTACTATATCAAGTTTAGACATAATGACGATATTAGGCCATTACCGCCAAATTGGCTATCTGTTTCAGCTCGTTTCTCATGGGGTTTTCACACGTCAGATAGTAGCCCTCATGCTGTTGGTTTGGCTGCCACAAACCCATGCCGCTTGGGTTGAGAAAACAGCGGCTGTAATGGGTACCCACATCTCAGTTGAGCTATGGCACCCCAATGAGGCGCGTGCAAACCAGTTAGCTCAAGATGTCATTGATGAGATGTGGCGTATTGATCTACTGATGAGCCCCTTTCGTGAAGAGAGTGAACTGAGCCGCATCAACCGACAGGCAAGCCATGCCCCTGTTCACATCACACAAGAGATGTACCAACTGCTAAAAAAAGCGGATGGCTTCTCCCGCCTGAGCCAAGGTGCTTTTGATATCACTTTTGCCAGTGTTGGCCAGCTCTATGATTACAGAGAGGCCACTCGTCCAGAACCGAAGAGCGTTAACGCTCTACTACCCATGATCAATTTCAGGCATCTGTTACTTGACCCAACGGCACAAACGGTTGCTTTTGCTATTGATGGTGTGCAGATTGATCTTGGAGGCATTGCAAAAGGGCATGCGGTTGATCGAGCCATTGAACACTTAAAAGCAGCGGGTGTTAAGCATGCGTTAGTCACAGCAGGTGGAGATAGCCGCATTCTGGGTGATCGCAAAGGGCGACCCTGGAATGTAGCCATTCGCAACCCACGTGATAAAAAGGCAACAATTGTACTATTACCACTCGCCAATAGCGCCATCTCAACCTCTGGTGATTACGAGCGCTATTTTGAAGCAGATGGTGTGCGTTATCACCACATAATAAGCCCCAAAACAGGCCAGTCACCTAGCCAACTGCGTAGTGTTACCGTCATCGGTGGAGATGCAACAACAACCGATGCACTCTCAACAACACTCTTTGTTTTGGGATTGAAAAAAGGGCTTAAACTCATAGGGTCTCTGACTGATATTGATGCTGTAATTATTGATAGCCAAGGGAAAATGCACTACTCAAAAGGACTTGCAGAGCCAGAACGCTAAAAACCCTATTTTTTGTAGCAAAATGTGAGCTAAGCACGGCTAGAACAGAACTCATGCCACAGCATATCTATAGTAGATTTTGTAAGCTTGTATCTATGTCCACACAAAAATGTGGCTAGTAGAAAAACAATACAAATTTTATATGTTTATAAGAGGTTAATACCCATGTTTAAGCGATTCTCTTCCGGCTCATTTGGCCTCTGTTTTAGTGTAACGGTTCTACTACTGGCGGGTTGTGGCGGTGGCAGTAGTGGGGGCGAAGGAGGAGGGTTTACTTCAGGTGTTACAAAAGCTGAGTTAGGACGAAAGATCTTTGTTGATACAGACTTATCCAGCAGTCGCAATCAATCATGTGCCAGTTGCCATGATCTCTCTGCACCAAACCTCAATGGTTTTGCAGACCCAAGTGTGACTAAAACGGCACCTGTTTCTGAAGGTTCAGAAAAGGACGTGGGTGCCTTTGGTAATC
>Ga0256834_1000517_pt1 | contig 27784 bp, 26 predicted proteins | sample 4281140metaG_FD_190536 | JGI IMG/M metagenome (GOLD analysis project Ga0256834, IMG submission 190536) | Hydrothermal vent microbial communities from East Pacific Rise, Pacific Ocean - 4281-140 | ecosystem: Environmental > Aquatic > Marine > Hydrothermal vents | place: Pacific Ocean: East...
TTGCACTTGTAACACTAAAGAGCCTAGACCTGCTGGCATGCCTGCAAATAGTGCAAAATTTAATAAGGCATAAAGGGCAAAACCAAAACTTAAAGCAAAACCAATAACTAATAACCAAGGAGTTTTACCATTTTGGTTGGTTGGCGGTTTAATAAAAAATATTGCTGGAATTGCTGCCAAAGAAAACCGTAAAGCCGCCGCTAAATAAGGGGGCATTGCTTCAACCGTAATTTTAATAACTACAAAGTTAAAACCCCAAATTGCTACAACCAGCAAAGTTAGCAATATGTGACGAGTGGACATTATAATATAATCTTTCTTTTCTATTTCATTTTCACTATCTGAAATTGCTGTCAAATATATATAAGATTACCTACCTAATAATTGGTAGTCATACTGAACGGAGTGAAGTATCTTTTAACACGGGGCTTAAGAGACCCTTCACTTTCGTTCAGGGTGAGAGGGTAGAGTTTAAGTAACAAGAGAACTAATCGTGATTTTGGAGTTTTTTTCTTTAATTATTATATCATTTACCAAGCAAATTTTGCTCAACCATAGTCTCAGCAATTTGAATTGTATTAAGCGCTGCGCCTTTACGTAAATTATCACTCACGACCCACATAGCTAAACCGTTTTCAACACTAATATCTTCACGTATTCTTGAAATAAACGAAGCGTCTTCGCCTGCACAATCAATTGGCGTGATATAGCCGCCATTTTCACGCTTATCAATCACCATAATCCCCGGTGCAGCACGCAAAATATCACGAGCTTCATCGGCTAATATTGGCTTTTCAAATTCCATATTTACCGATTCAGCATGTCCAATAAATACAGGAACTCGCACTGCTGTTGCGCTGACTTTGATTTTTGGGTCAAGAATTTTCTTGGTTTCGGCAAGAATTTTCCACTCTTCTTTAGTATATCCATCTTCCATAAATACATCAATATGGGGAATAACATTAAAGGCTATTTGAGTTGGAAAAACGCTTGGGGTGGGTTTGTCATTAACATAAATACCCTTGGTTTGATTCCATAATTCATCAACCGCTTCTTTGCCACCGCCAGAAACTGATTGATAAGTTGAAACAACAATACGCTTTATAATTGCTGCATCATGTAATGGTTTTAATGCCACTACTAATTGTGCGGTTGAGCAATTTGGATTGGCAATAATATTACGGCGATTATTTTTTGCCATATATATTTTAAGTTCGTCGCCATTTACTTCAGGCACAATTAGCGGCACGTCACTATCGTAGCGAAAATAGCTAGAGTTATCGATTACGATTACACCCATTGCACCAATTTTTGGGCCCCATTTTTTAGCAATTTCTGAACCTGCTGACATAAGAGCAAAATCAACGCCACTAAAATCAAAATTCTCTAAATTTTGACATTTTAGGGTTTTATCACCAAAGCTTATTTCACGCCCGATTGAGCGAGATGAAGCCAAAGCGATAACTTCATCTGCAGGAAAATTTCTTTCTGCCAAAATATTGAGCATTTCTTGCCCAACATTGCCAGTAGCGCCAATTACAGCAACTCGATAACCCATATTATTATCCTTAGTATAAATTTGAATTTATTCTTTGGCGCGACATATATCGCGACTTGTTAAATATTACTAGTTAAAAACAAAACCAATTTTTACACCAATATTAGAAATTCCATCATTTGGTGAACTTAGGTTTGCATTTGAAGCATGCTCTGCAAAAATAATAGCATTCATATTATCACCAATATTCATGCCAATTCCTGCTGCTTCATAAAATAAAACACGTGAACCAAGTCTTCTAGCTGGTTCAGCAACTCCATCAAGCGCACCACTATGAATTGCACCGCCCAGAGTTCCCTCAATAAAAAAATCACTATCAAAAATCTGCGCTTGCCAGGTTAGGGCTAAATGAATTTTGCTTTCACGCCCCTGTGTATTTATTGTGGTCCCAAAATTTATTTTTGGTGATCCAATCCAAGTAAAAGCATCAATATTTGGTGAATGAAACAACACTTCAAAACTTATATCTTCAAGCCGAGTAAAATTTAATAACTCACCATTTGGACCTGGTCTATCTACTGAGTGAGCCATAATACCTGCACGAATTTCTGAAATAGCAAACCCTTGTGCAGAGGCATTATTTATTGCAAAAACAGCCATTAAGATAAATAATAAGAATTTTTGTAGCCATTTTTTCATTTTTCACCTTAACTTAATTTTGCAAGGATTGCATCACCCATTTCATTTGTATTAACTTGCTTACAACCTTTCTGCATAATATCACCTGAACGTAAACCATCTTCTAACACATCTGCTATTGCTTTTTCTACTTGATCGGCCAATTCAATCATATTGAATGAATAACGAAGCGCCATTGCAAATGAGGCAATCATTGCGATTGGGTTAGCGATATTTTTACCTGCAATATCGGGGGCTGAGCCATGAACTGGCTCATACATGGCTTTGCGTTTACCCGTGATTTCATCTGGTGCGCCAAGTGAAGCTGAAGGAAGCATGCCAAGTGAACCTGTTAACATTGCGGCGGTATCTGAGAGAATATCACCAAATAGATTATCCGTTACAATCACATCAAATTGCTTTGGATTGCGAACTAATTGCATGGCGCAATTATCTGCTAAGATATGATTAAACTCTACATCTTTATAACTTGATGCAACATCACGCACTACTTCGTCCCAAAGAACACCAGAAATCATTACGTTTTTTTTATCCGCTGAATGAATTTTTTTACCTCTTGTAAGCGCCATATCAAAAGCAACACGAGCAATTCTATCTATTTCATAAGTCTCATATACTTGCGTATCCACCGCTCGTTTTTGGTTTTTACCGTGTTTGGTGTCACCAAGCTCAGTAATTTCTTTTGGTTCACCAAAATATACACCGCCCGTAAGTTCACGCACGATCAAAATGTCTAAACCTTCAACAATTTCAGGCTTTAAAGCTGAAGCATCTGCAAGGGCTGAATAACAAATTGCTGGGCGAAGGTTTGCAAATAATCCTAAATCTTTACGCAGGCGTAAAAGTCCTGCTTCTGGGCGCACGGCATAATCAACATTATCCCATTGTGGGCCGCCAACTGCGCCAAAGATTACGGCATCAGCATTTTGTGCTTTTTGCATATCTTCATTGGAAATTGCAACGCCGTGTTCTTCATAAGCGCAACCACCAACTAAGCCTGTTTCAACTTCAAAATTGGTTTTTCCTTGCTTGTTTAGAAAAGCAATTAGCTTTTCAACTTCGGCCATAATTTCAGTGCCAATGCCATCACCGGGAAGAAGGAGTAATTTCTGTGTCATTTATTTTTCTTTCTTTTTTGAACCATGTGCGCCAATTCTAGCACTTACTTCTATTTCAATTTTTATTTCGTCTTTTATTAAATCTGCAATGACTAGGGTTGCTGCAGGTTTTGCTTTATTAAAAGTTTCACCCAAAATTGGTGTCACTATATCTAAATCGCTTAGAGTTTTAAGATAATATCTGACACGTAATACATCATCAATCGAACAACCTGCTTGCTCTAATGCTTTTGCAATGGTTTTAAGTATATTCTTTGTTTGCTCACCCACGTCTTTTGGCAAAATCATAGTTTCATAATCATACCCCGTAGTGCCTGAAACATAAATCATATCGCCATCAACCACCGCACGTGAGTAGCCTATTTTTTTCTCAAATGGTGAGCCTGATGAAATATGTTTTACCATTTTATTTTTTCGCTTATTTTCAATGTCATTGTGAAAAGCTTTAATTTTGAAGCAACACAGAGCTATTATACTCATACTTAGAAATTTTGACTTGGAAATTTTGACTTGGAAATTTTGGCTTAAAAATTCTAAATCACTACGCTACTAAAGTGGCCCCAATAACATTAGATCTTAAACCCAAGGCTGATTTATTTCTAATTTCTCTTCATATGAAGTAATATTATTTACTTTTTTTAATGTGGTTGCAATATCATCTAAACCTTCAAGCAAAGCGTTTTTTCTTGCAGCATCAATATCAAAATTAATTGTACCACCGTCTGGACCTTTAATTGTTTGCGCTTCTAAATCTATGCTTAAAGTCGCATTTGCGCCCCGCATTGCATCGTCCATTAATTGCTCTAATTGCTCTTCATTCACTACAATTGGCAAAATAGCGTTTTTAAAACAATTATTATAAAAAATATCGGCAAAAGAAGTAGAAATTATACATTTAATACCAAAATCTGCTATTGCCCATGGTGCATGCTCACGGCTTGAACCGCAACCAAAGTTATCGCCTGCTATAATAATTTTTGCATTGCGATATGCTGGTTTATTAAGTGCAAAATCTTCGTTTTCACTGCCATCTTCATTATAGCGCATTTCTGAAAATAGCGCTGATCCCAAACCTGATCTCTTAATCGTCTTTAGATATTGTTTTGGGATAATCATATCGGTATCAATATTGATTATTGGCAGTGGAGCGGCAACACCAGCAAAATTTGTAAATTTTTCCATTTTTTTATCCGTGATTTGACTATAAATTTTTGTGCAAAGATTTCTTAAGCTTAAATGGCGCAAATATTGCTAAAATGCAAGATAAAACAAAATACAAAAAAAGAGATTTAAATAATTATTGATATTTTTGCCAAACAGCATTTTTGCCCAATTGCTCTATCAATTGGACATGTCTTTTTTTTTCTATCTCATTTATTACTGGCTCTAATGGCGTTTCTCGTGGTTTAGCTTTGCTTTGAGATTGCAAAGAATTTTGTAAATTTCCACTCTCATTTTTTTCTCTTATCCCAAGCGCCAAGCCAACCTGTCGCCCACCAATTAATTCCAAATAAACTTGTGCTAAGATTTCACTATCAAGCAACGCCCCATGTAATTCGCGGCGTGAATTATCTATGTCATAATGTTTACATAAAGCATCAAGGCTTACTCTTGCTCCGGGGTGAACTTTTCTAGCTAATTGTACGGTATCAATGATTTGATTGGATATTTTTTCTTTTTTGGTTTTTTTTAACTCAGCATTCAAAAAACCTAAATCAAATGGAGCGTTGTGAATTATTAATGTTGAATCTTGGATAAACTCTAAAAATTCCTCAACTTGTGCCAAAAATAAGGGTTTATCACTTAAAAACTCTTCAGATAATCCATGCACATTGAATGCCTCTTTTGGCATATCTCGCTCTGGATTAAGATAACAATGATAGTTTTTGCCGCTTGGAATATGATTGATTAATTCAACACAACCAATCTCTACAATTCTATCACCATTATTTGGGCTTAACCCTGTTGTTTCTGTATCAAGGACTATTTCACGTAACATTATTTTCCACTATTCAAACATTGATTAATTATTTGTTTTACCTGCCTAAGACTATCATCAATACTCTTTGAAGTATCAATGATAAAATCTGCTTTATCTTTTTTTTCACTTTGAGGCATTTGACGGGAGATAATTAGCTGGAGTTTTTCTTCACTCATGCCCTCACGTTCAAGCGCACGCTGTTTTTGTATTTCATCTGAACAATATGTAACTGCTATTGCATTAATTGGGTATTTAGCGTTTGATTCAAATAGAAGTGGAATCTCTAATACTATCATTTTTGTATTTAATTTTTTTTGCTGATTAATAAATTCATCAATTTTACTACGCACCAATGGATGCACAATTTCTTCTAGTTTTTTTATCAATTCAGGCATGGCTAATAAGATTTTTGAAAGAATTTTCCTATCAATTCTATTGTTAATTAAGGTTTTTGGAAAAATTTTTGCAATCGGCGTAAGCGCTTCATTTTTATATAGATTATGCACAATATCATCGGCTGAAATTATTGCAATATTCTCACCTTCAAACATTTTAAGAATGGTAGATTTACCAGTAGCAATAGATCCAGTTAAACCAAGAATAAACATTATCTAACCTTTAATGTTTTTAATATGAATGAGCGTAACTCTGGTGTTATTTCAGGTTTTAGCCCAAACCAAGCTTCAAACCCAGGTGCTGCTTGATGTAATAACATGCCAAGACCATCAACTGCGATTAAACCTAAATCTTTTGCATCTTGCAATAATGGAGTGACTAAGGGCGTATAAACAATATCGCAAACAATCGCAGTTTTTGGTAATTTTTTAAGATCTATATTATCAAAGCTAGTGCCGCCCATACCGATCGAGCTTGTATTTATCACTATTGCAGCATTTGTGGCTAAATTTTCAAACTCATCTAAAGAATGCGCTAGATATTTACCCTTTAATTCATCTGCTAGTTTAATTGCATTTTCTTTGCTTCTATTTAGAATATGAATTGGTGAAAACCCACGTTTAGTTAACGCTACCAAAATCGCTCTTGCTGCACCTCCAGCCCCCAAAACAATCGCTGAACCTTTATTTTTATTCCAATTAGGGGCTTGTTGATCAAGGTTTTTACAAAAGCCTATTAAGTCGGTATTTGAGCCATAAATTTTATTATCTCTAACTATTATAGTATTTACTGCACCAATAGTTCTTGCTTCTTTGCTTACAAAATCACAATATTTAAGGGCCTCAGTTTTATGAGGAATAGTGACGTTACCGCCTCTATATTCACCTTGTTGTAAATTTTTAAAAAATTCTGATAAATCATCTGGCTTAATCTCAATCGCTTTATAAGAACCAGCAATATTATAACAATCAAGCCAATATTTATGTAAACTAGGCGAGAGTGAATGATTTATTGGTGAGCCTATTACAAAGGCTTTTAACCTATTGTTTTTATTGGTTTTTTTTATGTTTATCACAGTATTTTCTAAAATTTTATAGCTTCTGAACAAGTTGTGGAAGATGTTAATAAAATTAGCAGTTTTGCAAATTTATTCAAGTTGAAGAATATTCCACCCACAGGTTAACATTCACTAGAATTTTTTTTTATATCTGTTAAGTTTGGGAATAAGTATTTTATTAAGATTTTTTGCACTGTTTATTCACTAAATAAATATCTTAAGCTTTTATTAACTATGGTTTTTTACCTTTTGTTAACATTTTTATTTATTTGTAATATTTTTTATCACAGATATTTTTTTACTTTTATTTTGTTAAAAAAAAATAATGCCTGAACATCACAGATATAATAATAATAAAACAATATATAGAAAGATTATTTATTATAATTATTAAATTTTATTTCTTGAATGATTTTTATGTATTATCTATAATAATATTAATCCTACCCCAAAATATATTTTTCTAGTTAGATTTAGTTTTAATTTATTAGTTAAATATCCAAAAAAATTTACAAAGTTAAAAATATGAAAAATATGAAGCTTAGTGAGCTTAAAGCTAAATCACCTACAGAATTACTTTCTTTTGCTGAAGAGTTAGAGATTGAAAGTGCATCAATTCTTAGAAAACAAGAATTAATGTTTGCAATATTAAAACAATTAGCTGAAAATGAAATTGAAATTATTGGTGATGGTGTTGTTGAGATTCTTTCAGATGGCTTTGGATTTTTAAGATCACTTGATGCTAATTATCTACCCGGCCCTGATGATATTTATGTTTCTCCCTCTCAGATTCGTAAGTTTTCACTTAGAACTGGTGATACTGTTGAGGGTGAAATTAGATCACCAAAAGATGGCGAACGATATTTTGCTTTATTAAAAGTAAATTCAATTAATTTTGAAGCACCAGAAGCAGCTCGCCATAAAATTAACTTTGATAATCTTACTCCACTTTATCCTGATTCTCGTTTTAAGATGGAAATTAATGATCCAACAGTTAAAGATAAAAGCTCAAGAGTAATTGATTTGATCGCTCCGATTGGCAAGGGTCAGCGAGCATTAATTGTTGCTCCTCCTCGTACTGGTAAAACGGTTTTATTACAAAATATTGCCAAATCTATCGCAGCAAATCATCCTGAATGTTATTTAATTGTTTTACTTATTGATGAGAGACCTGAAGAAGTTACAGATATGCAACGCTCTGTAAAGGGTGAAGTGATTTCATCTACCTTTGATGAGCCAGCATCTCGACATGTGCAAGTAGCTGAAATGGTTATAGAAAAAGCTAAAAGACTAGTTGAACATAAACATGATGTTGTAATTTTGCTTGATTCTATTACTCGTTTAGGAAGAGCTTATAATACAGTTGTTCCTAGTTCTGGTAAAGTGCTTACGGGTGGAGTTGATGCTAATGCGTTACAACGTCCTAAAAGATTTTTTGGTGCTGCACGTAATATTGAAGACGGTGGTAGTTTAACAATTATTTCAACCGCTCTTATTGATACTGGATCTCGTATGGACGAAGTAATTTTTGAAGAGTTTAAGGGAACAGGTAACTGTGAAATTATTCTTGATCGTAAAATTGCTGATAAAAGAGTATTTCCTGCGATTGATGTTGCAAAAAGTGGTACTCGTAAAGAAGAATTATTGGTTGATCCTGAAATTTTACGCAAAATGTTTGTTCTTAGGCGGATTCTTAATCCGATGGGAACAATTGATGCGATGGAGTTTTTGCTTGATAAATTACGTCAGACAAAAACCAATGATGATTTTTTTGATAGTATGAATACCTAATATTTTATCTAGACTAAAGATTAAATGATGTTAGATGCTAATATTGATAATGAAACTATTGTTGCTTTAGCTTCTGGTAGCTTGCCATCTGGTGTTGCTGTGATTCGTGTGAGTGGGTCGCAATCTAAGTTTCTATTAAATGAATTTTGCGGCTCTGTACCAAAGGCAAGGGTTTTATCGCTTAAATCTATAAATCATAAGAATATATTGCTTGATAAGGCGCTGGTGGTGTATTTTACTGCTCCTAATAGTTTTACAGGTGAAGAGTGTGCTGAGTTTCATTTGCATGGCTCTATGGCTTTAGTTCGGCTGTTTTTACATGCTCTTTGCTCTTATCAAGGAGTAAGAATGGCAAAAGCGGGTGAATTTACCCTTAGGGCATTTGAAAATTCAAAATTAGATTTAGTTGAAGTTGAGGGGATTGCAGATTTAATTGATGCAGAAACTGAAAATCAACATAAACAAGCTATTGCTCGTATGGCAGGTGGAGTCAGTCAAAAAATTGATCTATGGCGAGAAGAATTAGTTTTTTTACGTGGTGAGATTGAAGCAAGAATTGATTTTTCTGATGAAGAAGATGTTGCAGATATATTATCCGATCAATTTATAAAAAAACTACAGGATTTAAAACAATCCTTTAGTCAAGCTTTAGCAAATATCGAACAAGGACGCATTGTTAAAGATGGTTTTAGAATTGCCATTGCGGGGCGACCAAACTCTGGAAAATCTAGTTTAATCAACTGCTTAGCTAATAGCAATCTAGCAATTGTAAGCGTTGAAGCTGGTACTACTCGTGATATTAAAGAAGTGCCAATGAATATTGATGGGCAGTTAGTGATTTTTATTGATATGGCAGGTTTACGAAATACTCTTTCTGATGCCGAAGCACAGGGAATTGAGCGAGCAAAGGTTGAAATTGCTAACGCAGATCTAGTTTTATGGCTGCAGCCCTCAGACCAAACTTATTCTAGTGAGGATATTTTAGAATTAAGTAATATTGAAAACAATATTATCCATATTAATTCTAAAGCTGACCTTTTTATCAAACCAAAAAACAAGAATTTATCAATTTCTACTAAAACTAATACAGGAATCGAAGAGTTATTTAGTCTTATCAAGGCGGAATTTATTGGGATTACTAACAATCAAACCATATTTCTAAGTCGAACACGAGATAAGGAAGCAATTTTTCAAGCATTAGAAACACTTCAGCTTGCTATTGATAATATTAACACCCCTGAAATATCAGCAGATTTTTTACGCCAATCAAGCGAAGCACTCGCAAGGTTATTAGGAAAAATTGATCCCGAAAAAATTCTTGGACAAATATTTAGCAATTTTTGTATTGGTAAATAGCATCATATCAGTGATGATTCACGTGAAACACTAGTTAATGATTGTTTAACTTGATTCACGTGAAACAAATCTTTATTCACTCTAATTAAACAACCTTAGAAAAATATAATGCTAAAATATGCAGTGATAATTGTTGGCGGTGGACATGCTGGAGTTGAAGCTGCGGCAGCAAGCGCACGCCTTGGTGTAAATACTGCCCTGATTACGCAAAAAATTGCTACTATTGGGGCAATGAGTTGCAATCCTGCTATTGGAGGTCTTGGCAAAGGGCATTTGGTGCGAGAGATTGATGCGCTTGATGGTATTATGGGTGTGGCTGCTGATAAGTCGGGTATTCAATTTCGACTATTAAATCGCAGGAAAGGCCCAGCTGTTAGAGGTCCAAGAGCGCAGATAGATCGAGAATTATATATTGAGGCAATGCAGGAGAAGCTTGCTAGTTATGCTAATCTTGATTTAATTGAGGGAGAGGTTGATGATCTTATTATTGAGAATGGTAAAATTCTAGGAGTAAAATTACTTGATGAGCGTGAGTTTGCTACTAATAATGTGGTTCTAACTACTGGAACTTTTTTACGAGGATTAATTCATTTAGGTGATAAAAGCTTTTCAGCAGGGCGATTGGGTGATGAGGCAGCACTTGGGCTTTCTAACAGGTTAGAAAAGCTAAACCTGAGGCTTGGACGGCTTAAAACAGGTACTCCCGCTCGTTTAAATAAAGATACTATTGATTTTTCTGTCTTAGAAGAGCAATTAGGAGATGAAATTCCTGAAGCTTTCTCTGCTTTGACTAAAAAAATATCTATCAAGCAAGTAAGTTGTCATATTACCCACACAAATAGCCAAACCCATAATATAATTGAAGAAAATCTATCTAAATCAGCAATATTCTCAGGACAAATCGAAGCTAAAGGACCTAGATATTGTCCCTCAATAGAGGATAAAATTGTTAGATTTGCTGGACGAGATGCGCATCAGATTTTTTTAGAACCAGAGGGGCTTACCAGTGATTTAATTTATCCTAATGGGCTTTCGACTTCGCTACCAGAGGATATTCAACTTAAATTTTTACGCTCAATGAAAGGGCTTTCAAGAGTTGAAATTATGCAACCGGGTTATGCGATTGAATATGATTATATTGATCCGCGTGAGTTGCATTTAACACTTGAATTAAAAAACCAATCGGGGCTATTTTTGGCGGGGCAGATTAATGGTACAACGGGTTATGAGGAGGCGGCTGCATTGGGGCTTGTGGCTGGCGCTAATGCGGCTTTGAGGGCTAGAAATGCCGCTCCGTGGACGCTTTCGCGCACGGATAGTTATATCGGGGTGATGATTGATGATCTCACTAGCAAAGGCATATCTGAGCCATATAGAATGTTTACCTCAAGGGCTGAATTTCGCTTGTTTTTACGTTCAGATAATGCAGATCAACGTCTTACACAAAAAGCAATAGATATTGGTTTGGTTGGAAATTTACGCAAGCAAGTATTTTTACAGCGCTCAGATAAACTTAAATCTGGTCTAGAAATGTTAAAAACTCTTATAATTTCTCCAAATAAAGCAAGAAAAAATGGAATTAACATAAATCTTGATGGGGTGAAGCGATCTGCGTTTGAGTTATTATCTTATCCTGATGTTAAGCGCAGTGACTTGATTAATATCTGGTCAGAATTAAATGAGATTGAAGAGGATATTTTTGCTCAATTAGCTAATGATGCGCAATATTCAGTTTATCTTAAAAGACAAATGCTTGATATTGAGGCATTGAGAAAATCTGAGAGAATGGTGATTCCTGATTGGGTTGACTATCAAGCAATTACGGGGCTTTCTGAGGAAAATAGGCAAAAACTGCTGGAGTTTAAGCCACAAACTATGGCGCAGGCGCAGGCGATAGAGGGAATTACTCCTGCAACTATTATTCTGCTGATGGCTATTATTAAGCGCAATGATAGGTAATTTTATGGCAAATGAAATAGTTGAAAATGCTTTATTAGTAATAAATCAGCGTGGTTTGGCGTCAGAATGTTCAATAGGTGAGTTACAACTTGATTTTGAGAAGTTTCAACAAATTTTGATAAAATGGCAAAGAGTGCAAAATCTTGTTTCACGTGAAACGTTAGATCAATATTGGCAACGCCATGTTGCGGATAGTTTGCAATTATTGAGCAATATCAAACAAAGTGATAAGTTGATTGTTGATTTTGGCTCTGGTGGAGGGTTTCCTGCTATTCCTCTTGCTATTGTGTTAAAAAATTCTGAAGTTGAGTTTATATTAGTTGAGTCAAATAGCCGTAAGGTGGCTTTTTTAAGGGCTTTAAAGCGGGAATTAGGGCTTAATATTGTTGTTAAAGACATGCGAATAGATGATTTTAAGTTACCTGAAAAATTAAAGCCAGATTTGATAACTGCTAGGGCTTTGGCTGGACTTGATGATTTATTGGCTTTTTCACAGCCGCATTGGGGTGAAAAAACACGGGCATTATTTCTTAAGGGAAAAGAATATGCTGAAGAAGTCGAAAAAGCTCGTATTCGTTGGGGCTTTAATGTGTTAATAGTTGATAATGTTATTGATGATTCTGGGGTTTTGCTAGAAATATCAAATTTACATACTAACTTATAATGATATTAATGGGAGATTTTTGGTGAAACCAAGAGTTTTAACACTTGCTAATCAAAAAGGTGGGGTTGGTAAAACAACTACTACGATTAATCTTGCTACAGCCTTAGCGGCAGTTGGTGAGCGGGTGTTGATTATTGATATCGACCCGCAGGGTAATGCCTCGACTGGGCTTGGTATTTCTAGGCAGGCGAGGGAAGTTTCTTCATTAGACGTATTGATGGGTGAAGCTGAAATAAATCAAGCAATGATTGCAACCGATGTGCCAAATGTTGGGCTTGTGCCTTCTGTTATGGATTTATTGGGGCTTGAATTGACGATTGCAGAGCAGGCGGATAGGGCGTTTCGTTTGCGTGATGCAATTAATAGAGCTACTGGTTTAATGATTGATGGAAAACCGCTTTCATATGTGCTGATTGATTGCCCGCCATCATTAAATCTTTTGACAATAAATGCGTTAGCTGCGGCAGATGCCGTGGTTGTGCCGTTGCAGTGCGAATTTTTTGCGCTTGAGGGATTAAGCCAATTATTACAAACTATTGAGCAAATCAGAACTGCGCTAAACCCGTCGCTTTATATTCAGGGGGTGGTAATGACTATGTATGATAGACGTAATAATTTAAGCGATCAGGTGCTTAAAGATGTAAGATCAGAACTTGGTGATTTAGTGTATGATACGGTTATTCCTAGAAATGTGCGGCTTTCAGAAGCACCTTCTTATGGAAAACCTGCATTGTTATATGATTTGAAATGTGCTGGCTCGCAAGCATATCTAAAGCTTGCAACCGAAGTTATTAAACGTGAGCGCCGATTAAGTGCTGCATAAAAATAGGAAAATAAGATGAGTGAAAAACCACCACGTTTAGGAAGAGGCCTAGCAGCATTAATTGGCGATATGGCACCAGTTGAGCCTGTTGGAGCGGAGCAAGAGGGCGGCATAAAGCATTTATCTATTGATGTTTTGGTTGCAAATAGATCAAATCCACGCCGAGCTTTTGATGATACTCAGCTTGATGAGTTATCTGCTTCAATTGCACAAAAGGGCGTTATGCAGCCAATTTTAGTGCGCCCTAGTACTGATGATGATAAAATTTATGAAATTATTGCGGGTGAGCGCCGCTGGCGTGCATCGCAACGGGCGGGTTTAAGCGAAGTTCCTGTTATTATTCGTGATGTTGATGACAAAGAGGCGCTAGAGCTTGCAATTGTTGAAAATGTTCAGCGCTCGGATTTAAATTCTATAGAAGAATCAATGGGTTATGAGCAATTGATAGAAGAGTTTTCTTATACGCAGAGTGATTTGGCTAAGGTTATTGGTAAATCTCGATCGCATGTTGCAAATACTTTACGGCTAATGAAATTGCCAAGTGATGTGCGTGATATGATTTCTAATGGAGATTTAACCGCTGGGCATGCTCGGGCGTTAATAACTTCGGATAATCCATCGCTTTTAGCGAAGAAAATTGTAAGTGAGGGTCTATCGGTTCGCCAAGTTGAGGCATTAACAAAAGTTGGTGGTGATACTGGTGCTAAGAAGATTAAAGCAAGCAAGGCGGATAAACAAAAAAATACAGACATAAAAGCATTAGAAAAACGCCTTTCAGATGCACTTGGTTTTAATGTTGCAATTGAAGATAAGGGCAATAAGGGGCAAGTGAATATCAGCTATAAATCACTTGAGCAACTTGATGATATTATTGCTCGTTTGCTGGGGCAGTGAGGCTGAGTGGACACTAGTGGACATCGGTGTTTTTTGGTTTGATTTAACAATAATTGCTTTAGCTTATCATTACCAAGTTCTTCTACTTCGTTAAACTCGCACTTGATATGAGTGTCTAAAACACCAACAAAATCAAAGAGTTATGGATTCTCGTGTCAAGCACGAGAATGACGAGGAGTGCGTTTTTTTGATTGAATTATTAAACTTGAAGTCATTGTGGACTTGATCTGCAATCTAGTGGTGTTTTAATATGTTAAAATAATAGGCGAATATACTCTGTTCTGATATTACTGGATTGCGGTTTTCATCGCAATGATGGCGGAGGGATTTGTTGGTTCTGGTGATTGATGCTTTGACAGGCTCAGTATGAGGGTGGTTCAATATTAATCAGGGAAGAGATTTAATATCTCGCTGCTGCAATGCTTATTGCGATTAATGCTCGATGGGTGATTGAGGAATCTAGTTTTGCTGATTTTCTGGTGTTAGCGATTGCTTGGTAGATTCTGGTGCAGGCGGAGGATAGTCGGGCATCATTATAAAGGCGTAATTGTTGCTCAAGGGCTGATTTTCTTGAGAAATGTGGTCTTGGTTTTTGGGTGTTTAATATTTCGCTTGCCGATTTGTTGCTTTTATCCATGTCAGAGCGCATTTTTCTTAATGCGGTGAAATGATTTAGGGCTGAGATAAGTAATCTTTGGGGATCAATATTTGATTGAAAGGCTTGGCTAATGGCTTTGTCGAGCAAATCTACCCTGCCAGTACCAGCGCTATCAAGAATTTGATCTATTGCTAGAGTTGAGTTATCGCCGCAAAGAGCGATAATGTCTTCGCTGGTGATGGTTTTGCTCTCGAATGCAAAAAGCGTGAGTTTTTCAATCTCTCGGCGGCTGATTTCTCTGTCATTGCCCAAATAATCTCGCAAAGTGGAAACGGCAGTTTGATCTATGTTTATATTAGCCTCTTGAAAAGATTGGCGAATTAGGGCGCTTAGGCTTTGCTCGTTATCGGCATAACAGGGGAGCGAGCGGCTGTTGTTTTTGTCTTTATCAATTAAAGCTCTTAGGCTATCTCTAGGCGTTAAATTTGCGGCCTCAACTATAATAATGGCGTTTGGAATATCTAGCAATAATTGCTTGATAATTGGAGTTAATCTGTTAGTGGCGGTGCGAACTCGAATAGCGGGCATGCCGCCAAACATTGGAATTGTGTTTGCTTCTTTAGCTAAGATTGAGGGGTTGGCAAGAATATCATCAGTTTCGAATGTGGTTTTTGATAATGGCTCATTTGCTTGTTTGTTAAAATACTCAAGCAGTTGTTTGGAGTTTTCATATACTAGACCTTGATCTGGCCCGTAAAAAAGGAAAATCCCAGTTTTTATATCTGGGTTTTTAATAAATCCAGTAACGAGATGAGCTTTAAGGGCGCTCATTAGTTAGAAATATTGTTAGCTGATAAAACGCCAATTAAGGTTAGGCGAATGGTTTGTGCTAATTCTAGTGCTGCGGTTTCATTGGCATTTTCAAGTGCCTTGTTATTTGCAATAATTTGACTATTTGTTGAATAGCTTGCTGAAGCTTTACGAATGCCAGAAAAAACTATGTTTGAGGAATCATTGCTATCAATTAAAGTGATATTTGCCCTCAAAATTGCTTCACGAATAGAGGAGGGCGTGCCATTGCTGGTTCTTGCAACTGCTCTGGTGGAGTTGGAAACTTTGATTGTTAATAAATGAGAATCACTTTTTTCACCCAAGCGCAATGTTAGGTCTTGATAGATTATTTGCTCAAGTCTTGTGTTTGGCTTTGCATAAGAAAGATTAAATTTAGCTACCTGAGATTTTTCGCTATATACGGGCGAAAAAGTGCAAGCTGAAATAAGCATAATTACAGCTAAAAATGCAAAAAGTGATTTAATTGAAAATTTGCTAAATAACGACATTGATAATCCTGTTTGGCACAATAATTACTTTTTTGGGCGTTTTGCCATCTAATAATAGCTTAATTGCATTAACTGACAAGGCTTGCGCCTCTATACTATCTTTATTCGCATCTTTTGCTACTTTTATTTCAGCACGGCGTTTGCCGTTGACTTGAATTGGCATGATTATTTCATCATCGACAAGATATTTAGGGTCAGCTTTTGGCCATGGGGTATCGCAAACTAATCTGTCTTTGCCAAGTTCAGCCCAACATGATTCAGCCAAATGCGGTGTCATTGGGGCAATCATTTGCACTAGATATTCAATGCCAAGAGAGAGGGTTGAAAGGTTTTTTCCAGTTGGGTTTTTATCTGCAATTGGTAAAAATTTGGCTAGTGAATTTGTTAATTCATATATTTGGGCAACTGCACTATTAAAGCGTAGGCTCTCGATATTTTCACTTACATGTTTTGTGGCTTTATGAATTGTTTTTAATAAATCATTTGCCTTTGTGTCTTCATCAGGTGAAATTACGGGGGTTTTTGCAACCTCAATAGATTGTAAAACTAATTTCCACACCCGTTGCACAAAACGATAAGCGCCCTCAACTCCAGCATCACTCCACTCGACATCTCGCTCTGGTGGGCTATCTGAAAGCATGAACCAGCGAGCGGTGTCTGCACCATAGACTTTTAAGATTTCATCTGGATCAACACCGTTGCGGCGAGATTTTGATACTTTTTCTATTGCACCAATAATGGCGGGTTTTTTGGTTTTAATCTCAGTTGCAATACGTTTGCCATCAATGGTATGAATGCTGACTTCTTCGGGTGAAAGCCAGTTATCGTTCTCATCTTTATAGGTCTCATGCGTAACCATGCCTTGGGTGAACATGCCCTTAAATGGTTCGCTTAAATCAAGATGCCCTGTTTTTTTCATCGCTCTGGTAAAAAAGCGAGAATAAAGCAGATGTAAAATTGCGTGTTCAATACCACCGATATATTGATCTACTGGCAGCCATTTATTGGCAATTTCTGGTTTAGTTGGGGTAATAGCATTTGGCGCTGTGAAGCGTGCGAAATACCATGAGCTGTCAACAAAAGTGTCCATAGTATCGGTTTCACGCAAAGCATCATTACCGCAATCGGGGCATTTTATATGTTTGAATGTTTTGTGGTGATCTAGCGGATTACCCGGTTTATCAAAACTTACTTCATCTGGTAATTTTACTGGAAGTTGGTCTTTTGGAACTGGCACAATACCGCAAGTATCACAATGAATTACAGGAATAGGGCAGCCCCAATAGCGTTGGCGAGAAAGCCCCCAATCACGCAGGCGATAGTTTATTTCTTTTGTGCCAACGGGAGTTCCGTTGATTGATTGTTGCTCAAAGATTTTTGTGATTTTTGTCTTTGCTTGTTCAATCGAAAGTCCATTTAAGTCGCCTGAGTTAAAAATAACTCCAATACCAGTATAGGCTTGGTCGGTAATTTTATAACTATTTGCATCTTCGCCTTTGGGTAAAACAACGGGGGTGACGGCTAAATCATATTTATTGGCAAATTCAAGATCTCGTTGATCGTGGGCTGGGCAGCCAAACACCGCACCTGTGCCATAATCCATTAGAACAAAATTTGCGACATATACTACTAATGTCTGCCCTTCAAGAGTTGGGTGTTTCACGTGAATCGATGTATTAAAGCCTCGTTTTTCTGCTTTTTCAATCGCCTCAGTAGATGTGCCTTGGCGTTTGCAATCTGCGATAAAGGCTTTTAGGGCTGGGTTGTTTGCGGCTAGGGTTTCGCTTAATGGGTGATCTGGTGATAGCGCAATGAAAGAAGCGCCAAAAATTGTATCAGGTCGGGTGGTGAAAACTTCTAGAGTTTTTTTGTCGGTGATATCGTTTTTTACTATCTCAAAAACTATTCTTAGACCTTCGGATTTGCCAATCCAATTTTTCTGCATGGTTTTGACTTTTTCGGGCCAATCTTTTAAATCATCAATCGCCTCTAATAATTCAGCGGCATAATCGGTTATTTTAAATGCCCATTGCGCTAATTCTCGTTGCTCAACTATTGCGCCAGATCGCCATGCTTTGCCATCGATTACTTGCTCATTGGCTAAAACTGTTTGATCGATAGGATCCCAATTTACTTTAGATTTGCGACGATAGAGCAATCCTTCTTCAAGCATATCTAAAAATAGAATTTGTTGTTGGTGGTAATATTCTACGTCACAGGTTGCAAACTCTCGTGTCCAGTCAATGCTTAAACCCATAGATTTAAGTTGAGTGCGCATATTTTCGATATTTTTATAAGTCCACTCTTTTGGGTGAATTTTATGCTTGATGGCGGCGTTTTCAGCGGGAAGCCCAAAAGCGTCCCAGCCCATTGGGTGCAGCACGTTTTTGCCAATCGCACGTTGATAGCGGGCGACAACATCACCAAGTGCATAATTTCTTACATGCCCCATGTGAATGCGCCCAGAAGGATAGGGGAACATTTCTAATACATAATAGGGGTCACGTTCGTCATTATTTAAGCAGACGAAACTATCTCGCTCATGCCAGATCTTTTGCCAATGTGGTTCTTTATCACGAGGGTTATATCGCTCAAACATATTATCATTCACTTTATAAAATGCCTTGTTATAAAATTAAATACTAGAATTTAACTAACAAGTATCAATATAATAAGCAAAGCTTAAGTCAATGGAAAATGGCGGAAATGAAATGAATATTAGTAAAGATAAAGCCAAACAGAATTTATTTGCTATTTATGAGCGAATGCAAAAGGCTGAGCGGCGTTTTTCTGTATTAAATAAAAAGCCTGTGCTGGTTGGGGTTAGTAAAACTTATGATGCAAATATTGTTATAAATATGCTTGAAGCGGGGCTTAGGGTTTATGGTGAAAATCGGGTGCAAGAGGCTTTGGGGAAATGGCCTGAGTTAAAGTTAAAATATCCTGATGTTAAATTGCATTTAATTGGGCCGTTACAAACTAATAAAGTGCGTGATGCTATTAAGTTATTTGATGTGATTGAAACGCTTGATAGAGAGAAGTTAGCAAAAAAATTGCGCACTGAGATGGATTTGGCAAATAAACAATTGCCAGTTTTTGTGCAGGTGAATATTGGTGCTGAGGAGCAAAAGGCGGGAATTGCCATCTCTGAAGTGGTAGGATTTGTTGAAAAATGCAAAGAGATATATAAATTAGATGTGATTGGCTTAATGTGTATTCCACCCGTAAATGAGCCTGTTGGACCATATTTTGCGCAAATGGTTGAATTAGCAAAACTTGCAGGAGTTGAAAATATCTCAATGGGAATGAGTAAAGATTTTGAAATAGCTATTGCTATGGGGGCAACATATATAAGGGTTGGCTCGGCTTTGTTTGGTGAAAGAAAATAATATTTTTTGCCTCACTTTTATTTGATTGGAAGAATATGGGGGAGGCTTTAGTATGCCAGTGAGTTGATGAAATAAGGTTTGGCTTTAAAAATGAATAAGCGTAAAATAATTTTAGTAGATGATGATGAAGAATTAAGGAAAAATCTGTTCGAGCAGCTTTCTCGATATAAAGAATTTGATATTTATGAGGCAGATGATGCCATTAATGCGCTTGAAAAAATTAAAACTATAAATTTTGATTTAATGATTTTAGATGTTGGTCTGCCTGATATGGACGGGCGTGAGGCAGTTAAAATTATGCGCCATGATGGTTTTAAGTCGCCGATAATTTTATTAACTGGACATGATAGTGAGGCTGATGAAATTCTTGGGCTTGAAGCGGGGGCAAATGATTATGTTACCAAGCCGTTTAGGTTTTCTGTGCTTTTAGCAAGAATGCGAGCGGCGCTTCGTCAGCACGATCAGAGTGAAGATGCGGTGTTTTCTATTGGGCGATATAGTTTTTCTCCATTTGCTAAAATTTTAGAAACAAATGATGGGCAAAAAGTTCGCCTAACCGATAAAGAAACTTCAATTTTGAAATATCTTTATAAAGAGGGGCATAAAACTATTGCCCGTGAAATTTTGTTAAAAGAGGTTTGGGGATATAATAATAAGGTAACTACCCATACGCTTGAAACCCATATTTATCGTCTTAGACAAAAGATAGAGGCTGACCCATCAAATGCTCGTTTGTTAGTAACTCAAGATGGTGGTTATCGTTTAATGAGTTAGGGCTTTATATATTCTTCAAATATGGCTAAATAGATTTTAACAATAGGCTTTTGGGGAAATATATATGTCTTTTGATGATAATCAGTCGATACTTAATAGTGTAGAATTTTTAGACATTCTTGATGATGAGCAAATAAAACTTTTAGCTTTTGCTAGTGAGAGGAAAAGTTTTAGGGCGGGTGAAATGATTGTTGAAAAAGGTGAGTTAAGTCAAGGTGCTTATATTATCAATCAGGGATTTATTTTGGTTGGCGAGGATGAAAAATCTTTTAGAATCGCTGGACCCGGAGTTATGTTGGGGCAGCTGAGCTTATTGGTAAAACGGGTTCATCATGATAATGTGATGGCACAAGGGCAGGTTGATGCGTTATTTGTGCCTCGAAATATTTTTCAGAAATTGTTGAAACAATATCCAGAAATTGCCGCAGATATGGCTAAAAAAATTGAAGCGGGGTTAGATGATTATTTACACTCGCTTGATGAATATAAGAACCTCAACGGTTGAATTAATCAAAATAGGCAATGATTGGGGCGTGGTCTGATGGTTTTTCACTCCAGCCACGAGCAGTGCGAATAATTTTTGTATTATTTGAAATTTTGGATAAATCTTTGCTTGACCAAATATGATCTAGGCGACGACCTTTATCAGATATATTCCAATCTCTTGCTCGATATGACCACCAAGAATAGAGTTTTTCACTTACAGGAATATGTTGGCGCACTAAGTCCACCCAATTGCCTTGTTTAAGCAAGTTATTAAGTAGGTCAATTTCTTGTTGGGTATGGCTAACTACTTTTAATAATTGCTTGTGATTCCATACATCATTTTCATGTGGGGCAATGTTAAAGTCGCCTAAAATTATCTGTCCATTATTAAATTCGGGTTCACTAAACCAATTTAACATTTCATTATAAAAATCCAATTTATGAGCAAATTTAGGATTTATTTTTGGATCAGCTTCATCACCACCTGCAGGAATATAAAAATTATGAATATTAGTCGCCCCACGACCATAATCAATTTGTGCTGAAATATGGCGAGAATGTTCGATATTACAAAATTGTCTCTTTTGGATATTTTTAAGTGGGATTTTAGATAATAGAGCTACACCATGATAAGCTTTTTGCCCGTTTATTGCTTGGTGGATATATCCTGCGTCAATGAAATGCTCAGTAGGGAATTGCTCATTCATACATTTGATTTCTTGCAAAGCTAGCACATCTGGCTGCTCTTGGTTTAAAAAATCAAGCACAAGGTTTTTACGCATACGAATGGAATTAATATTCCAAGTGGCAACAGAGAATGTCATGATAAATCTTTATAGTGGTTTGGCTTTAAATTGAACTGGGATATAAAAATATGATTTTGGGATTTTTAGATTTTTCTCAACATCATAAAGTGAAAAGGTAAGTTGCGCCCCACTTGGTTCGGTTAAAATCCATTGTTTTAGATCTTTAGTTGTTTTTTCAAAAATTAATGCAACTTCTACCGTGCCTATGGGAGTTTCATCAGAAATTGAAATTGAAATATAATCGTTTGATTGAGTGACATCAACGATATTCACTGCCAATAGATCAATTTTTTCAGCTAAAAACTGGCGTAAGGGAATTTGGTCTTGCGGGTAGGCATATTTAGTTTCTTCACGTCTATCAAGCACATAAAATCCCCTACCAACCGAAACTATTTCTTCTCTTGATGGGGGGGCATAACGAAAGCGAATTTTATTTGGGCGTTCAAGAAAAAATGTTCCCTCAACTCGTCCACCATTAGTATCAATTTGCAAAAACCGCCCTACCATAGTTTTAATCTCACTATTATAGGCGCTTATTTCATTGATAAGTTGTTTTTCATCTTCACTCAAAGGACGTTCAAGTGCAGTTGCAGATGTTAGAGAAATAGGAGCAAGAGATAAGATAACAAAAGAAAGAAATAATGTGATTTTTTTAAGCATAAAATCTGAACCCGCAATTGTGATAAATATTTGATCTAATTGTTAGTCATATTCACTAATTGGGGCAAGATAGAGTTTTAATTAAATTATTTAACTTCACAGGTGATTGTGCCGTAAATAACCAAACCATTTGAAAGTGGAATTTTTATTCTTGTGTTGCCTGCAATGCCAGTATCACTGCAATATTGCACTAACTCGTTTTCACTTAATAGGTGATTAATGCTTTCTTTAGGCATTTGAGCAAAGGCTGAGCCTGTAAAGAGAGCAAAAGTAATGGCTAGAGATAGAATGTTTATCTTTGTCATAATCGTATCCATTTCATTTGAGTATCAATAAAATGGTTAATAGCAGATAGTAGCTGAGCAAAGGGTGAGCAAGTTGTCAGCTAATTGTCAGATTGTTTTAATCTTCTTTTTTGGTGGGACGAGTATATCTAATGAAGTTAGAGACTTTGCCAATTTTATCATAAAGTGATCTAGCTTGTTTATTGTTTATAGCGGTTGTCCAATAAACATGTGGGGTGTTTTGTTTGTCAGCTAATTGATAAATTTCATTGATAAGAGCGCTAGCAACCCCAGCTTTGCGAATATTGGGTAAGACGAATAGGTCTTGTAAATAGATAACTTTTTCTTCAAACCAGCCATGACGATGAGTTAAAATATGCGCCAAACCCACGGCTTGACCATCTAATATTGCCAACAAGCATTTTAATTCATTCTCATCTTGGCTTAATAGGCGAGTAAAGGCTAAATCTATCATTTCATCAGATAAATCAGTTTGATAAAATTCTAAATATTGTTGCCAAATGTTACGCCATTGCGCTTTGTCATCTAATTCTAGATCTCTAATAATAAGAGTTGGCATTTTAATAATCTACCCCGTCACCAACAAGAATTTCTCGTTTTCCTGCGTGATTGGCGGGTGAGATTATTCCTTCTTCTTCCATTTTTTCAATTAATGTAGCCGCTTTATTATAGCCAATTGAAAGGCGGCGTTGCAGATAGCTGGTGGAGGCTTTTTTATCGTTAAGTACAATATTTACCGCTTTGTCATAAAGTTCATTGCCTGATCCAGAAAATTCGCCGCTCTCAGAAATAGCACCCTCTTCTTCAATTTCCTCAGTAACAGTTTCAAGATAATCAGGGCTGGCTTGGGTTTTAAGGTGGGCTACAACGGCTTCAACTTCAGCATCTGAGCAGAATGGACCATGAAGGCGACGGGTGCGTCCGCCGCCTGCCATATAAAGCATATCACCCATACCCAATAATTGCTCTGCTCCCATTTCTCCTAAAATTGTGCGTGAATCAATTTTTGAGGTTACTTGGAAAGAAATACGAGTTGGGAAATTGGCTTTAATTGTGCCTGTAATAACATCAACTGAAGGGCGCTGAGTTGCAGTAACAAGATGAATGCCTGCGGCACGAGCCATTTGTGCAAGCCGCTGAATTGTGCCTTCAATGTCTTTGCCAGCAACCATCATTAAATCTGCCATTTCATCAACAATGATGACAATATATGGCAATGGCTCAAGGTTAAACTCTTCACTCTCATAAATTGCCTCACCAGTTTCTTTGTCAAAACCAGTTTGCACGGTGCGGGTAATGGTTTTACCTTTTTTTGCGGCTTCTTTAACTTTGGCGTTAAATCCATCAATGTTTCGCACGCTGATTTTACTCATTTTGCGATAGCGATCTTCCATCTCTCGCACCGCCCATTTAAGCGCAACTACTGCTTTTGAGGGGTCAGTTACAACTGGTGACAACAAATGAGGAATACCATCATATACTGAAAGTTCGAGCATTTTAGGATCAATCATTATTAGGCGGCATTGCTCAGGAGTTAGGCGGTATAATAGTGATAATATCATGGTATTGATGCCAACAGATTTACCAGAGCCTGTTGTGCCTGCGATTAAAAGATGCGGCATGCGGGCTAAATCTACAATCACGGGTTCGCCGCCAATGGTTTTGCCTAGGCAAACATTTAACTTGCCCTTGCTTTTTTCAAAATCAGTTGAAGCGAGCATTTCTCGTAAATATACAGTCTCACGGGTTTCATTTGGTAATTCAATGCCAATGGCGTTGCGTCCGGGGACTACGGCGATGCGAGCAGAAATGGCGCTCATTGAGCGTGCGATATCATCGGCGAGCGAAATAACTCGGCTAGATTTAATGCCGGGAGCTGGTTCTAATTCGTATAATGTTACAACGGGGCCGGGGCGAACATTGATAATATCACCTTTAATGCCAAAATCTTGTAAAACCCCCTCAAGGAGGCGAGCGTTTGCTTCAAGTATTTGCGGGTTATGCTCTGCAGCAATGTTTTTAACGGGCGGTTTAGCTAACAGATTTAACTCAGGTAAGACAAAACCTTCTTCTTCTAATAATGATCCTTGTGCTTCGGCCTGTTGGCGTTTTCCTAATGTTACTTTTGCTGTTGGGGTGCTTATGCGTGAAGAGGTGGGAGCAATAGTATTTTGCTCAACAGATTGTTGGGCATCAAAATCATTGTGAGCATTAGTATAATTAAACTCAGTGATATTTTCTTCATTATTAGCTGGTGAAAAATCAGTCTCCATCATTGGTTCAATTTTTATAGAGCTAGTGGTTGAATATGCCATATTTGGCTGAATTGGTGCTTCTAGCATTGGCTCTGACTGATTTATAGTTTCAGTTTGTTGCTGGATTGTTTTTGTATTTTTATTAAATGCTCTACGCCAAGCGGTTTTAAAAGCAAAAATACTATGGGCAAAACCGCCTAATAATATATCAAAAACCCCTGTTCTATATTTTTCTTCTTCAAGGGGGTTTTCTTTAATCGTTGCTTTTGCAGATGTTTTGAAAATGGTAGATATCCACAATAGGGCTAAACTTGGAGGTAAAAATAATATTGCAAATAAAATAGCAGTTCCGCCTGTTGGAATATTGCCGCTAACTAAGGTTGCAAGTGATAAAAAGCTAGAGCCAATCAAACCACCCAAGCCTGTTGGTAAAGGCCATGAAAGAGGAATGGTTAGAAAAGAGAAAAACCCAGCTGTAATAATTGCTAATGATAGCCAGCTTATAAAACGTAAGGTTATTAAGGAGAGCATTTGATTTTTAATTAATTGCCAAGCCCAAAAAGCTGGCGGTAATAATAAAACAAAGGCCGCAAGCCCAAAAAACTGAAATAATAAATCAGCAATGATTGCGCCAAATGTGCCAAGCCAATTTTTTGCTTCCTCATCAACAGAATAAGACAGGCTAGGGTCATTCACTGACCAAGAAACAAGCGCCATTAAGGTTAGAAATACGGCTAATAAAATGATTAAGCCCATGATTTTTGCAGGAATAGAAAAAGCAAAAGCGGGGGCTTTGTCTATTGTTTTATCAAAATTATCATTATCAATTTGTTTACTAGAATAAGAAGACATGCTCGTAAATGCGCTCGCTAAGTTAAGGTTTGCTTAGCATTGTAATGGTGCATGGTTAATTGAGGGCTAATTTTATTTATTTTTTAATCATATTTTGCCGGCTGTAAAGATCAAGTAACTCGTTGATAGATTTGTTAGCATTTTGTGTGATTATTAGTTCATACGATTTCCCGTATCACCTGAACCGCTCGGTGTTATTTCGAACCTTGTGTATCATACTGAGCTTTTTAGCAATGATGGTGGAGGGAGATTTATATAAAAAAACACCGGACTTGATAAAGCCCGATGCTAAATATTTGAATATATGAGTTTTAATTAAAACTCAGGATAGGCTTCCACGCCAACTTCAGCCTTATCAAGACCAAGCGCTTCGTCTTCTTCGCTTACTCTTATGCCAATTGTAAATTTTAGAATTAACCAAACAATTGAAGAGGCAATAAAGGTAAATGCGCCAATTGCTGTAATGCCAATCGCTTGCTCAATCCAGCTAGCGTTATCGTTACTTAATGGAACAATCATTGTTCCCCAAATACCTGCTAAAAGGTGGACAGGAATTGCACCAACAACATCATCAAGTTTTAGTTTATCAAGAAGAGGAATAGTGAATACTACAATTGTACCGCCAACTGCACCAATGAATAAAGTTTGCAATACGCTTGGAGCTAGTGGTTCTGCGGTGATTGCAACTAAGCCTGCTAATGCGCCGTTAATTACCATAGTAACATCAACTTTTTTATAAATAAGCTGCACTAAAAGCATAGAAGTTATTGCACCAGCGGCGGCGGCTAAATTGGTATTTGCAAAAATGCGAGAAACATCACCAATATCTGCTATTGTTCCCATTGCCAATTGTGATGCACCATTAAAGCCAAACCAACCCATCCAAAGGATAAACATACCTAAAGTTGCAAGTGGAATAGAGGAGCCTGGCATTGGAGTTACAGAGCCATTTGCACCATATTTGCCTTTACGCGCGCCAATGAAGATAACACCAGCAAGAGCCGCCCAGCCGCCAACAGAGTGAACTAAAGTTGAGCCAGCAAAATCAGAAAAACCACGCTCAGCTAACCAGCCGCCGCCCCATTGCCACATGCCTGTTATTGGATAAAGAACACCAGTAAGAACTATTGTAAAAACAAGAAATGCCCATAATCTAACACGTTCAGCCACTGCACCAGAAACAATAGAAGCAGTTGCGGCAACAAATGCCATTTGGAAAAACCAATCTGAAGCTACAGAATAACCATCATCTGCTGTGTCAGCACCGACTGCTGGGAAATTAGCAGGAGCAAATGAGCCTATGAAACCACCAGTCTCGCCGCCATACATTACATTATAACCAATCAACCAGAACATTAGACCAGCAATTGAATATAGAGCAATATTTTTTAGCGCTTGCATTGAAACGTTTTTCTTGCGCACCAAACCAGTTTCTAACATGGTAAAACCAGCCGCCATCCACATAACGAGGAAACCACCAATAAGGAAAAGCAATGTATTAAAGATTTTTGCATCACGATCACCAAATGAGCCTGAAACTGCATCACTAACAGCAGTAGAGCCTGCGATGGCGGCTTCCTCTGTGGTTGCACCATCTTCAAGTGCCGCAGCGCTTGCGGCATCAGAAATGGCTTGTAGGGTTGAGTTAATTGCTTCGTTAATGTCTGCACTTTGTGCAAAAGAGGGAGCGGCAAAGATAAAAATTGCGAATGTCGCAATAATTATCGCCTTAATATTTTTTGAAATAAAAGTCATTTTAGTTTAGTCTCCGATAAGGTTATTAAAGTGCTGTTTCACCAGTTTCGCCAGTGCGAATGCGAAGCACCTGCTCAAGGTCAAATACAAAAATCTTGCCATCGCCAATTTTGCCAGATTCAGCAGCTTTTTGAATGATAGCTATTGCTGCATCTGATTGCTCAGATTTAAGTGCGATTTCTAGTTTGAGTTTTGGAATGAAATTTACGGCATACTCAGCGCCACGATAAATTTCGGTATGTCCTTTTTGACGACCATATCCTTTAACTTCGGATACAGTCATGCCATGCACATCAGCTTCACTAAGCGCCTCACGCACAGATTCAAG
>Ga0256834_1000518_pt1 | contig 27743 bp, 24 predicted proteins | sample 4281140metaG_FD_190536 | JGI IMG/M metagenome (GOLD analysis project Ga0256834, IMG submission 190536) | Hydrothermal vent microbial communities from East Pacific Rise, Pacific Ocean - 4281-140 | ecosystem: Environmental > Aquatic > Marine > Hydrothermal vents | place: Pacific Ocean: East...
ATATTCCATATGGTAACCACGTTTAACAGCAAATGGAATTTTATAACCTAAGGGTTTATAAATATCGTCTGCCCATGGACCAAGTGCTAACACAATGTTTTTTGCAGATATTTTTCCTTCTTCAGTTTGAATTTGCCAGCCATTTTTTACTTGTTTTAGGCTTTTTGCATCGCCTTTTAAAAAACTTCCACCTAAAGCAATAAACGCTTCGCCTAGTTTTTTTACATAATTTCCCGGATCTGTAATTGAAGCAGAATCTTGCCAATGAATACCCCAAGCAAATTTTTCTCTTAATAATGGCTCTGCTCTAGCAATTTGATTGCTGTCTAATATTTTTGCCCTCATGTTTGCTTTTATTGCTCGCTCCACCCCCGCCATTGCATTTTTGAGCTTTTTAGGGTCTTTTGAAAGATGAAGCCAGCCGTCATCTTTTATTAAATCGCTTGTGTTTGCTATTTTGGCAAAGGCTTCATGCTCATTAATGCAGTTTAGGAATAATGGTGAGATTTTATTGGCAATAATTTCAACATTTTTGTCACTTGAATTGCGCCAATAGCTATATAGCCATGGTGCAAGAGCAATAATATCACTCATCTTATAATGAAGAGCGGAATTGTTGTTGGTGGCATATTCTAAGATTTCAAAAAAATTACGAGGAAAAGACCTAGGCAATAAATCAGTGCGCTCAATTAGGCCAGCGTTGCCATGGCTAGTTTCGTTGCCAATGCCGTTTTTATCAATCAAAATAACATTGCGGCCACGTGATTGCAGGTGAAGGGCGGTGCTAACTCCAATAATTCCTGCACCAAGTATTATGTCCATATAATTAACCAGTCATAATTTAGTTACCATATAATAGATATTTTCAATGATAAATCTAACAATAGATAAATCATTAGCAGGTACGATATATTGTGGATTTAATTATCATTTAAAAAGCATCAAGATGACTTATATTAGTGAACATAACAACATTGAAGCAGAATCTTTGCAAGGGCAAAAAGTGAAGAAAAATGCAAGAATTATAGGGAAAACGCTAGAAATAAAGCATATAAGCGGTAATAGATGGGACGAAGTGATTAGCTCTTTTGATGGAGCATGTCAGGAACAGCTTTATGTGTTTTCAAAAAATCGTTGGCCAAATGTTGCTTTAGAGCCTGTGTTATTCTTTAATAATGGTGAAATAACTGGCGGCGCATTAGTGCTGGTGCAGGCTTTGCCATTAAAATTGGGGCATATTGCAATTTTAAAGTGGGGGCCATTGCTTAAAGATCATGGGGCTGATGATAAAGATGAGATTTATGCCGCCTGTGTTGAAGCATTGCTTGAAGAATATGATAAAAAACGCAAAATGATGGTTTCCATTTTGCCTCGTGCCTCACATGCAAAAAATAATGCTGAATTTGAGTATTTAATGAAGCGTGGTTTTAATAAGGGATCACAATTGAAGTTCCCAAATCGTTATTTTGTGAATTTACGCCAAAATGATGAGGAAATTCGTAAAAGTTTTGCCCAAAAATGGCGTTATCATTTGAATAAATCTATGAAGGCAGATTTGCATTTTGAACATGCTAAGCCTGAGCGTATTGATGAGTTTAAATCACTTTATGAGCAGATGAATGATCGCAAAAAATTTGCCGATCACTCTGCTTATGAAGATACAATTGATGAGTTGATGGCAATAAAAGACAAAAGTTTGAGGCCAGAATTATTTTTTGTTAGAGAAGGAGCAAAAATTGTTGCTGGGGCAATTATTTTTAAAGCTGGTGAAACGGCGGTTTATCTTTATGGGGCTACATCGCATGAAGCATTAAAATTAAGAGCTGGTTATTTTATTCACTATCAAATTATCCGTTGGCTAAGAGATAATAATTCGGCAAAATATTATGACCTTGGCGGTACAGATGGTTTTCAAGGGTTGCATCAGTTTAAAAAAGGCATGGTAGGTAGTGCAGGTGTGATTGCACCAGTGCCAGCGGTTGCTAATTATGCAAGTCATACATTGCCACTTATAATGGGAAGTTTGGCTTTTTTTGCGAGAGATAGGCTGTTAAATTTCAAGCATTATATATCTGGGTTTCTCTCAAATTTAGCAAAGCCAGATCAAAAACGTGAGGAAAGATGAATTTTCGTAGGCGTTTAGCTTCTCAATCTAGTTTGCTTTTTGCCGCTCGTGTTGCTGGGGCGGGGATTATCTTTGTTGTTCAGGCTGCAATTGCAAGATTATGGGGGGCTCATATTCTTGGTGAATTTATGCTTGTAATGGCAGTAATGAGCCTGATTATGGCTTTTTTGCCGTTGGGTTTTCAGACAATTAGCACGTATTTTGTTGCTGAATATCGGGCAAAAAATGATGGGTTAATGTTGAGGAAATTCTTATTCCGTGCCTATAGCCATGTTTTGATTATGGGGGGGCTGGTTATAATATTGATTGTACCAAGTGCAAATATGTTTGGCGAAATTGGGCAATTAGTAAAAGAATATTGGTTGCAAATTACAATTATTGCAATTGCTATTGCTATTTTTTATGTTAATGGCGCAACTTTAGTTGGATTAAAAAGGCCTTTCTTGGGTTTTCTTGCAGACGCACTTTTTAGACCAGTATTAGTTCTTCTCTCGTTTGTTTTTGCAGCTTTTCTATTTGCTGAGCCGGCTCTTGTAACAATGATGTCGTTTATGTCTGTGGGGTTTGTTATTATTGCTATAGGTCAATTTTTTATAGTTTTAAAAACAATAAAACAAATTCCAGACATGGTTGAAAAACGACCAGCAGAAACTAAACGCTGGTGGCGATTTGCTACCCCTTGGGTTTTGATTGCAATGGCTACTGACTTCTTTTTTGAAATAAATTTAATTATTCTCTCATCATATTTAGAGCCAAGCGAGTTGGCTGTGTTTGGTGTTATTGGGCGAATATTTATGCTTGTTTCGTTTGGCGTTGCTGCGGTTTATGCGGTCACGCTTCCTGATATGTTTGAATCAGAGGCTAATGATGATAGAGAAGGGTTTTTGCATAAAATAGGTGAGGCCAATTTGGTTGCAACAGCTCTAGCATTTGTTTTGGTTGTTGGGGTAGCTATTGGTGGGCAATTTATTTTGCAGGTTTTTGGAGCAGAATTTATTTCGGGTGCTTGCCCTTTAGTAATTTTATGTGGTGCATTATTGGTACGCTCAATTTTCGGGCCGGCATCTTTGGTGTTATCCATTCATGATAAACCATTTGCAAGCCTGCCAGCTGTTGCTCTTGGGTTAGTTAGTCTTGTAGTTTTAAATTACCTGCTTGTGCCCAGTTATGGATTGAATGGTGCAGCATGGGCGGCGTTAGGCTCAATTACAATTTGGTCAATTGCTTTGTGGTTCACGGCTTTAAAATTTGCAAAAGTTGATGTTTCAATATACTCGGCGTTGAAGCGCAATCTATCTTTATCTACTAAGCCCTAATAGGTTTTTCATTTTGTGTTTGAAACGTCCAAATCTTCCTTTAACATTTAATCCTCTGTCATAGCCATCACTAACCTTGATTAGAGGGCGTTCATAAAAGAAATAATCCTCACCAAAAATATGGTTTTCTAGCGTGCAAATATGCTTGAATTTAGCTCGTTTCATTAAAACTTCTGCAGCTCTATTGCCATGTTTGGTGTAGGTAGCAATTTTGTGAAAACGCCCATTATCCCAATGTTTAATAAATGCTAACATTGCACTCATTGCTAACATGCCTTTGCGGTAGTTTGGCAATAAATATGACCAATATAGCCAAAGAGTTCCAAGTTCGGGTCCACTAATCATAAAGCCAATGGTCTTAGCTTCGTCCGCCATAATCATAATATGATTTGGATCTTCCTCTATCAGAGCATAGAGGTAGTTTTTTGAGAGGCGAGATCTTTCAAACTCTTTAAACTCGTCTAAATAATATGGCGATTCATCAATTGCCTGCATTAGTAATTTATGAACCTGATTTACATCACTGTGAGTTGCTGGTCTGAAATTTGAGGTGGTAATATTATTTTGTGTCACGATAGTCTCTTGGTTTCTTTGTTTTTTACAGCCTAACTGAAAAAAGTTACATTGAAGTGAAGCATATACTTGCTCCAAACTTATGAGAGGGTTAAAAGAGAGTGAGGGCATTAAAAATCATATAATTGGGAGATTATAATGACGAGCGATAAAATTTTTCAACCGCCAGCTAGAATAAGCGCAAACACACTTACTAGCCCAGATCAATATCAAAAAATGTATGAGGCTTCTGTAGATGATCCTGATAAATTTTGGGGACATGAGGCAAAGCGACTTGATTGGATTAAACTATTTACAAAAGTAAAAAATACTAGTTTTTCTTATCCAGATATTTCAATTAAATGGTTTGAAGATGGCGAATTAAATGTTGCTGCAAATTGCATTGATAGGCATTTAGAGAAGCGAGGCGATCAAAGCGCAATTATTTGGGAAGGTGATGACCCTAATGAAAGCCGCCATATCAGCTATAAAGAATTGCATGAAGAAGTTTGCAAGCTGGCTAATGTTTATAAAAATATGGGCGTTAAAAAAGGGGATAGAGTTTGCATTTATATGCCAATGATTCCTGAAGCATCCTATGCAATGTTGGCTTGCGCTAGAATTGGCGCAATTCATTCGGTGGTTTTTGGAGGATTTTCCCCAGAAGCACTAAAAAGCCGGATTATTGATTGTGATACTAGTGTTGTTGTTACTGCAGATCAGGCAGTGCGTGGGGGCAAAAAAGTGCCGCTTAAAGCTAATGTTGATGAGGCTTTGGCAGATCTTTCTAACATTAAAGTTTTGGTTGTTAGGCGAACTGGCGGTGATGTGGCTTTTGATGCGGAGCGTGATTATCATTATTCAGAGGAAATGGCTAAAGTTTCGGCTGATTGCCCAGCTGAACCTATGAATGCCGAAGATCCGCTTTTTATTCTTTATACTTCTGGCTCAACTGGCAAACCAAAGGGTGTATTACATACCACAGGCGGTTATTTGCTTTATGCAGCAATGACGCATGAAAAAGTTTTTGATTATAAAAATGGTGATATTTATTGGTGTACGGCCGATGTTGGCTGGGTGACGGGGCATTCATATATTGTTTATGGCCCGCTAGCAAATGGCGCAACAACCCTAATGTTTGAAGGCGTGCCAACCTATCCTGATGCTTCGAGGTTTTGGCAGGTTATTGACAAACATAAGGTCAATATTTTTTATACTGCGCCAACCGCAATTCGTGCGCTTATGGGCATGGGTGATGAGTTTGTTGATGGGGCAGACCTTTCATCGCTGCGAATTCTTGGCTCGGTTGGTGAGCCGATTAACCCCGAGGCTTGGCTTTGGTATCATAAACATGTTGGCCATGAGAATTGCGCCATTGTTGACACGTGGTGGCAAACAGAAACTGGCGGAATAATGATTTCGCCATTACCAGGGGCTATTGCGACTAAACCGGGATCGGCAACTAAGCCGTTTTTTGGTGTTCAGCCAATATTGCTCGAGCCAAATAACGGCAAGGAGATTACCCAAGTTGCTGCAGCTGGTGTGTTGGCCATCAAAGATAGTTGGCCAGGGCAGATGCGCACACTTTATGGCGATCATGAGCGGTTTGTTTCAGCCTATTTTGAGCAATATAAGGGCTATTATTTTACGGGTGATGGCTGCCGTCGTGATGAGGACGGCTATTATTGGATTACGGGTCGGGTTGATGATGTGCTTAATGTTTCAGGTCACCGCATTGGCACAGCAGAGATCGAGAGTGCGCTTGTTTCGCACCCAGAAGTTGCAGAAGCAGCAGTTGTTGGCTATCCGCATAATATTAAAGGGCAGGGCATTTATTGTTATGTTACTTTGATGTCTGGAGATGAGCCAACTGAGGAATTGCGGGCGGAATTGCGTAAACATGTGCGTAAAGAAATTGGCCCTATTTGCACCCCAGATCATATTCAATGGGCTCCGGGTTTGCCAAAAACTCGCTCAGGTAAAATTATGCGCCGTATTTTGCGTAAAATTGCAGAAAATGATTATAGCTCACTTGGCGATATTTCAACATTAGCTGACCCGAGTGTTGTTGATGATTTGATTAAAAATCGTCAAAATAGATAGATTTTTTGGGCGGACATAGTGCCGCCCTTATTTTTGTTGTAGATAATTATAATGTTTAGATTTTGATTCATAAATTGTGAATAGGTGTTTGTTTTGACTAAGATATTTTCAATAATTAGATTTGCCCTGAATATTATTCTTTTTACTCTGCTTACGTTTATTCCCAGTCAAATGGCGAAAGCGCAATCTGCCTCGCTTGAGCAAATGGCAGGTCAGATGATTATGGTTGGCTTTCAAGGAAATACTGCCTCTGCCCAATCGGTTATTCAAACTCGCTCGCTTATAAAAAATGGCAAAATTGGTGGGATAATGTATCTTAAAACTAATGTCTTAAGCCTTGCTAATGTTAAGGCTATGAATGATGGGTTTTTGGGTGCTGGGTCGGTTCTTCCTCCATTCATTGCGATAGATCAAGAAGGGGGGAGTATTGAGCGGTTGACTTCAAAGGTTGGCTTTGCCGAAATCCCTTCGGCGGCAAATTTTGGTAAATCACAATCGCCAAATCGAGCAAATAAAATTTATTATGCTATGGCAAAATCACTGGCCTCTTTAGGAATAAACATGAATTTTGGACCTGTGGTTGATCTAAATATAAATAAACAAAATCCTATTATTGCAAAATATGGACGCTCTTATAGTGATGATCCAAAGGTGGTTGTTAGTTACGCATGGGCTTTTGTTTCAGCGCATAGAATTGCAGGGGTGATTAGCACATTAAAGCATTTTCCAGGGCATGGCTCGAGCGCAAGTGATAGCCATTTGGGGTTTACCGATATAACAAAAACTTGGCAGGCAAATGAGCTTGAGCCTTATAGGGTGATGGTAAAAGAGGGCAAAGTTGATATGATAATGGTGGGGCATTTATTCCATCAAAAATTCTCAACTGATCCCAATGCTAAAATACCCTCTAGTCTTTCAGTAAACTGGATAACTGGAGTTTTACGTAAGCAAATCGGCTTTGATGGTGTGGTGATTAGTGATGATATGGAAATGGCAGCAATAAGGGAAATCTTTAGTTTAAAAGAAACGGTGATCTTGGCTATAAATGCTGGTACAGATATTTTGCTATTTTCAAATACAGCGAATTATCGCATTGGTTTGGCTGATGAAGTTAGAGCTATTATTGTTAATGAAGCTAATAGCAATCCTGATTTTAGAGCAAAAGTTGAGGCATCATACAATAGAATTGTTAAGCTAAAAAAGACTATTGGTAACTGAAATGGACTATAACCTTATAGCAGGATTTTTCTTAATTGCCTTTCCTGCCTTTTTTACTCCAGGGCCAAATAACCTTATGCTTATGACCTCATCTGCAAAATTTGGTTTAGCAAAAACCGCTCCGCACGGGATTGGTATTGCGCTTGGGTTTCCAATTTTAGTGTTTTTTGTAGGTTTGGGAATTGGTGAAGTTTTTGAAATATTTCCTATTCTAAAAACTTTATTGAAATATTTTGCTGCTGCTTATTTTTTATATATGGCTTGGAATTTGCTGGGTATAAAAATTGGAGACATTGGCGGTGCTGAGCGTCCAATGAAATTATATGAAGCGGCATTATTTCAATGGATAAACCCAAAAGCATGGGCAATGGCAATTAGTTTTATTGGAGCTTTTGTTGCCTCTGGTGAGGGGCGGTTTGCTAGTTTATTATTATTGACCTTAGGCTGTTTTATTATGTCGCCTCTTTCAACTAGTGCTTGGATGATTTTTGGTAAACAATTGCAAGTCTTTTTGAAACATACAGGGACAGAAAGATTTTTAGGAATTTTTCTAGCAATATTGATGATTATTGCAGTAATTATGTTTCTTATTTGAATGTTAGCAACTTTTGGCTAATAACTATCAGTAATTGATAAACGATGGTGAGTTTTATTGTGGATAATGAAAAAATAAGAAAAGTCAGGGCGTTATTTATCTCAGATGTTCATCTGGGAATGAAGACAATCCAGCTTGGACGTTTGCTAGATTTTCTAAAAAAACACGACGCAGAAATGATTTATCTGGTTGGTGATATTGTTGATGGTTGGCGATTACAAAAAAAATGGCGTTGGCCGAGTGAATATAATGAGTTGGCGCAAATATTATTAGATAAAGCTGCAAACGGCACTCGTGTTATTTACCTGCCCGGAAATCATGATGAATTTATGCGTGAATATCTGGGTACATATTTTGGCGAAATAGAGTTTGTTGATCGTGCAATCCATACAAGTTTGCAGGGGCAGACTTATCTAGTTATTCATGGAGATCAATTTGATGTTGTGGTTCGCCATGCTAAATGGTTGGCGCATGTTGGTGATTGGGCATATAATTTTGCGCTTCGTACAAATATAGTGATTAACTGGGGCCGAAGACGTATGGGCTTTAGTTATTGGTCGCTTTCTGCTTGGGCAAAAAATAAGGTTAAAGGTGCAGTTAGTATCATGGGTCGTTTTGAAGAGGCTTTGGCTTATGAAGCAAAACAAACCGGCGTAGATGGGGTTATTTGTGGCCATATTCATCACGCAGATATAAACAATAATCATGGTGTTCAATATATAAATACTGGTGATTGGGTTGAAAGCTGTACAGCAATAGCTGAAACTGTTGAGGGTCAATTTGAACTTATTAAATGGACCCAAACACCTAAAAAGCCATTAAAACGTGAACGCCGACGGATAAGAAGAGCAAAAAAATAAATAATTTAGCATGTTAATATAAAAACGGCCTCATAATAATGAGGCCGTTTTTTTTAATAAAAAGACTATCTTAGCTCAAACGACCACTAGCATGAGCAAGCATTGTAAATATTTTGCCTTTTTCTGAGGTTAATAAATCAATTGCGCTATTTTTTTCAGTTGAATCTTCAATAGTTTTGGTAAGCAATTGTTCAAACTCATTAATATAGGCAGAGCTATTTTGAGCAAAATTTATATCATTTTGAAGTCTTGAGCGCAATTGATCGAACGTGCCTTGCCCAGATAATGTGTAAATTCGGCGTGAGAAAACGTTTGCCTCACCATTTTGAAAGCGTTGCCAAGCATCTTTTAATGCTTGGTTATCTACAGCATTGCTTATTTCTTGCGTAAGGTTAGATAGATTAATCTCAGGTTGTGGAGCTTCATCTTGTTTTGCGCTTGCATTGCGTAAAACATCACTTAACCAGTTTTTATGTTTTTCATTAGAAACAGTATCATCTTTCGCAATAATTGCTTCTTGTTGTACCTGTTGTTGATCTTGATTTGGCTTACGTAAAAGTTCAGCTAAAGAAAAATTCCCTGATCTGGTTTTTTCTGGTGCTTGTTTTTGCATAACAGGTTGAGCGATTGTCGAAATATTTTCTTGTGAAGCAGGCATCTGCGTGGCAGTCTTCTGCGTGACAGGCATCTGCGTGGCAGGTGTCTGAGGAGCAAATGTCTGCGGAGCAAATGTCTGCGGAGCAAGTGTCGATATGTTGCGTTCTGCACGAGTTAGGCGTGATGCACTAATATCATTGGTACTGCGCTGATTTCGAACTATAGAATTTAACTCATTTAATGCCTCTATTTGTTCAGCCACTACCCGGCGCATAGCAGCAGCACTGGTGCGAGTTTCTTCTGGCAAATCATTCATTGAGCGCTGCAATTCAGTACGAGTTGCCTCTAGCTCCTCGTTAACTTGATTTGCTGTAGAGCGCATTTCATTTGCTGTCTGGTTGAAGCGGTTTGTTGCATTTTGAAGTGCTGCATTCATCTCATTAACAAGATCATCTTGCACTTTGTGTAATTTCTCAGAGGCAACAGACCCCAGCTGATCCGTCGCATCGTTGAATTTATCAAGACGGTTTGCTACAGTGATGGTTGAAGAATTTAAACTTTCTTGCATTGCTTTTTGAGCTGTTTCAAGACGTTGCTCTGTTTCAGATATTGTTGAAGCAATATTTGAAGCAAATGAATGCATGCGAACATCAATTTCATCGGCTCTTGAGGTGAAACTTTTTGCAAGTTCACTCATCGCTAGCTCACGGTTTTTTAAGTTATCAATAGTTGAGCTTCCTGCATTATCAAGGTTATTTGATGCTTGATTGATGCTTTGTGTTTGCTCATTTAGCTCATTTAACATGGTGCTAAATTCAGAGGTAACAGATTGAATGGTTGCTTGGAAAGCACCAACATGCTCACCAACCATTTCACCTGCTTGCTTAGTGCCAAGTACTGCTTCTTTAACAACGCTAGCGTAAGATGAAGTGTGGTTGGCAACCGAAGTTTCCATTTCAGAAAGGTTGGTAGAAGATGTTTCAAGCACGCGCTGTAAGAATAGGTTGCTGTCATTTAACTTCTTAAGGGCTTCGTTCACGTCAACTAATATCCGCCCAGTTGAGGCTGACATTAATTCTTCTGCCTCTGCTGAACTCTGCCCTAATGCATCTTTCAATATATTTGAGTGGCCTTTTAGAGTGCTATCAAGCTCTTGTGATTTTTCGCTAATGATTGAAGCAAAATTATTTGTTTGACTAGTGATAGCCTCATTCATTTGCTCAACTTTTGCCTCAAGGGTTTTTGCTGTTTCAAGCGCACGCACTTCAACCAAATCTTCAATATGGCGTGCTGCTTCTTTAACTTGGTCAAGTGCAGAGCGAACAGTTATGTCCATGCGAGCCGCAGTTTGTTCTACATCATTTGAAATTGTTACAGAAACACTGGCTAATGAAGTGCCGATTGTTTTTTCAATCTTAGTAGCACTAGTTTCAAGATCGCTCATTGATTGAGTTATGGAGGAATTTATATCTTCACTCAAAGCAGTAAGGCGGTCAGCGGTAATTTCTGCACGTGCTGTTATTGCCTCTGGTAAAGTACCAAGGCGATCATCAACCATTTCTGTTATTGATTGGCGAGCGTCATCTACACCAGTTTCAATAATTTTGGCCGTTTTTTCTGTGCTTTCTTCAATCGAGCTTGTTGCAAGTTCTATGCGATTATTTAGGCCAGATTCTGCATCGGCTAAACGTGCAATGCTATTATCAACCTGTTTGCCAATATCCTCGTTAACTTGTTTTATTTTTGAAGTGACCACATCACCCATATCTTTTGTGCGCATTTCCATTGTTTCAGAAATAGAGCGAACTGCATTATTTGTGTGTGATCTAACTTCATTAACCTGCACGTCTATAGTTTTGGATAGCTGCTCAGATTGGTCATTAAAGCTAGAAGATAATGTTTTTGTATGAGTTAGAAGTGTTTTGTCTAAAAGTTTAGTCTTTTGCTCAATTGAACTTGAAAGGCTTGAGGTTTTAGAACTTAGCGTTTCATTTAATAGTGCTGTTTTTTCATCAAGTGCAATGGTTAGAAGATTTGCACCAGAATTAAAATCATCGGTGTGAGAATTCAAAGAAATGATGATTTTTTCACCTTTTACACCAATAATATCGTCCATCTCTTTTATTCTTGAAGAAAGAATGAGTGATATTTCATCGGTTCTGGCATTAAGGCTAGCAAGGTTCTCTTTACCGCTTTCATCAAGTATTTTGCTGAACTGTTCACTTGCCTCATCGGTTGCTCCACCAATTTGAATGATTGAGGTATTTAGGCGAGAATCCATGGTATTGAATTTAATAGACAGGGTTTCATCAAGACGATCAGTGGTTGCGCTAATCATTTGCTCTAGGCTATTAGTTCTTTGGTTTAAATCATTAGATATATGAGTTCCAACTGCTTCCAAAGAGGCACTTGCACTTTGGGCACTAGTTTCAAGCTGAGCAATTACTACAGAGCCAGACTGTTCAAGTGATGATGACAAATCATTAGACTTTAGATCAATAGATTGCGAAATTGAAAGCACTCCTGAGTTAAAACCCTCATTCATTGCCAAAAGCCTATCATCAAGAATATTGCTAAGCTCTTGGGTGCGGTTGCCAAAACTATTTTCAATAGAAGTTGTGCCATCATTTAAAGTTAGCTCTAGTTTCTCAGAACTCATATCAATGGAGCTAATAAGATCAGTTGTGCGATTATCCATCAAGGTGATGAAATTTTGAGACTTTTCATTAAAGCTAGTTTCAAGCAGGTTTGTGTTATGTTGAAGTGATTGAACTGCGTCTTGGCTATGGCTAGTAATGGCTGAAGAAAGAGAAGAGCTAGCACTGTCCATATCTTCGATCATTAAAGTATGTGCCTGAGCAATTGCGTCACGCACTCTGTCAGAGTTAGTGATAACGCTGTCACGCTGTGCACTTAGTTCTTCAATTAGTGAGCGAAGGCGGGTTTCATTATTTGCATAAGTATTTTCAAGTGATGTTACCTCATTATGCACCATTACTTCTAATTCACCTGCGCGAGTTAAAGCTCTATCGAGGCCATCACCAAGTGCGTTTACTTCACGGCGCACTGCTTGAGCAACAGTTGCAATTTTATCAACGGCATAACTTTCTGGCTGAGCAAGGCGAATTGCAACTTCTGTCATTGAGTTGGCTGCAAGGCGTAAATCGGCAGCACGTCGCACAAGAATAGCAAGTGCAAAAAAGCCTAAAACTGGTAAAAATGCGATAGCTAATAGAGAGGCAAATTCAATTGTTTTTGTAAATGGAACTAGCTTTGCAATATTTGTGATTTGATCACCATATCTAAGCCATGCAACAAAGCCTGTTCCACCAAGCCATAAAAGTGAAAAAAGAGTTGCAACCCAATAAGGAGTAGATGATGATTTACTTTGTAATTTATACAATAAATTAGAGGCATCATTTCGGTTCGCAGCACTTTTAGTTATATTAAATTTGTCTTGGCTGTCGTTGGCACTTGCTTTTGTTTTGCTAGCAATTTTTTGAGCCACATTGTCTCGAGTACTAGAGGGCTTTTTGGTTTTCTTTTTTGAAGATTCTTTTGAATCATCCTCACTTAAAATTGAATCCTTTAGAGCATTTTCAACTGCTGAAAAAGCTAGTGCTGCAGGATCATTTTTTGGTGTTGTCGATTGTTTAGCCATACTATTTACAACTCTTGATTTTCACGGCCATAAGCCATGGTGGTACTGATTAAATATGGCGAAACGAGCATTTAAATAGCATGTCATCAAAAGATGAGAAACTAAATGAAAGCAACGTCTATAAGTGCTTTCAAGCAAATGCAAACCGCGCCGCCGTGCGCTATTGGACACATTTATATAGTAGAATTGCTATTTGAGGAAGCTTTTTTAAAAAATGGTTAACTTTTATTAATAAATGGTTAATTTTTGAATTAAGTCTTAGGAAAACCCAATATATTAGAAGAAATATTTTTTTAAGTCAGTGTTCATATCAATGAGTTATAATCATTTTAGGGTAGTTTATATAGAGTTTGGAGTAAAAATGAGAAAACTAGCAAGCAGACATGCAGCTTCTAAGTCAAAAGTTAGTGTTGCAAATGATAGAATTATTGATCTTGTTTATTTATCAAAAATGTCAATTGGCGATGCAAATTTAGAAATCGAAATGTTAAATAGTTTTTCTAACACTGCAAAATCTACTTTTCTTCGTCTTTGTCTTTGCATTGATAAAAATGAAATCAAGTCTGACCTTGATAGCCTGTTTAAAGTAGCAAGAGGGGTGGGTGCAAAGACTATAATGTCCTCTATTATTGATGCTAAAGATGATTTTGCAAAAAATGGTGTTTTTTCATCTGAAACAATAGCTGATATTGGCTTTTCTGTTGAAGAGGCAAGAGAATATATCGCAAATATTTCACAATAAGAATATTTTTTATAGCTATCTTGATGAAAGCTATTTTAATGGTATATGCCATACTACAAAACCAATTAAAGCATAGACTAGGTGGAGAATACTTAATGACTAAAATTATTTTTGTTGAAAAAGATGGCACTCGTCATGAAATCGAAGCAGCAAATGGTGCTACTATTATGGAAGTAGCTATTCAAAATGGCATAAAAGGTATTGTTGGTGAATGTGGTGGAGCATGCACATGTGCAACTTGTCATGTTTATGTTGATAATGAATGGGTTGAAAAAACGGGCGAACCATCGGCAAATGAAGAGGATATGTTAGATTTTGCATCAGAAGTGCAAGATAACTCACGCCTGTCATGCCAGATAAAAATAAGCGATGATTTTGATGGTTTGGTTGTTCATGTTCCTGCAAGGCAGGGATAGAATAAGCTGAGTTTAAATAAGCCTATTGGTTATGTTGTTTTTTTACCAAAACGGTTGCCAAGGCTACTCCAATAGTTGTGATAAGCATGCCAACTAGCTGCACTAAGTTTAGGTTTTCACCAAATAAAATGAAGGCCAAAATTGCGGTAATGGCTGGTACAAGATAAAAATACGAGGCTACTTTTGTTGCCTCGCCAGCTTTTATCATTACCATTAGTAATAAAATTGCTCCAATTGATAAAACCAATACCAGCCAAATAAAAGCAAAAATCAACTCGCCATTCCATTCAAATGCAAATGTTTCAAACATTAATGCAATAGGAAGGGATAAGGCTAATGCACCCAAATATTGCAGCCAAATTGTGCTAATAAGTGTTTCGCTATTTGCATGTTTTTTCTGTAAAATAGCACCAAGGCTAAAAAATACTACTCCAGCAAAAACCACAAATGCATTGAATATAATATTGGTATTTTCATTAGCTGGAATATTAGGTAAAATTACCATGCTAACGCCAATTAAGCCAATAATAAGCCCAAATATCTGGGTTTTTGCTATCCTGTCCCCAATGATTTGCACAGCCAGAATGGCAGTTATTATTGGCTGGAGGCCAACAATAATGCCAGCATAACCTGCAGGTAAGCCTTTTTTGATTGCCCAAAAAACTGACCCAAGATAGATTGTATGGATAAAAGCACCAGTTAATAGGGCATAAAAGGTTGATGTTTTGTTTGGCCATTTTGCTTTTGTAAAAAGTAAAAAAAGCCCCAAAATGATAAGAGTAGCAACAAAACGAAGCGATAAAAATGCAAAAGGTTCGGCATAGGGCATGGCATATCGTGCGCCGATGAAGCCTGTTGCCCAAAGAAGTACAAATGCCACTGGAATATATTTCGTAAATGGAATATGTTTTGTCCAAGAGGTGATTTGTTCTATCATGACTTGCTTATATACGTAAAAAAAATAATCCAGCTAATGAAAAATGTTGGTTTTTGTAAAAATAAAGTCTAATTAGTTCATAATCAAAAGATTTTTAAAGGAATTATAAAATGCCATATTCTTGGAAAGCAATTGCTTACGGTGCGCTGGCAGCAGTAATTACGTTGGTTATTTTGCAATATTTTATAAAAATGCTTAACTTTGATGTAAGTCAATTAGTTGTTGGGGGCATTGCAGGTATGGTTGGTGCTTATGTGCTTGGTCAAATTCATACAAAAGATAAGAAGTAAAAATAATGACAGTTAAAGAAATATCTACTGATGTGATAATCATTGGTGCTGGGCCTGTTGGGTTATTTGCTGTGTTTGAACTAGGTTTGCTGGATTTAAAATGTCATTTGATTGATATTTTAGATCGACCTGGTGGACAGTGTGCGGAGCTTTATCCTGAAAAACCAATTTATGATATTCCGGGTTTTCCTGTTGTTTCTGGGCAAGAGCTTACCGATAATTTGTTGAAGCAGATTGAGCCGTTTAGCCCGCAATTCCATTATAATCGAATGGTTGAAAGTGTTGAAAAATTAGATGATGATAGTTTTAAAGTAATAACCGATGAGGGTGAAGTTTTTTTAGCTCCTGTTGTTGTTATTGCTGCTGGTGGTGGCTCATTTCAGCCCAAACGCCCACCAGTTGAGGGAATTGAAGCCTTTGAGGGTAAGTCAGTTCATTATTCAGTTCGTCGTATGGACGATTTTAAAGATCAAGATGTATTAATTGTTGGTGGAGGCGATAGTGCGCTTGATTGGGTGTTAAACTTGCAGCCAATTGCAAAGTCTATGACGCTTGTGCATCGCCGTGATGTTTTTCGTGCAGCTCCTGCTTCGGTTAAGGAAATGCACGCTTTAGCTGATGCGGGTAAAATTAACTTTCACCTTGGTCAAATTGCCTCGCTTGAGGGTGAGGGAGATCAGCTTTCAAATGTTGTAATAAAAACAAAAGCTGGTGAGAATATAAATGTGCCAACAACTCGATTGTTGCCATTCTTTGGCTTGACGATGAAACTTGGGCCAGTTGAAAATTGGGGTTTGGAGCTTAATGATAATCTAATAAGCGTTGATACTGAGAAATTTGAAACTTCAATCAAGGGTATTTTTGCTATTGGTGATATTAATCATTACGCAGGTAAATTAAAGCTGATTTTAAGTGGTTTTCATGAAGGAGCATTAATGGCACAGGCGGCAAAGAAAATTATTTCTCCAGATGAGCGAATGGTTTTTCAATATACGACTTCGTCAACGAAATTGCAAAAAAAATTAGGTGTGAAGTGAAGATAATAGTAACCGATTATGACGGAAAGATTCATGAATTAGAAGCGATGGAAGGCTGGCGGGTGATGGAGGTCATTCGTGATTGGGGTCTTGATATGAAAGCCGAGTGCGGTGGAGCTTGCGCTTGTGCTACGTGTGAGGTTTATGTTGATGATGAATGGTTTAAAAAGCTAAAACCTGCCTCTGAAGAAGAAGAGAATATGCTCGACCAAGTGCCAGACGTTGAAGCAAATTCTCGTCTGTCCTGCCAAATTTTAATGAGCGAAGAGTTAGATGGGTTGAAAGTCACATTGGCATCAAATTCTAAGAGTTAAAGGAAGCAAATGAGTTTTCTTGAATATTTACCCTATATAATTGCACTAAGCATTGCGGCGGCTATTCCAGGGCCGGGGATTGCGGCTGGGGTTGGCAAGGCATTGGGTTCTGGGCTTCGTCCTGCGTTTTACTTTATGAATGGCTTGGTGTTGGGTGATTTAACATACCTTACTTTTGCAATCTTGGGTCTTGCGGCTATTGCGAATGTTTTTAGCGGCTTTTTTATTGTGGTGAAATTTGCAGGTGCAGCTTATTTGTTGTGGCTTGCGTGGAGTTTTTGGAATGCTGGCATTGATCCTAACAAGGTCAATACGCAACAGGGCAAGGGTTTTTGGTCATCATTTATTACGGGTTATGCTGTGACAATGGGCAACCCAAAACCGATAATTTTCTATATGGCTCTTTTGCCTAGTGTTATTGATATTGAAGCGGTGACTTTGCATAGTTATTTAATATTGGTTTTGCTTACAGTGTTAGTGTTATTTGCGGTTGTAATGCCTTATATTTTGTTGGCTTCAAAGGCGAGAGTTTTCCTAAGCAATCCACGCTCACTACGTATATTAAATCGCTCTGCGGCTGGTGCTATGGCAGGGGCGGCGGCGTTTATTGTTTTTAAAAAATAGGGTTTATTTATGTTTACAAAGACAGAGCTTGAAGAAGCGGCAAAACTTGTTCATCAATATATGAACCCAAGCGCACAAATTTCTTGGTTATTATTGGAAGAAATTCTGGGTGTTAAAACCATTGTTAAGCATGAAAATCATAACCTAACAGGTGCGTTTAAAGTGCGTGGCGGAATAACTTTTATTGATTGGCTAACAAAGGCGCACCCTGAGGTTGAAGGTATTGTTAGTGCTACAAGAGGCAACCATGGGCAGTCGCAAGCGATGAGTGCGATTAGGGCTGGATTGAGCGCAAATATTTATGTGCCTTTTGGGAATTCAAAAGAAAAAAATGATGCTATGGCAGCATTTGGGGCTAATGTGATTGAATTTGGTTCTGACTTTGACGAGGCAAAAGGTGAGGCAATGCGCCAAGCTGAATTAAAAAATTGGTTTGCTGTGCCATCGTTTCATAAAGAAATTGTTAGAGGTGTTGCAACTTATGCCTATGAGTTATTTAGTGCTGAACCAGACTTAGATGCAGTCTATGTCCCGATTGGCTGTGGATCGGGAATATGTGGAACGATTGTTGCTCGTGATGCTTTGGGTTTGAAAACAAAAATTATTGGCGTTGTTTCAAGCGAAGCGCAAAGTGCAAAACTTTCAGTTGAGCAGGGTAGACTGGTTGAGGCTAACTCGGCCAACACTTTTGCTGATGGTCTTGCGGTGCGTGTGCCTGTTCAAGCAGCATTTGATATTTATTCTAAAGGAGCAGAGCGGATTATAGCTGTGAGTGAGGAAGAAATCGCCTCAGCCATCAGGCTATATTTTAGCGCAACTCATAACGCAAGCGAGGGAGCAGGTGCAGCGGCACTTGCTGGCTTGATGCAAGAGAAAGATAAAATGCGTGGTAAAAAAGTTGCTGTGATTTTAAGCGGTGCAAATATTGATAGTGATATGTTTCATACAATTCTTGGTGGTGATGTGCCTAAGGTTTAGAATTTCTATTGAATATTCTTTTAAAACACTTTGGTAAACATTTAGAACCATTATTTGAATATCAATTTTTTACCTTCTTTCCTTCACCAGTCTTTTTCCTCTTTTAATTTTCCTCTCTTCTCCTCGCTAGGTATAAATATATCTGCCTTATTTTGCCGTACCGTAACGTACGGTACGGCAAACTCTTGATATTTGCTTCTTGTTTAAAATAGATATATTTATTGAAATAGTATCGTTATTTAGCTTTAATCGTTTGATATTGAATAGTTAATTGAAGGTTTTGGCTTGAGTTGAAATGTTAGCTGAGCTGAGAGCGGGGCTATTAGTCAATATAATTTTAAGGTAATATATTATAGTGCAATTATAATAGGTAGGGTGGAATGACTTTAAACATGACGGTTCTTAGAGTGCTGATATTGATTGCGGTTTTTATATTGCTCATCATTCTTGTGGGTTTCATATTTGAAGCAATTGAACAAAAATATGATTTTCGTATCCCATATGCTCGAGGAGTAATTCCTATAGGAATTACATTATTGATTGATGTTGTCTTTTTGAAAAGAGTTAAGCCTTTTAGGTAAAAATCATAAAATATTTTAGCTGTCGTCTTCTAAGTCCTCTAGCTTTTTATCTGTTGGGTATCTGAAAGAGCCAAAGCGTAATACTAATACCGCAAATGTAAGCAATAAAATACCCGCCGCAATCATCATGATATATATTGCATCAAATTTATCGTGGTAATTTGCAATGGATATTAGTTCTCTGGTTAGGGCTGTGATTGCAACATAGACAAGAAAACGCACGGGCATGCGGTTGGTTTTGAAATAGATTGAAACCATTGCGCCAATTTCAAGATAGATGAAGAGCAATAGTAAATCTTCAATACTAGTGTGAGCGGTTTTCATCATTCCAAGGAAGGTGACTGTAAAAGCCCAAATAGTTGCTGCAGCAATGATGAATAGAGCTAGCTTATGAAAAATATTGACTATTAGGTTGCCAAAATCATCGGAAATCACGTTAAATTTCTCGTTGAATTCGTTAACTTTATGCTTTTTACTATCTGGCATTTTCCCCCACCATATTCCCATTTTACCTTGAAATAGCGTAAACATAATAAATGAAAAAGGTCAATACATGTATTTTTTGATATGTTTTAAAAACTTTACATTTTTTTATCTGCTGTATCTGCTAGTTAGGTTGCATCAAAAAAGGGGAATGATTCGATGTTATCAAAAGCTATAGCTATTATATGGCACTCAGTTTTAATGGTGCTTAATAATTTAGGTACTGCTGCATTGATTAGCCTTCCATTGGGATTATTTGCAATTTTGGTTTATGCTTTAGCGGTATTATTATTTGCGATGATTGCTGTTAATACAGCTATTGCTGTCCCTTTAGGAATTATTGGTATTTTGGTACTTATAGTTTTTGTAAGTTTTGTCTTTAGTATTATTGCAATAAAATGGCATAGATTTGTTTTGCTTGGTGAATTAGATAAAAACATTTTTACTAGCTGGCAGAAGCTGAACTATGTAGGCTATACAATTGGTGTGTTTAAAATCTTTATGATTTTGTTTTTGTTATCTATTCCTTTTTTAGGAATATTCCTAATGGGTAACCCTAACCCTATGGCTGTAGGGCAGTTTGCACAGAATGGAAATAATTTTTCTTTTTTTTATATAGCTTTAATTCTATATAACATCGCCTTGTCTTATCTTTTCTTTCGTATGGCGGTTGCGCTACCTTCTATTGCAATTGGTTCAGATATTTCGTCAATCAAGCAATCTTGGGACGCAACTAAGAAATTTAATGGCGTAATATTTATTTGTGCTGTTTTATTGGGGTTATTAAATCTAGGGCTTTCACTTCTTCAATTTCCTATGCAATTCTCGGGTGCATTTTTTGTTGTAGTAATAATTATTTCGTTCGTTCTTCAGTGGTTTTTTGCAATGGTAGGCATTAGTTTTCTTACTACGCTTTATGGTCATTTCATTGAGGAAAGAGAGCTTTAGGGTTTATCTTTAATGCTGGTGATTTTTGCTAAATCGGCCATGAAATCCATTACTTGTGGTTGTTTTTGAACCTCATAGGGCAGGGGGCGAATTACCTTCATTGCAGCGATGCCAACCCTTACGCTCATTAGGCCATTGACTAAACCTTCGCCTAAACGAGCGGAAAGTTTTGCGGCTAGTCCATGCCCCAATAATTGCTGCACGATGCTATCACCAAGTGCCACACCTCCAGTAACTGCTAAGTGAGATAAGATAGCACCTGCTATTTTTAGTGAGCCAAAAAACCCAGAGCGCGCGCCATAAAGATTAGCGATAGCACGGGTTAGCTTAAGGCTTTCATATGCTACAAATGCTACATCTACAAAAGCACGGGGAGATATGGCCGTAACTATAGCAACTCGCCGTGCGCTGGCACTTGTTAGCTGTTTTGCTTTTATGTCTAATGGTGTCATGAGCTTTCTCTCGGCAAGTTTTATCATTTCTCGCCCATCAAAAATATCAATGCTTTGCAGTAGAAGCTCTTCTTTTGCAAAGGCTAAATCGGCTCTATTTTGGTATAGAGATTGTAAATTATTCAACACTTTTCTTCCCTGCTCGGCATCATCACTTAATAGAATTTGGCTAGCTTTTAAGCGTAAATCATCAATATGGTTGAGGCGAAAAAGGGCGGCTATTTCTTTTATTGCTAATATGATTATTGCAAAAACTGCAATGCCAAGTGCAGCAATCCCAAGCCAGCCAAGCCAATTAAAGCGGGCGAATAAATCTACAATCAATCTCTCAGCTGCTAAGCCAAGGCCTAGTGTGAGCAGTAATGAAACTGAGGCAAGAAGAGTGTTTCGTAAGAAATGAGACCGTTTGTTATTTGGGGTTGGGGTAATTAAATCTTGGGTATCTTGTTCAATTAAATTAGAAATTGATTGCTCTTGTTTGGGTGGTTCAAACGATTTTGGTTGGCGGTTTTTTTTAGCTTTTTTAGCTGGTTTTGTAATTTTTTGTGCAACGGGTTCTCTCATTTCATTTTATCTCCAATAAGATATTCAATTGCGCTATCTAGGCGAATATAAGGTAGTATTGCTTCACCAGCTTTGTTTTGTTTAAGGTTTTTTGGGGGTAAAAATCGCAAAAATTTAAGGGAAATTGGTTTGCTATCTGCTTTAAAAATTGAATCTGGTGTCTTTGGTAAGTCCCCAGGAAATAAAGCAATTTGAGTTTTGCCATCATATGTTTGTTTACCCAGTTTTTCGCCTTTTTGAGGTGTGCCAATAATTGTATTTAAGGTTTCGCCATTCTCTTTGATAATATTTTCATGGGTCGCCCTAAGTGAGCTTATTGCAAGTGAATGAGTTTGCGCCCCTTTATAGTTTGCACTTTTTGAGGCTTTAGCAATTAGTTTTGCAAGAATTCTTTGCAACCTGTCATGCGAGCTATGATGAATATGATCTGCCTTTGTTGTTGCGAATAAGATTTTTTCTATTTTGGGCGAAATTAGCTGTAAAAATGGATTAGATGAACCAACATGAAAGCATTCTAATATTTCACTTAGGGCAGTTTCAAGATCATTAACAGCGTCATAGCCAGCGTTAAGGTGGCGCAAGCTATCTACTAACACTATCTGTCGATCTAGTTTGGCAAAGTGATCTCGAAAAAATGGTTTAACAATTTCACTTTTATATGCCTCATATCTACGTTCAAATGTTGCATATAGTGAGTTGCTTTTTTTTGCCTCTTGCGTAACTGGCAGTGGAGAAAAGGTTAAGGCTGGCGATCCTTCTAAATCACCTGCTAATAAAAACCTTCCCGGAGGAAGAGCTGAGAGGGCTTTGGTATCATTGCGGCTTAATTTAAGATAATTGGTAAAACTACTTGCCAATAGGCTAGCATTTTTCTGTTCTGCTAAAGCATTGATATTAGTTTTTTCTAGGGCTTTTAGAAACTCACTTGCTTCATTTTTTGAAGATGCCCTCCTTGTGCGCTCAAGTGCTTGTTTTGACCATTGTGCAAAAGACAAATCAAGCAGTGGTAAATCAAGCAGCCACTCTCCCGGATAATCAATAATATCAATATTAATCTGGTTTGTGCCAAATCTTGAATTTAGCCAAATATTGCTTTGATATTTTAGAGTGAGGCGGATTTGTGATATGCGGTTTGTGCTTTTTGGCCAATGTGGTTTCTTTGCGCAAAGTGCTGCCAAATGCTCTTCATATGCAAAGCGAGCAATTGTTTGCTTTGGGTGTTCGCTCAATTTTGCGCCAATAAAACGACCCTCAGATTGCACACTAAAAGCTGGGAGGCTTGCATTGGTTAAAAGGTTATGAATTAAAGCGGTTATGAAAACTGTTTTACCAGCACCAGAAAGTCCGCTTACACCAATTCGAACGGTTGGGGTAAGCATGTCCGTTGCGGCTTCTTCTAAATTACTTAGCGCAATGCCTATTTCATTCGTGATACTAGCAGGGTTGAGTGGCATATCTATCCTTAATCTGTTGATTCAAAAGTAAGGCTTTATTTAGAAGTTACAAGTGGTTGGCTGGTTTGTTTAGAGTTTTGATTCTTTTTTTATTTATGTTTTGCCAATTTTTTCAATGTCAAACGGGGTGGTTTGATAAATTTGATTGATCCAGTTTTGAAAGAATAAATAGCTTGTAGCTCGCCAAGTGTTTAGCGGTTCGTTGTTTATGTTATCATTCTCAAAATAATTTAGCGGAATATCAGGATCTAAGCCTGTTTCAATATCTCGCACATATTCATTTGCAAGTGATAAGTTATCATACTCAAAATGGTTGAGCATATATAGGGCGCGATATTTATGATCCTCTAACATGCAAATTCCTACTTCATCGCTATCAATAAGAATTTCTAAAGAGCCATCTTTTGGCAGTGTGTTTTTGTCAATGTCATTGTTGCGAGAAACAGGAATTGCAAAATCATCAGAAAACCCATTTAGGAAAGGTGAGTTAGGTTTTTTATTTTGATGTTGATAAATTCCAACTGCTTTTTTTTTGCGTCTAAGTCGTTTAACATTATGAAAATGATAAAGTGCAGCCTGTACACCCCAGCAAATGAAAAGAGGTGAGTGGACATTGCTTTGTGTCCAATCCATAATTTCGAGCATTTCAGGCCAATAGCGCACTTCTTCAAATGGCAAGTGGGCAATTGGTGCGCCAGTTATAATAAAACCGTCAAATTTTTGGGTGCGCACTTCCTCCCACTTAGAATAAAAATCTCTCAAATATTCTTCAGGTGTGTTTTTTGACTTATGGTCGGTTATGCGAACAAGCGTTAATTCAACCTGTAAAGGGGTTGCCGCAATTAAGCGAGCAAACTGGGTTTCTGTTCGCTGCTTATTGGGCATAAGGTTTAACAGGCCAATGCGAAGCGGGCGAATGTCTTGCCTTGTTGCACGGCTTGAAGCCATAACGGCAACGCCCTCTGCCTCAAGGGTTTTTCTAGCTGGTAGATTATTTGGAATTCTTATGGGCATTATTGATCTTTTCAAAAATTGTTGCGTTTCATGCTTTTTTAATTTTGGGCAACCACTTTATTTGCTTGTATATTTAGCAAATCTATCGATTAGTGATTGCCTTTTGCATGAGTTCCATAAAATCATCTCCATCGCGAATTGTTGCTATGTCACTTGAAGAAACAATATATCCGTGGCGTTTGGCTAGTTCTTTATAGCGTGGAAGGCGATTATGCAGTAATGCTTCAAAACCCCAGCTAGCAAAATCTTTAGGATCAATGTCTAAGTCATTGGTTATGCCATGAAGTTTTTTATACTCAGCCCATTTTATTTCCAAAAACTTTGGCTGATAATACATTGGTTTTGGCGATTTTTTAAAACGATTGATTAGCTTTTGAGCATCATCATCATCGCCCTCAATATAAAGTAAAGCAGTATTAGAGGTTAGCACCTTAACAATTTCATCATTTGGGTTGTTAACATCAACTACCTCAATTAATGATCCGCCTGTGTCTGCAATGAAATTATTGCAATTATAAAGTTTTTTTGCCCGTTCAATAAAGTGTGGAATATCTTTTAGTGCTGCAATTTCGGCAATGCGGTGTTGCTCTTGGCGTTTTTGATATTCCTCAAATTCCAGCCCGCCCTTTTCAATATTACCAGGTGTACCAAGATAGGTTGAAAGTGGGTCTAGGTTTTCAAATGTGATATTTGAGGAAATATAAATTGAATCAGATGAAAGTAAGTCCCTTAAAAATGGAACTTTCATTGCTTCATTTTTGAAATTGTCAACAATATACTCACCCATATGCCGAGTGCCAATGCGATAATCAATTGAATAGTGAAACCAGTCATTTTTACGCAAAAGTGCAGAAAGACGAGTTTTACCAACCCCTGCCATGCCAAATACGGTAATAGCATGTTGTTTTGCATCTTTAAATTGATCCGAATTTTCAAATAACATGAGGCAAGCCATTCTAAGGTTGGTAATTGATAAGTTATAATGGATTTAGCTTATCTTTTTCATATTCACAAGAGAAGCAAGACTTAGATTAATAAATTTCATTACTGGGCATAAATTGTTGGGCATGAATTGCCTAGTGGGGGGTGGTTTTTTCCTTATTTGCAGATGTTATGAACAAGCAATATTGCAAATCTTCAATTAAATCAATGGGTTAAAAAGTTGGCATTATGCTTGCATTGCTTAGCATGAAATGACGCATAGTGCGTTAAAAGTAAATTGGAGAGTAAAATGGGCATTTATGGTGCATTGGCAACAGCAGTAACAGGACTTAGGGCGCAATCATTCGCTTTAGAGAATATTTCAGGTAATATCGCAAACTCACAAACAACGGGATATAAGCGGATTGAAACAAGTTTTATTGATCTAATTCCTGATGCACCAATAAAACAGCAAATTCCAGGGACTGTTATTGCTCAATCACGTAGCACGGTGAATGATGCTGGTGATATTGTTTCATCGCCCAATGATACATATATGGCGATTAACGGCTCAGGCTTTTTTGTTGTAGAGCAGCAAATTGGCCAAAATGATGGTAAGGCAATTTTTGGCGGCGCAAGTAATTATACTCGTCGTGGAGATTTTGACATCAATAAAGAGGGTTATTTGGTCAATGGAGCTGGTTATTTCTTAAAAGGGTTGGATATTGACAGGGCTACAGGCAATGTTTCTGGATCAGTTCCAGATGTTATTCAGCTTTCAAATGCATTTTTACCTGCGCAACAGACAAGTAGGCTTGATTATCAGTTAAACTTACCGCAATTGCCTAAAAATGCTGGTTATGATGCATCTTCCCCTAATAGTGAAATTATGGATGCTGCTAATTATGTAGCAACTCCTGCTGATATTACAGCTACAGCAGGCGGTGCTGCTCTTGTTGGCGGTAATGATGCTGCAACAGTCATGGCGGCAGGTGAGAGCCTTACATTAAATGTTGGTGGTACTGACATTATATTTGATTTCTTTGATGGTAATGCCGGAGCTTATGGTGGAGCAAATAACGGTATTGATGTGCAAACCGTGGCAGCAGTTGATATTACAACGGCATTGGCTTCAATTCAAACTGCTTTGCAAGCCTCTGGCGTTGCAGGTACAGGTGATGCAACGGTTGGAATTTCTGGTGGTAGTCTTGAAGTTACGCTTGGTACAAATACAACAGCATCTTTTACTGCAACTGATGGCACAACAGGTCTAGGACTTGCAGCTGCTGCAAATAGCCCAGTTGATTCATCGTTAGCTGTGCGTGTTCCAACAGTTGAAGCGCAACAAAATGCATCATTTTTGTCTAATTCTGTAGCAGGTGGTGCGATAACGGTTTATGCGGCAAATGGCTCTCCTGCCAATGTGCAAATCCGTTGGGCAAAAATTGATCAGCCTGAACTTGGTGGGCCGGATCGTTGGAATATGTTCTACATGACTAATAGTGAGGCTGTTGGAGCTGAAACTATGTGGGTAAATGCTGGGCAGGATTATGATTTTGATACTTCTGGCTCAATGACACCTTCAATAACCAACACAACCCTATCAAATTTAAGTGTTAATGGCGTTGCCATTGGTGATTTGGTGCTTCAGCATAATGCTTCTGGTGTGACGCAATTTGCTGACCAAAGTGGCACAGCTCAAGTTACAGCAATGGCGCAAAATGGTTATCCAGCTGGTGAGTTTATTTCGGTAACAATCAACGAAGCTGGGCGAGTGGTTGCCTCTTATACAAATGGTCAACAGATTGAAGTTGCGCAAGTTGTTGTTGCTAATTTTAATGCACCAAATTCAATGAAACGACTTGATGGCGGTTTATTTGCAGCGACTTCAGAATCTGGCGAGGCTATTCTTGATGGTGGCAGTGGCATTCTTGGTGGTGCGTTAGAAAGCTCAAATACAGACATTTCAGAAGAGTTTACCAAGCTGATTGTTACCCAGCAGGCATATACCGCTGGCACAAGAATTGTTTCAACTGCCGATGAGATGCTCAAAGAAGCTCTTAATATGGTTCGCTAAATAATTTTTATAAGGTTGGGTGATTTTACCTGACCTTATAGTCGGTTTTAGGAGTATTGCTTTATGGGACTTTCAGTATCACTTTCAAATGCACTTTCGGGTATGAATGCAACCCAAAATGGGCTTGAGGTTCTATCACGCAATATTGCTAATGCTGGCTCACCTGGTTATCATCGCCAATCTTTAGAGTTGATTGATAGAAATTCTGCGGCTGGATCGTATGTTAACTCTATTGGCACAAAGAGAGCTTTTGTTTCTGCGCTTCAAGTGCAGTATGGTCAAGGCGTTTCATCTTTAGGATATGCTGACCTTCAAGCTAACTATTTATCGCAAGTTGAGCAAACATTGGGCAAGGTTGGCGATGCAGGATCGCTTGGTACAGTTTATCAAAATTTTGAAAATTCCTTGCAAGCATTAGTTACAAGTCCTGATGATTATGCTACACGTGCAAATGTAGTTTCAAGCGCACAGGGGCTGGTTGAAACACTTAATAGAACTACCGATACAATTCAGGGTTTACGCAATGAATCTGAAAATCAGATGGCTTCTCATGTCGCAGATCTTAACCGCATGCTTGGCTCACTCGAACATATAAATGGTGAGTTACGAGATTTTAGTACGCAAGATAATGGCCGCAACTCATTGCTTGATGAGCGTGACAGGTTAGTTTCGCAAATATCTGAACTTGTTGATGCACGGGTTGAATATCGAAATGATGATACTGTAGCTTTAACAACTACTTCTGGTCTTGGTTTGATAGATAATGCCGCTACTATATTTGAATTTAGAGGTGTTGGCGCAATTAATGCTAACTCTCAATTTAACCTAGATGCGGCTCATAGTGGTGTTGGTGCTTTAACTGCAATTACGCCTTCAGGTTATGT
>Ga0256834_1000519_pt1 | contig 27709 bp, 22 predicted proteins | sample 4281140metaG_FD_190536 | JGI IMG/M metagenome (GOLD analysis project Ga0256834, IMG submission 190536) | Hydrothermal vent microbial communities from East Pacific Rise, Pacific Ocean - 4281-140 | ecosystem: Environmental > Aquatic > Marine > Hydrothermal vents | place: Pacific Ocean: East...
ATCGAACCGTTTAGGTTGTCGCTGTGCTCAACATTAACTATCTCGCCCAGACTATTTACGCTTTGGCTCGTCAAAATCTCCGAATCGGCAATCTGATAGGTTCTTTGGATAAAACTGTTGCCGTTTTCATCGTTTGAGGCGGCCGCTATGTTTTGTGCCGCGTTCAAAGCGCTGTTGACCCCGTTTAAAAGAGCCATCGCCGAAACTCCGTCTTGAGCGGCGGATCCATCGTTTAACTGCAGCGAACCGTTTAAATTATCCTGTTCGATCACGCTAGTCAGGGTAAAAGCCTCGTCGTCGTTTAATATATCCTGCGATAAAACGTTGATGCTGTTTTTACCGTTATAGGCAACCTGTGTGGCACTCTGGGCTATATCGTTAAAACCCTCGGCTCCCGCTACCCTCACGATACTTTGCGAAACGTTCGTAGCCCCGGCCGCGCCGTTTTCTATCAGCAAACCGTTCGTCTCCCGTTGCGCGTTATCGTTTAACTGCAGCGAACCGCTCAAATTGGTCTGAGAATAGGCGTCCCATCCCGAAATACGCTGCTCAATACCCTCCTTTGAATAATTGCTGGCTCCCTGCGTAGCGGAAACTCTTACGTCAGCGACCAGCGATCCTCCCTCTATATTGGCCACGCTCTGGTAGGTGTTTGCGGCAGATGCGACCACGTTGGAAACAATCATGGCGGAGGATCCCTCCTGAGCCTGCCCGTTTAACTGCAAAGAGGCATGGTTGTTTTTCTGGTTTCTGGAGTCCTCGTTGGAGACCTCCTGCAGATATATTCCGCTTCCGTTATCCAGATTTTGCGCTCTTTGACTCGTGGTCTGACGCAGAGCCACACCGCCTTGAGCTCCATCGGCTCCGAACAGATTTTGAGAGATATTGTTAGCGGACATCGCGCTGTTTGCTACTACCGCCGCCGAAACGCCCTTTTGAGACTCCATATTCAACTCAACAGAAGCGCTGTTGTTGTTTTGATCTTTTGATAGGTAGCCCTCGTTTGTGATCTGTTGGGAAAATTCGGAAAAATTCATAGCGCTCTGCCTGCTGTTTTGAGTCGCTTCCATATCGCTGCCTGCGCTTATTTCGGCGATGTTTTGAGATAGATTCATAGCCGAAGCCGCGCCGTTTTGCAGCTTTAACGCCGATGCGCCGCTTTGGGAAGCTCCGTTTAACTGAACGGCAAGAGCGTTGTTGTTCATATTCGAAAGATCCTCGCCGTTATCGACACTGAAAATAGAAGAAGTCTCGTTATACGAAGTCTGTTCGGCTCCTTGAACGAAAGAGACCTCATCAACAAAAGAGGCATAGAGTATGTTCAAAGAGGAACCGATAGCGCTGGCGGCGGCGTTCGTAACGAAAGAGGAGGTCGCGAAACTCTGCGATTCTCCGTTTAACTGTACGGAGCCGCTTAGATTCTCCTGATCCGTTGCCTCCTTCTCGTTGATTACGCTCTGCCGTAGAGCGACCGCGTTGCTGGAGCTCTGGTTTGAACTCTGTTCGGCTCTCACGCCCTCGCTATTTTCAAGCTTTAAAACGTTTTGATGGAGGTTTGCGGCGCTATCGGCGATATTGGATATCTCCATGCCGCTTCCGTTTCGTTGAGAGTCTCCGTTGAGTTGGACCGAAGAGTTGATATTGTGCTGCTTTTCGATGTCGGTTGGATTATATACGTTCTGAACCGATATACCTCTTGCGTTTATCTCTGCCAGCAGTTCATCGTCGATAGAGCTTCCTTCCGCCGAGAATAGAAACGGCGCAGATACCGTCGTCGCCAGCAGAACGTAAGCAAAGAGTTTTCTACCTTCCATTTTCCGCCTCCTCTGTTTTAGGCCCGACTCCAAGACAAGTCAGCCGGACCTTATCGAAGAGCGGCATCCAAAATGTTGTTTATATTGATACCTCCGCTGATTTGCGAATCCATCACTATCACGATATTGATAGGAACGTTCACAGCGGAATTTACCGCGTTAACCGGTACGAAAGCATTTTGTTGTGCCGCACCGCTAATCATCATCGAATCGACCATACTCAACTCTCTGGGTAGGTTCGATACTATCCGATAGCTGTTATTTGAGTTGATCACACTATCTATGGTCTGAAAGTTCAGATTAAAACCTTGTGCCGATACTTCGGCCAAAGCCGCATCGTCAACCATTTTTATCTCTCCGGCCAAAACTGTACCGGACATACACAAAGCTGCGATCAACCCTAAAATTGCCCGTTTCATCACTTCCTCCTTTTAGAGGACTTAACTATGTCTCCGCAAACCTGATAGACTATCGCGTTTTTGTACGAAACGGTATAGACCTGCAAATTTATAAAACCGGAGGCCTTTTTGCCGTACTGTTTTTTAGCGTTTATCATAGATGCCGTCAAAGCGCTGTTGAGGCTTTTTGGAGCCTCTTTCAACGATTTGGGCACAAGGGTATAAACGTAGCAGCTGTTATCGATAATCTCGTATCTTTCAAATCCTCCGTCTCCGAAGGAGATGACAAAACCGCCCTTTTTGGCGGCGGTTGCCGAAACGCTAACCAACGCCGCAATCAGAACCGCTTTGAAAACTCTTTTCATAACTCCTCCCTTTTATGTAAACCGGGGAGCTTCCCCCGGTTCTCAGACTACCAGTTGATGGCTGTCTGAGTAGCAGTCTGATTGATAGTCCAGCCTGTGGCTCCGTTCACGCTCGCTACGTTGAGACCGTAGTTATAAGCGCTGGCCGCCACATTGCTGAGCATCAAAGCACTTGTACCTACTTGAGCGTTGTTCAGCTGTACGCTCGCGTTGTTGTTGTCCTGACCAGCCAGAGTCACAGCGTTGTCGATCGCCTGCAGAGCGTCAGAGGCGTTCTCAGCATATTGATCGTTAGACTGATTCAAAACGGTTCCGAACGGATCGCTTCCGTTTATGTTGGCGATATTCATCGCAACGTTTACAGAAGAGAGAGTGGCGTTTAGAACACTCATCGCGCTTACGTTGTTTTGCGCTCCGTTAACTTGGATTGAACCGTTGTTGTTGTCCTGAGCTATGGCGAACTCGTTTAGAACGTACTGACCGGCTTCCGCCTCGTTGAGCGCGGTTTGAATGTTAGCCTGATCAAGAGCCGTTCCGCCTACAGGATTATCCAAAGTGGCGATATTTTGCGCTACGTTGACCGCGCTGTATGTGGCATTGGCCAGACTCAATCCGCTCACGTCGTTTTGTGCTCCGTTTAGCTGCACGGAACCGTTGTTGTTGTCCTGAGCTATGGCGAAAGAGCCTACAACGTCGCTGTAGTTGTAGATCTCCTGTCCGCTGCCGGTGACGCTGCTGGAGGCGTACTGATCGTTAGTTTGAGAAGCTCCGGTCAATCCGGCAAGATCGCTTATTTCAAGAACGTTTTGAGCGACGTTTACGGCGCTATGAGCGGCGTTTACGAAACTAGCGACATCCATAGCGTTTTGAGCGCCGTTAACTTGAACCGATCCGTTGTTGTTATCCTGTGCGGCGCTTACCTCAACCACTTCGCCGTAGTTTTCGATCAGCTGCCCGGTTCCGGCCAATTCGGCCTCGGCTACTTGAGTGTTGGTTTGATCTATCAATCCAATTTGAGCCAATGAATCCATAGCGCCCACATTCTGTCCAACGTTAGCCGCAGATGCAGACAAATTGGCCACGCTCATGGCGTTTACGCCATCTTGCGCTCCCGCATTGGCCTGAACTGAGCCGTTGTTGTTATCCTGCAGTACAGTTACGGTCGCGCCGAGTGAACCGTTTAATACATACTGTCCCTGACCGTTCCATACGGTCTGAGCGGTTTGATCGTTCAGTTGCGAAATAGAGGTTATTCCTACAGCGTCGGACATACCGCCTACGTTTTGTCCAACGTTTGCGGCACTGGTACCGGTGTTGGCCAGACTCATACCGCTAAAGCCGATCTGTCCCGCGTTAAGCTGCACCGAACCGTTGTTGTTGTCCTGTAGAGGAGTTACCGCCGCAGCGAACACTCCCACGTTTATTACGGCCTGTCCGGCGCCGTTAACTGTAGTAGCGGCCAATTGAGTGTTCTCTTGAGAGATTGCCCCTATTTGAGCCAACGCGTTGTAATCGGCAACACTCTGAGCCACGTTGGAGGCGCTTGCGCTGCTGTTTAACATACTCATGGCGGCTACGCCGTTTTGTCCTCCGTTAATCTGAACGCTGGCGTTGTTGTTATCCTGCAAAGCCGCAAAATCCACAACCCAAGAACCGTTTTCCACATACTGAATATTAACATCGTATGTGGCGCTGGCTGTTTGATCGTTGGTTTGAGTAATTCCGCCTATTTGCGCTACCGCATCGAAAGATCCTACGTTTTGGCCGGTATTGACTGCGCTGGCGGCACTGTTAACAACGCTGGCCGCGCTGATATCGTTTTGACCGTTGCTGATCTGTACTGCGCCGTTGTTGTTGTTTTGATCGATGGTGGCGCTTACTAATACTCCGTCGTTATAGACGGTCTGCCCGTTATATGATGAGGCCTCCGCTACCTGAGTGTTGTCCTGAACGATTCCGTCTATTCCGGCTACCGATTCACCTGAGGCCACGTTTTGTCCAACGTTCAGAGCCGAACCGGTAGAGTTAGAAAGGCTCATGGCCTCTACTCTGTTTTGTCCTTCTTCAACCTGCACCGAACCGTTGTTGTTGTCCTGACCGATCGTAGCGGTCACTAGGCCGTTGTTGTCTATGGTCTGCTCGCTAGCTATCGCGTTCGTAGCGGTCTGATCGTTGCTTTGGAATATCAGACTTCCCACTCTTACGTTTGCAGCCGCAGCCGCGTTTTGAGCCACGTTCGAAGCGCTCATTGCGCTGTTGGAAAGTGCCATCGCGGCAACGTCGTTTTGCGCGGTGGTATCGTCGTTAAGCTGTACTGAACCGTTGTTGTTGTCCTGATGCGCTGTTATCTGAACGGCGCTTGAATTTGATACGCTCTGAGCCGATACGCCTATATTGTCGGCTACCTGGGTATTGGATTGAGAAATCAGATTAAATCCGATTATCTGAGAAGAGTCTCCGGCGTTTTGAGCGATATTGGAAGCAGCCGAAGCGCTATTAGAAAGTGCCATCGCGGCAACACCATTTTGTGCGTTATCGTTCAGCTGTACAGAGTTGGCGTTGTTTTTCTGTCTCAGACTATCTGTTGAATCCACGCTCTGATCGACTCCGAAGCGCGTTCTGTTCGTAGCGGCCTGATCGTTGCTCGAAGAGATTTCGTTAACGGCTACGTTACCGTTTACGCTAAACACGTTTTGAGCAACGTTTTCAGCGCTGTTGGCGCTGTTACCCAATACCATCGCGGAACTGCCGGACTGGGCGTTGTCGTTTAGCTGCACACTCGCGTCGTTGTTGTTTTGCAAAGCGGCTCTTCTGTTTTGAATATCTTGGGAGTCGCCGTCACCCAACGAACCGTTCGTGGCAACCTGAACGCTGGATTGATCGATAACGTTTAGACCGTTCATATTTTGAGCTTCCAGTACGTTTTGTGCGACGTTCTTGGCCGAAGAGGAAGCGTTACTGATAACCATGCCGCTGGCATTGGACTGGGCTCTGTCGTTGACCTGAACGGCTCCGTTGTTGTTGTTTTGGAGTCTGTTTCTTCTGTTGTTGTCAACAATCTGAATCTCCTCATTGCTCGTATTGATTGCGGTCTGATCGTTGGCCTGAACCAAAGAGGAACCCCTTAGACCGTCGACAGAAATGATGTTTTGAGCAACGTTTGCGGCACTTCCTGCGGTATTGTTGTTAACCATGGTGGAAGAGCCTCTTTGCGCTCTGTCGTTGAGCTGAACCGAAGCGTTGTTGTTTTCTTGTCTGATAGCAACGTCCGCGTTTTCGATAGTTTGAGTATCCACACCCTCGTTCATAGCTACTTGAGAGTTATATTGTTGCGCACCGATATCGGACGAGTCGGTTACGCTCGCTATGTTCTGGCCTACGTTCACGGCAGATGTGGCCGCGTTGGATACCGTTGCGGAACTTATGCCTCTTTGAGCGTTATCGTTGAGCTGAACCGAAGCGTTGTTGTTGTTTTGTCTTCTGCTTCGATCCTCGTTGGTTATTTGCTGATCGGAGTTACCGTGATTTTCCGCGTACTGATCGTTAGCCTGGGTTACGGTAACGCCTTCGCTGTTTGAGATGTTCGCCACGTTTTGATGTACGTTGGAGGCGCTATCGGCATAATTTACCACCTCCATTCCGCTCGATCCTCTTTGGGAATCGCCGTTTACCTGTACCGAATCGTTGTTATTTTGCTGATCCCTTATCTGCGTAGGATTGGAGATCGTCTGTATACCCTGCGCGCTCACGTCCGCCAGAATCTCGTCATCGAGACTGCTAACCTGAGCGAATGCAACCGGAGAGACAACCATTCCGGCTAAAAGAGCCGAAGCCAACCATTTTCTCCCTCTCATCTCGTCCTCCTTTTTATTATTAAGGAACTTCAATTCCTACACTGAAATTATCACCAATCTGTTTGCAGATAAATTGCAATTTAAACAAAATTAATAAATTACCAGGATAAAATTTGGTTCAGATTTCTGCAATTTTTTTGCAATTTTTTTGCAATCTTTCTGCAATCTTTTCAATTAGAATATGACTACATCATGACATACAAGGGGCGGTGATGGAGTCGGTCCATTTTCCTGATTCCTTTCTTTTTAAAGGGCTAAATGGCCGCTCTCTAAAAGATTATCTCTCCGCTGTGTTTGATAAGCTCTCTTTGGACAGACCTCCTGATTCTGCGACGGAAGATGGACAAAACGGCCGCCGCCCCAATGAGGAGCCGGAAATACCGGCTCTGATCCTCGAACTGGCAAACTACAGCGAAGATGCGATCTATCTAAAAGACTCCACTCTTAACTTTTTATGGTTTAATTCTAGATTTTCGGAACTCTTTGCTATAGATCGGCGCGAACAGGCTAGTAGCGATATCGATATATACCGGGATATCGCTTTTGGATACGAACTCAAAAAGAGGGAAAAAAGAGCGCTCTTGAATCTAGAGGCCCAATATTTCTCTATCCGATACCTCAACAAAACTCTGAAAATCAGACTATTTCCCATCAAACACGGCAACCGTACCGCTATAGGAGGATTTGTCACCGACGTTACCCCCTCCAAAAGAAGAGTCGATTCGTTAAAACGTTACATACAAAAAATTCAGCGAGAGTGCGACCGTTTAAAAGAGATGATTTTAATCGATCCGTTAACCGGCATTTACAATAAAAAAAAGTTTCAAAAAAGACTCACTCAGGAGATTTCGCGCGCCAAAAGATATAAAGATCCTCTTTCGCTGATACTGTTCGATATAGACTCGTTCAAAGACATAAACGATACTCACGGACATCTAATCGGCGACGAGGTATTGAAAAAGGTGGCAAAAACCGTGGGAAAAGCCATCAGAAAAGCCGATCTTTTCGCAAGGATAGGCGGCGACGAGTTTGCGATAATAGCTCCTAAAACCGATAAAGAGAGCGCATACGCCCTCGCCGAAAAGATTAGGGGGCTTATCGAAAACATAGAAGCCGAGCCGGGCGTAACGTGCAGCTTCGGTATAGCCGAGTACAGAGAACCGATGGAGGCGGAGACTCTCATAACGAGGGCTGACGAAGCTCTGTATAGAGCCAAAAAGAGCGGTAAGAACAGAACATCGGTCTAAACAATGAGGAACGGATATGAAACCTATCAAAGAGGAGAATATTCCTCTTTTAAATTTCATAAGCAATCTAATAATCATATTTTTACTGATAATAGCCCTTGGCTACGCGATACTGGTAAAAGAGTACAGATATTTCGAAATCAAATCAAAAAATATCGAATATGAACTCCTAAAGGAGTACGAAAGGCGCCTAAAAACCGAAGTCGAAAGAGTGGCCGACTATATAGACTACTATAAATCCCTCACGGAGAGCAGACTTAAAAAAGAGATAAAAAACAGGGTATACCAGGCTGACGCCATAGCTTCGTTCCTGTATCAAAAATATGCTCACGACAGATCTCTAAGCAGCGTCAAGGATCTGATCAAAGACGCCTTGTATCCGATTAGATGGAGAGAGGGATATAGCTATATCTGGATCGTGGATACCGCTGGCAAAGCGGTCATGTTTCCCATAAACCCGGCGATAGAAAACAGCGACGTTTCCGATTACCGCGACGCGCACGGCAGATATATACTAAAAGAGGCGATAGAGCTGGCCCTAAAAAACAAAGAGGGTTATATAACCAAAATTTACGTTAAACCAAAAGGCGCCTCAAAAAAAGAGCTCCAACAGATCGCCTTTATAAAGCTATTTGAGCCTTTTGGGTGGATAATAGGTACTGGAGAGACGATCGACGACATAGAAAAGGAGATAAAAGGCGAAATATTAAAACGGATTAAAAACATCAGATTCAACAGCGAAGGCTATTTTGCGATAATCGAAAACGATTCTACCGTCTTGTATCATCCCTTTATAAAAAGCGGTACCAAAATGGCCCAAGAAAACGAACGGCTGCGCGAAATTTCGGAGAAGATAATCAACGCGGCAAAAAACGGGGGCGGATTCGTAATTTACAACTATAGAAAACTCTCCGAAGAAAAGGAGGCCAGAAAACTCACGTACGTAAAACCGATAAATGAGTGGGGCTGGATAGTCTTTGCGGGAATCTATCTCGATGAATTAGAAAACTTGATAGAGGCGAAAAAGATAGATTTAGAAAGGGAACTCTATCATAAAATAAAACTGATTCTGATCATTTTCGGTTCCTTTACCATCATGGCTCTGGCGCTTTCGCTGCTCTTTTCGAAAAAGCTCACGAAAGTGTTCAACAACTACAAAAAAAAGATCGAATATCGAACCCAAAGGCTCGAAAAGCTCAACAAAGAACTAAAGCTAAAGGAGAAGCAAGCCCAAGCGGCCAGCAACGCCAAGTCGATGTTCATATCCAACATTTCACACGATATCAGGACTCCGTTAAACGCCATACTCGGCTACGCCCAATTGCTCAACAAGGACGATGGGCTTAACGGAATCCAAAAAGAGAAAGTTACGAAAATCTTAAAGCACGGCAGCTACTTGCTAGAGCTCCTGGACGAAATAATCGAAATATCAAAAATAGAAACCGACAATATCGATCTGAATATAGAAAACTTCGATCTAAAGAGTTTTTTGGAAAACATAGAGGATATATTTTCCGAAAAAGCACTTGACAAGGGGTTAAAATGGAGCGTGGAGGGCATTCCAGAAAAAGAGTGTTTTTTAATGGGAGACAAAAAAAAGCTATTTAGGGTTTTGATCAATATCGTAAGTAACGCGTTTAAATATACGGATTTCGGAGAAATAAAGCTCCTGGTAGAGCCATTGGGCGATTCAAAATACAGATTTAGCGTAATCGATACCGGCATAGGTATCGACAAAGAGGATCAAAAAGAGATTTTCAAGGTATTCACCCAGGCCAGAGCCGGACAGGAAAGAGGAGGAAAAGGACTTGGACTATCGATAGCATACAGATTCATAAATCTCATGGGAGGTGAGTTGAAACTGATCAGCGAACCTAAAAAAGGGAGTGTTTTCTATTTCGAAATAGAGCTAAAACCCTCGATCAATATCAAACAAGAGCTAAAAAAAGAGGGCGAAAGAAAAACGGAAAAAAGATCTCAACCTCCAGACTACCCCAAACTGGATCCCACAACGAAAAGAAATCTTCTGGAACTGGCCAAAATAGGCAACATATCGAAACTGAAAAAGGAGATCCAAAAGCTCCGAGACAAAAAGGCGAAAAGCTATCTGATGGAATACCTAAACAGATTCGATCTGGAAGGTCTTCAAAAGGCGCTGGAGAAGATGTAGAACTACTCTATGATGTAGCCGACGCCGCGCACGTTTTTTATCAATTTGTCCCCCACCTTTTTTCGGATGTCTCTAATATGGCTGGAGATGGTCTTGTAGTCTTTGAAGTCCCCGCCCCACACGAAATCGGCTATGGTCTCAAAAGGAACCACGCTTCCTCTGTTTTTTACCAGAATATACAAAATATCGTTCTGTTTTTTGGAGAGTATTATAGGTTCGGAATCTTTATAAAGAGTTCTAGTATCGGTATTGTACTCGAAACCGCCTTTTAATCTGACCAGCGAAGATATATGGTATTTCGAGAGAATATTCTCTATCCTCAGCTCCAGCTCCGCCAACTCGAAAGGCTTTTTCAGGTAATCGCTGCAACCTAGTTTGAAAGCCTTTTTGATATCCTCAATACCCACCAGAGCGCTTATGAAAATAACGGGAGTGTCTATTCCTTTGTTTTTTAGATACTCCACTATCTCGTATCCGCTGAAATTTGGAACGTTTATATCAAAAATGAAAAAGTCGTAATCGTACAGATTCGCCTTTTCCAGCAGCTGTTCGCCGTCACTAAAGGAGTCGACCCTGTGACCTTTGAGCTCGAAATACTTTTTTATATGTTTTCTGAGCAGATGGTCGTCTTCTAAAAGCAGTATTTTCATGATTTGGCTCTCTTGAATCGATATTTAAAGAGTGTCTTGTCCTCTTTGGACTCCACCTCGATCTCTACGCCATATTTTTTACAGATTATTCTAACTATATCGAGCCCCAGCCCCAAACCTACCCCATCTTCCTCCTCGCGATAGAGCTGTTTGAATATCTCGTCGCTGTTTTTTATCGTTTTGCCTCTGTTTTGTATAGAGACTGATACATCTTCGCCCTCGTCGAAAATCCTCACCACTATGCTGCTCCCTTCGAAGCCGTACTTTATCGCGTTTGAGATCGTATTGTCCAGCACTCTTTGCAGCTCGGAGGGGTTGATCTCGATTAAAGGATATTTCGACTCAAAGATAGTCTCAAAACCCATCTGTTTGGTTTTGGCGATAACGTTAAAGTAGTTTATCCTATCCAAAACTGCGCTTTCGAGATCCACTCTCTCCGGTTCAAAAGAGACGATCTCCTTTTTTAAAGAGTAGTATATATCTTCGTATATGGTGTGTAACGATCTCGAAGCGGCCTTGATACTCTCGATATACTCGGTTTCGCCGAATTCCAGTTTCTGCATCTCAACCGCCGTATCGATCACGCTAAGGGGGGTATATATTTCGTGAAACGCCTTTTTTATCAATTCGTTCATATTGAGTATCATCTTGCTGATTCTCAGATGTGTCCTGACTCTTGCCAGAACCTCCAGATGGTTAAAGGGTTTGCTGATATAGTCTATACCTCCTATCTCGAACGCCTTTACCTTGTCTTCGGGACTATTGAGAGCCGAGAGAAAAATTACGGGAATATCCTTTAGCTCCTTGTCGCTTTTTAATCTTTTGCACGTTTCGTATCCGTCAATACCAGGCATCATAATATCGAGCAAAATCAGATCGGGCTTGATCTTGGGCGCGATCTGTAGCGCCTTCTCTCCAGATGTGGCCACGTAAATCTGATATCCGGCCGGCTCCAGCGTCTCCATCAACAGGGCCAGATTCTCGGGCGTATCGTCCACAAGCAAAACTTTAGGTTCAAAACTGCCGTTCTCACTCATCTTTTTCCTTCGTTTTTAAAAATCTTTCTATTTTGTCAAATTCGAAATTTTTCAGATATCTAATCAGCGTATCTTTGGTACCGCTCTCGCTCAACCCCTCCAAAACCCTTCTTAGTTCCCCGGCTTTTCCTATTTTGGCAAGATGCACAATTCTTTCCGCGACGCTTTTGTCTATCGCGTCGCGATTAATCTCGACGCTCTGCGCGCCTTTTTGCTCGATCTCTATTTTGTCGCCAAAACGTGAAATCAATATCTCTTCAAGATCGCAAAGGTTAACCGGTTTTGTCATCTTTTCGTCAAAAAAAGAACACTCATCGCTCTTTTGTACCACGGAAGAGGCGGTAATGGCCACCAAAAAAGCCCAAGGAAATCTGCGCTTGATCTCTTTTGCGGCTTCGTCACCCTCCTTTTTGGGCATTTTTATATCCAAAAAGGCGATATCGGGCGCGTGGCGCTCAAAAAGCGCTACGGCCTCCTCCCCGTCCGCGGCCATTACGGTCTCGATACCCATCCTCTCCAAAATCTCTTTTAATATTACTCTGTTGTCCTCCACATCGTCCGCCACCAGGGCCAAAATTCTCTCTCCCTCTTTGACCTTCAGATCTCTCAAAGAGCTTTCTCGGTTCAAGAGTTTCACCCTCTTGACGTTGCCGCACGGAATTTCGAAAAAAAATCTGGTTCCCTCGCCAACTTTCGACTCGAATTTCAGATCGCCTCCCAAAATCTTTACGTTATGATAGGCTATAGTCAATCCCAAACCGGTACCGCCTCTTTTGTATCCCTCTTCGTTCTGCGTAAAAGGTTCGAATATTTTCGACTTCATGCTATCTTCGATTCCAACACCCGTATCCCGGATCTCAAAATAGCACCTGTTATCCTTTTTGTATCTAAATATTAGCTCGACGCTGCCCTTTTCGGTAAATTTGATCGCGTTTCCGATCAGATTTAAGAGTATATGAAACAGCTTGGTTTTATCGGTATATACCAATAGATCCTCTTTGGGCATTCCCACGATCTTCCAGGAGATGTTTTTGTTCAGGGCTCTGATCTTGAAAATCTGATAGAGGCTTTTAAACATGCTGGTCAGATTGAACTCGATAACGTTGACCCTGTTTTTGCCCATCTCCATCTTGGTGATATCCAAAATATCGTTTATCAGATCGAGAAGATGCCCTCCGGCAATCAGAATCGACTCCACCATCTTTCTTTGTCTGTCGCTGAGGTCTCTTTCTTGCTTTAAAATCTGGGAGTAGCCCAAAATAGCGTTTAGAAGCGTCCTGATTTCGTGAGATATGTTGGATAGAAAAATACTTCGCGCCCTATTGGCCTCTTCGGCCTCCTTTTTGGCCTTTTCGGCCTTTTTTCTCATCTCCTCGGCAATCCTGGTCTGTTCTATCAATCTTTTTTGATACTTCTCCCTCTCGGTCACGTCTATGTCGAATCCCATCAGATAGGATCCAAAATCGTCCTTGATATATATAGCGTGTTCGTCCAGATACCTAATCTCTCCGTCCGGTCTTCTGATTCTATAGGTTATTTTGTAGTTGTTGCCGTTTTTTACCGCCTCTTCGAATATCCGTCCCACAAACTCCCTATCCTCTCCGACGATTAGGGAGCTACGCTCCAAAATCACGGGTTCTTGGTCCTTTGAAACCCCCAAAATATCGTATAACTCGTCACTCCAATAGACTTTCATATCCTCAAGATGTATCTCCCAAATCCCCAGTTTGGCCTCTTTTTGTATCAGATTGAAATAGTGCTCTATTTTTTTGGAAAAATCGTTTTTCGAAAGCGGTCTGTTCAAAGAGGTCTCGATAAGCTCTTTGAGGTTGGTCTTGCCGTTTTTTACTCTTATTAAAATCAGCTTCTCACCCTCAAGCCCGAAGGAGATTCCCTCTATAGCCGTAGAGATTTCAGCACCGTTGGCGAGTCTGAAAGTAACATCGCACGAGACAGGTTCGTGGCTATTTAGAATGTTTTCAACGCAGTGGCCCCCTTTTTTGCAGATATCCAAAAAACTCTCCCCGAGAATGTCCTTGGCGCATCCGCCCAGTAGATTTTTGGCGAGCTCGTTGATAGAGACGATTTCAAAATCGGGTTTACATATGAAAATATGGTCTGAAGAGTTCTTTAAAATGTCGATGAGATATGCGATCTTTTTCCGTTTCAAAGGCGCCCTTGACCGTTTTATTATTACAGTTAGTAATTATTATAACCAAAGATTTTTTTAAAAGGGCTAAAGCCTGTTCGAGACTCAAAAAGGGAATTTCCTTATTTAAAATTTTTTAAATTTGGGTATGATAAGATTTTCCGAAACGATTGACGATAAAGGAACTAAAATGAGCAAACTCCTGCTTAAAACCGTAATGGCCTCCGCTATCGCAGCAACCGTCGCGATACAAACCACGCACGCCTCGATAGTAACTACCGAACAGGCTCTGCTTTATGCTCAAAAAGCTCCCAAAACGAACGTGGAAAAAGAGCGTTTAAAAGCTCTGATAGAGAAAAAAGAGGTGGCGCAAAAGCTACAGGCTATGGGAATAGATCCGAAAGAGGCCGCCCAAAGAGTCGCCTCCTTGACCGACGAGGAGATAAAGAGATTGAATGACAGGTTCGATTCGATTCCGGCTGGCGGCAGTTCCGCTCTCGGTATCGTAGCGGTAATATTTATTGTCCTAATTATTACCGATATATTGGGATATACAAAGGTTTTCACATTCACGAAATCGGTAAACTACTAAGATTACTGCTGGCATCCATCCTCATTCTGGCCGGATGCTCGCGCCCCCCTTCGAAAACCGCCGAAAATGAAAGAGTGGTTTTGGAAAAGGTCCCCTACTACCCGCAACAAGACCACTACTGCGCCGTGGCCTCTTTGAAGTCCGTATACGAATACTGGGGCAAAGAGATTTCATACACCGATCTGATAAAATCGGTCTACGTCCCCAAAAAAAGAGGAGCCTTCGGCGTGGAACTGGCCGCTGACGCCAGAAGACGGGGTTTTATGCCGTTTGTCGTAAAAGCGGACAACCAAAAGATTGAAAATCTGCTCAAAAACGGTTTTGCTCCCATAGTACTGTTAAACCTCTCCTTCGAGTTTCTTCCCGTATGGCACTACGGAGTGGTATACGGATTCGACAAACAAGAAGGCGTTTTCTTGCTCAGATCCAGAAAGGCCGAAGAAAAGATAAAATTCGGCGCTTTTGCAAAAATGCACTCCAGAGCCGACAACTGGACCATCGTCATCTCTCCTCCATCCAGGGTTCCACCGCTAAAGAAAGATCTCCTGCTAAAAGGATTGATATCTCTCGAAAAAAGCGGTCGGTACGAAACTATAAAAGAGTTTTTCAGATACAATCCCGGGCTAAAAAAAGAAGAGCTCTTTAGATTCTCCTACGCAAACGCTCTTTTTTATTCAAAAGATTTCAATGAGGCCGCGAAAGAGTACGCCAAGATAGATTCCCCTTTTGCCATGAACAATCTTTCTCTGGCTCTGGCAAAAGAGGGCAGATGCGAAAAGGCGGTCGAAACGCTACGGAAAGCTTCTGTTCGCTACAGAGGATACGAGAAACTTTTCGAAAAGACGCAAATAGAGATTTCAAAAGAGTGTCAAAACTATTTACAAAAAGGAAAAAATTAATTAATTCGTATATTTTTCATAAGTTTAAGCAACAGGAAAGTTTTTTGGCAGTAGAATAATCCGTGTGACATTTTTATTAAAGGAGTCTACTATGAGCAAACTCGACGACAAAATCAAACTCTACAAAGAGAAGATGAAAGATATCGAACCAGGATTCGACGAAGCCCTTCTTGAAAAGATAACAAAAAGCCTGGGACCCTCCATATACAACAAAGACGCCGAATCGGTATCTTGTTCCAGCGAAAGCGAACTGGCCAGAGTCAGGGACAACTTTCTAAAAAAGAAGCTCGATCTTGAACTCAGCGACGAGGAGCTTGACGCGGCGATCAAAGAGGTGTGCCAAAAAATGGGAACCTCCAATAGAAACAAATATAGAGCGATATTCTATTATTTGTTAGTAAAAAGATTCAAAAAAGAGTCCCTGTATAGTTAATGACGACTCTCTACGAACAGCTCGGCCTCTTCTATATAGGAAAAAGAGTCGATACCGACGAAAGCTCCGAACCTGTTTTGGAGCTGCTCAAAAACAAAAACCTGACAACCCACGCCGCTATCATCGGTATGACCGGTAGCGGCAAAACCGGTTTGGGCATCTCATTGATAGAAGAGGCCGCATTAGACAAAATCCCGGCTATAGTAATCGATCCAAAAGGCGACATGGGCAATCTCCTACTCGCTTTTGAGGATCTCTCGCCTCAAGAGTTTCAAAAATGGGTTGATCCTCTCGAAGCCCAAAAACGCGGCATAACGGTGGAAGAGCTGGCGCAAGAGACGGCGGCGCTCTGGAAAAAGGGGCTTGAAAGCTCGTATCAATCCCCGGAGCGTATAAAAAAGATGAAAAGCTCGGCCGACTTTAGAATATATACGCCCGGAAGCAGCGCCGGAGTGCGGCTGTCCATACTCTCCTCTTTCGAAAAACCCTCACAAGAGATAATGGAGGATATGGACAGCTACACATATATACTCTCCTCCACAGCGAAAACCCTGCTCTCGCTGATAGACGAAGATAACGAAAACGGATTTGTACTGATATCCTCGATTCTAGATTATTTCTGGAAAAAAGGGGAGAATCTCGATATCGAAAAGATCATATCCTCAATAATCACTCCTCCCTTTAAAAAAATAGGAGTTCTGCCTCTTGAGGGGTTCTATCCCAAACAGAAACGAATGAAACTGGCGCTAAAACTGAACAATCTGATCTCATCTCCATCTTTTTCGGGATGGCTAGAGGGTGAGCCTCTCAGTATAGACCGTCTACTATACGGAAACGGATCTAAACCTCAAATATCGATTATGTATCTGGCCCATCTGAATGAAAAAGAAAGAATGTTCTTCGTTACGCTTCTGTTGAACAGACTTATCTCCTGGATGAGAAGACAAAGCGGTACCTCGGCTCTAAGGGCTCTTTTGTATATGGACGAAATTTTCGGATATTTTCCCCCCAACTCCAATCCTCCTTCAAAAGAGCCGATGCTTTTGCTTCTGAAACAGGCTCGCGCCTACGGCATCGGAGCCGTTTTGTCCACACAAAATCCCGTAGATATCGATTATAAAGGTCTATCGAACATAGGAACCTGGTTTCTGGGAAGACTCCAAACCAGACAGGATATAGAGCGGGTTATCGACGGACTTCAAAAGGGATCGGAACCTACGGATAAAAAGGAGCTTATCTCTTTGCTAACCTCCCTACCGAAAAGAACGTTCATACTAAAAAGCGTACACAGGGAAAATTTAGATCTCTTTAAAACCAGATGGGTTTTAAGCTATCTAAAGGGTCCGCTTTCAAAAGATGAAATCAGAGTGCTCACCCCTAAAAAAGAAACCGAAAATATTCAAAAAACAAAACAGCAATCCATCCGGCACGGGAATATACTCTCATCCAAACCGATATTTAGCGACTCCGTTAAAGAGCTATACGACATATACGATCCATCCGCCTCGGTTTTTAGATTCAAACCGTTTATTTATGCGGAATACTCCCTTGTCTTCAACGACGCAAAAAGAGATATACATATCGAAAAAACCGGCGTATGCGAAACTGAAATTTTCGAATCGGCCGACTCCATAGATTGGGTGGAATGTCAAGAAGCGGAGATAAAACCATTCGCCAATACCGCCCCGTCGAACTCCAACTTTATGCCGGTGCCCGCTTTTATGCTCGAAAAAGGGGTATTTAAAAAAATAGGTCGCGATTTTGCGAGATTTATCTACAGAAACAGAAAACTGACCCTCTACAGAGTAAAAAGACTCAAAATTGAGTCCAAACCCAACCAGAGCTACGAAGAGTTCAAAACGCAAGTCATGGAAAGACTTAGGGATCTCAAAGAGAGCCATAGGGAAAAGATAGAAAAAAAGTTCGAAAAAAGAGTGGCGACCCTGAAAAAACGCCTCGATAGAGCTTACTCCAAACTGCAAAAAGAGCAGAGCCAGGCACAAACCCAAACCGCGCAAAGCGTAATCTCTATCGGATTGTCTTTGCTTGAAGGGCTCTTTGGCAGAGGTTCGGTATCCTCGAAAATACGCAGATCGGCAACGAGCGCAAAAAGAGCCTACGCCCAGTACGAAGATATAAAAGAGGCAAAAAGAAACATAGAAGAGATAAAAAACGATATCATGAAAATAGAGTCCCAATTGCAAAAGGAGATAGAAGATATAGATAGATTATACGATCCGGCCGATTATCCGATAGAGGCTTTCTATATCAGACCGAAACTCAAAGATATAGATTGTAAAATAAAATTGCTTTGGAAACAGCTTTAATTCGAGATACAAGCTTCTAGCCCTTACGCAAACCTAGAAACCTTGCAAAATCCACGCGCAGTTAATCGTAATATAAAATCTCTCTGGTGGAGGTGTGGGGAATCGAACCCCAGTCCGAAAACAACCCGCCACAGGCCTCTACGTGCGTAGTAGCGCCGATCTTTCTCGATCCGTAAGAGCTCGACGCCCAAAGCTCACTACGGATCCAGCCCTAAATGTCGACCGCGGACAGGGCTCTCCGCGATCCCAGCTCTCGATAGTATGACCCCGCAAAATCCGGACCTCGAGAGCAGAGTCCGGCGCGAGGGACCGTCTAAGTGGTTAACTTACGCAGCTACAGCGTAAGCCGGTCTGTAATCTGTATTGTTTGCGTCTATTTTTTCGAGGAGTTTTTACGGCGTTCCTCAAGCCGGCACGCAGCCTGTAACGGACTGCTCCCGTCGAAGCCATGTCACCCCCTCTCTTTCGGGGCGTAGCGTCAGGAGTTGATTAAATCCTTAATTCTAGCTGAAAGCTGGGTTATTCTATCAATTTTCTCTTTGTATGTCAAGTCCTCCAGCAGTATCTTGACAAACGCGCTTCCGACTATTACTCCGTCTACGTCTTTGGCCTTCTGTTTAGCGCTCTTTTCATCCACTCCGAAACCTATATATAGCGGAGTTTTGGTATACTTTTTTACGCTTTGAATTATAGTGCTCAGATCCTCTTTTTTGTCGCTGCCCGTAATACCGGCATAGGCTACCATATATACGAACAGCTTCGATTTGGAAACTATCTTTTTGATTCTCTCTTCGCTATCTGTGGGAGCGACGAAATCTATCAATGCTATCTCCCTTTTTTCAAAGAGCGGACGATAGACCAAGGACTCCTCATATGGCATGTCCGGAACGATCATACCCTTGATCCCTATTCGCTGGGCTTCGGAGAGAAAAAATTCAAATCCCTTTTTGTAAAAAGGGTTAAAATATCCCATCCACAAGGTATCTATTTTATCTGCTACCTTTTCGCCTATATAGAGGGCGTCGGCTATTTTAAATCCATTTTTCAACGCCAGATTGTTCGCCTTTTCTATCACCGGGCCGTCGGCCACCGGATCGCTAAAGGGAATTCCCAGCTCTACCATATCCACGCCGTGTTCGCCCATCGCTAGAACCAGATCCACGCTGAACTCTCTGTCCGGCAAAGCCGAAGTTACGTAAGCTACCAGTTTTTTCAAAAAAGTTCCTTATAAATAGTTTTTAAAAATTCGCGAAGTCTCTAAATTTAGCTCTTCGCAGAGAAAATATGGACGTAACTTTATCGAAATTATACATCTTTTTTGATAAAATCAATTATAAATGAGAACGGGGAAAAAATGAGAAAAAAAGAGAACATATCCTCCATTACGGCCGCAAAAGGCGAAAGGGTTCTCACTATGGTCACCGCCTATGACGCTCTTTTCGCAAAACTTTTCGAACCCTATTGCGACATGATTTTGGTAGGAGACAGCCTCAATATGAGTTTTGCGGGCAAAAAGGATACGTTAAGCGCCACGATGGATCAGATGATATACCATACGCAGGCGGTCTGCAACGGAGCCAAAAACAGTTTCATAATATTCGATATGCCTTTTGGCAGCTACTTTGATGAAAAGAGCGCCTTGGAAAACGCCGCCAGAGTATACCGGGAAACGGAGGCCGACGCTATAAAGATAGAAGGCGGTGCCGATAGGGCTCATATAGTCAGACATCTTTGCCGCAACAATATAGCCGTCGTCGGCCATATAGGGCTACTGCCTCAAAACGTCAGAGGAGAGGGGGGATATAAAGTAAAAGGTCGAGACGAAAAAGAGAGCGAGTCTCTAATCCGCGACGCTTTGGCCATAGAAGAAGCCGGAGCCTTTTGCCTGGTGGTAGAAGGGGTCAAAGCCGAAATTGCGGCCGAAATCACCAAAAAGGTATCCATACCCACCATAGGGATAGGAGCCGGTCCCGACACCGACGGGCAGGTTCTCGTATGGTCCGACATGCTGGGCTTTTTCGAAGAATTCAAGCCGAAATTCGTCAAAAGATATCTAAACGGCGCCCAGCTGGTAAAGGAGGCGATGCGAAACTTCAACGAAGAGGTAAAAAGTCGCGCCTTCCCTTCTCAAGAACACACCTACTAAAGAGCGGCAATGGAAAGAATCGTAGAAATAGAGAGATTCAAAGAAGAGGGTGGCTACGAATCCTCAATTAGACCTACCGACTGGAAAGAGTACGTAGGCCAGGAAAAGATCAAAAAAAATCTACAGGTATTTATCGAAGCCAGCAAAAAAAGAGGCGAAGCGCTGGATCATATTCTCTTTTTCGGTCCTCCAGGTCTGGGGAAAACCACCCTTGCGTTCATTATCGCCTCGCAGATGGAAAGTAATATCAAAGTTACAGCCGCTCCAATGATCGAAAAAAGCGGCGATCTGGCGGCAATATTGACCAATCTCGAAGAGGGGGACATTCTTTTTATAGACGAAATCCACAGACTCTCGCCGGCAATAGAGGAGATTCTCTATCCTGCGATGGAGGATTTCAGGCTCGATATAATTATAGGCAGCGGTCCGGCCGCTCAAACCATCAAAATCGATCTGCCCCGATTCACCCTCATAGGAGCCACGACCAGAGCGGGAATGCTCAGTAACCCTTTGCGAGAGAGATTCGGAATGCATTTTCGGCTCCAGTTCTATACTCCTCAGGAGCTGGCTAAAATCGTAGAAAACGCTTCTTCAAAACTGGGAAAACCGATCGAACCGCAAGCGGCTCTGGAGATTTCAAGACGCAGCAGAGGAACTCCGAGAGTAGCTTTGAGACTGCTAAAGAGAGTCAGAGATTTCGCCGAAGTCAATAACGAAGAGCTAATAAATCTAAAAAGAGCCAAAATGGCGCTCGACGAACTGGGAGTAGACGAAACCGGATTCGACGAACTGGACATAAAACTGCTCAAACTACTGGCCTCCAGCGGAGGCAGGCCTCTTGGGTTGAACACTATAGCTGCGGCTTTGAGCGAAGACGAGGGAACGATAGAAGATGTAATAGAGCCCTATTTGATTGCCAACGGATATATAGAAAGAACGGCCAGAGGAAGGATCGCAACGCAAAAGACATATCGACTCCTGAAACTTCAGCCGCAAAACAGAAGCCTCTTTTAAGGAGCGATTTTGAAACCGGTCCATTTTCTCGGAATCCTGATCGTCGTCACCGGATATTTCGCCTACAGGGTCTTTTATCCCTTTTTGGAGACGATGACTATCGCGGTATTGTTGACAATAGCCACCTACAAAATGAACTCCTTTTTTATACGTAAAAGCTCAAATAAAACTGTAGCGGCGCTGTTGAGCACGCTGGCCGTTTCCTTGCTGTTTTTCGCTCCGATAGTATATCTGATAACGACGATTGCCACAAAAGTGGCCCACATCGACATGGAGTTCGTCAAAAGCGTATACGATCAGACCCACAAATACGTCACCGGTCTGCTGAGCGACAACGGTTTTGTTAGAGGGAGTACGCTCCTTGAATACCTGGAAAAGATCGATCTAAACGCCATAGTGGAAAAGCTGGTCTCCGCCGCATCGTTCATTGCGGCCAAAAGCGCAAAGTTTCTCAAAGATATCCTATTGATTTTGATATTTTTCTTCTTTTGCAATCTCTACGGAAAAGAGATACTTTTATATCTGCAGCGTATAATCCCTCTACCGAAAAAGGACAGCGCATCTTTGTTTGAGAGTCTGGCAAACGTTATGGGCGTAGTCTTTAGCTCTATCTTGGCGACGGCTCTGTTTGAAGGCGTACTTTTTGGAATAATCGCACAGATTTACGGATATGACGGTTTGATGTTCGGTATTTTATACGGATTCGCCTCTTTGATCCCGGTAGTTGGGGGAATAATTATGTGGCTGCCACTGGCTCTGCACCAGCTGGCTTTAGGAAATACCGCCGGCGCCGTTACGATAGCGCTCTATTCGATAATAGTCATTTCGATAATCGCCGATACGTTTATAAAACCAGTAATTATCAAATATATAGATACTCTTTTGATTAAAAAAGATATCTATATAAACGAAATGCTGATCTTCTTTTCAATAGTAGCCGGTCTTGCCAGCTTCGGTTTTTGGGGTATGATTATAGGCCCGGCCGTTATTACGCTGTTGATATCGATTCTAAATATCTATCCCGAAGCGGCTAAAAGAGAGGAGTAGCCTACTCTTTTTGCTGTTTCGTTCTGCGGCTCGTACGTTTTACGTATTTTATTACGATATAAGGCATCACCAATAAAAAGATCATAAACACGAAGGTTACGTAAAGTCCTATCAAATGTGTATCGTCTTGCATCGCCCTCTCCTTTGCGGTTACTTTACGGTTTTCTTTTCTCTTTTTAAAAAATAGAGATAAAGCGCCGCGCTCACCGCCATCATCGCCAACGATAACAGCTGTCCCATACTCATCCAACCGCAGCAGATATAACCCAGCTGAATGTCGGGTTCCCTGAAAAACTCCGCCAAGAATCGGAAAAACCCGTAAAGAAACCCGTATAGCAGTATCAGTTCACCCTGGAATCTCTTGCGTTTTCTGTACAGATATAGTATCACAAAAATCAATAGCCCCTCCAGCAGGGCTTCGTACAGCTGAGAAGGGTGTCTGAGCGTCCCGTTGACGTAAATTCCCCACTCCACCTCGGTCGGCCTGCCTATTAGCTCCTGATTGAGAAAATTACCTATTCTGCCGAATATGTAACCAAGGGGAACACTAACGGCGACGATATCCATCAAAAACCAAAAACTCTTTTTGTAACGTCTGGAATAGATATAGGTGGCAATTAAAAAACCTATAAGCGCTCCGTGGTAACTCATTCCCCTAATACCTACGAAAGTTCCGTCCATAAACGGATTGAAAATCTGCCACGGATGCGTCAGATAATAAACGGTATGGGGATCGTAAAAGAGAATATAACCCAATCTCGCGCCAACGATAACTCCTATTTCGGCATATATAAAATAGCTCTCCAGCTCCTTTTTTGTTATCGGCAAAGAGTCTTTTTTCACCAGATACTCGCCAAACCACAGAGCCACCAAAAGGGCCAACACGTACATTATTCCGTACCAGTGGACGCTGAAACCGAAAATCTCAAAAGCTACAGGATCGAAGCTCTCATAAATATGCTGCCAATGCTCCATAGCGCACCCCGTCAAAAATTACGAAATTATATCCAATATAGCCGCTCTTACGGATTTGAATATGCAAAAAAGGGACAAACATGTTAAAATTATAAAAAGTGAATATGAAAAAAATAGTAATTTGCGAAAAGTGTCTTGGCAAAAACCTCCTTAAAGAGTCTCCGTATACACAACTCTGCGGCAGATGCGGAGCGGTAATATACCGCAAGATCGAGGCTCTGGAGTTCAAAACAGCCTCTTTGTCCTTTAGCGCGCTTATATTTTATGCGGCGGCGGTCTCTATGCCGCTGCTGAGCATAGAAATAAACGGCAAAAGCTCTCAATTGAGCGTTTTCGACTCGGTCTCTTTGCTCAGCGAAAGCGGTTATGTTTTAATATCCCTTATAGCTTTTTTGATATTGATTCTTTTTCCGTTTTTGAACTCCTCGGCGCTGTTTTTATTCTCGCTGTTTAAATTGAGCGGATCGTCCAAAGCCAAAGAGGCGCTAAAGCTATACACCTATCTGAGAAAATGGAGTATGCTGGATATTTTTTTGATATCCGCGATCGTAGCGCTGGTAAAAATTTCCGATTACGCCTTCATAGAGATCGATATCGCCTTTGGCGCTCTAGTGGTTTTCGTCGTTATAGAGACGTATCTTACCAAAGTGATCAAACCCGAATACCTATGGGAGCTTTTGGATGATTAGATGCAGGTTCTGCGGCAAAACCAACCCCAAAGAGGCCATCCGCTGCGACAGATGCGGCAAAAGAGTCGATATCGATCCCTCGTCGATCCAAAGAAGTCTGGCTTTTTTGATAACGGCCGTCATTTTATATATTCCCGCGAATCTCTTTCCGATTTTAAAAACGTCTACTATGCTCAACAGCGAGGCCAGTACAATCATATCCGGAATTATAGATCTGTTCGCCAAAGGCGACTATCCCATAGCTCTAATCATTCTAACCGCCTCGGTTTTGATTCCCATTTTGAAATTTTTGGCTTTGGCCTATATAATCTATACCATTAGAAAGTGCGACAAAAAAAGCGTCGTCGAGATCTCCACCATTCATAAAATTACGGAGATGACCGGTCCTTGGTCGATGGTGGATCTGTTTGTCGTAATCATACTCTCGGCGCTGATACACTTTAACATGATAAAAATCGTTCCCGGTCCGGCCGCGGCCGCTTTCGGACTGATGGTACTTTTTACGCTCTTTAGCTCAATGAGCGTAGATATTAGAATTTTAGGAGAGGATTGTGCAAAACGAAGATATAGTTGAAGTAAAAATCAAAAAAAGGGAGATTTCGCTACTGGTATGGCTCTTTCCGATCATCGCTCTGATAGCCGGAGGGTGGATGGTCTACAAATACTACTCCAGGCTAGGTCCGAAAATAGAGATATTTTTTAAAAACAGCGGGGGTCTCGAACCGAAACAGTCCTACGTAAAATTCAGAGAGGTAAAGGTAGGGGTCGTAGAAAAGATCGAGATTCTAAAAGAGAAAGAGGGAGTAGTCGTTACCGTTAGAATGAATAAGGATATAGAGCCGTTTTTGAACGAAACCACGAAATTCTGGATCGTAAAACCCGAAATCGGCCTCGGCAGAGTCAGGGGTCTGGACGCGCTGGTCAGCGGAAGCTATATTAGAATGCACGCAAAGGCGGAAGGCAAAAGCAGACAAACTTTTACGGGACTCGAAGAGCCGCCCCTAAATCCGGACAAAAAAGCCGGAAGCACTTTTGTTCTCAAAGCCGCTAACAGCTACGACCTATCGGCGGGACTCGGCGTATATTTTCGACAGTTTAGAGTCGGCACCATCGAAAAGGTCGCTCTAAACGACAAAATGGAGAGCCAAATATATATATTCGTCAGATCGCCATACGATAAATTCGTAACATGCGGTAGCAGATTCTGGAGTCTCGGCGGAGCCGATTTTGAACTCAAGGAGGGCGAATTGAAGGTTGAAGCCGGCTCTTTAAACCAGATACTGCTGGGAGGAGTGGAGTTTGATACGCTCATCTCCCAAGAAAAGGGATGCGGCGAGTTCTATCTGTATCCTTCGAAAAACGAGGCGCTACGAAAAAGGGCAAACGGAGGCGTTCCTCTTTATGAAACGTTTAAGCTCTCCTGTCAGGAGGTCGGTTCTTTGAGAATAGGCGACAAAGTAAAGTTTTTAGATATCGAGGTGGGATACGTCAAAGATATAAAAACCGAACTCGATCTGCTACAAAAAAGCAGACGCTTCACCCTATATCTCGACATAGATACGAAATCGTTCGGACAAGAGGGCGACAAAAGGTTCAAAGAGGCTCTCAAAAGAGGACTCTACGCCGAAATAGCCTCTCAATCGATGATTTTCGATTCAAGTTTTGTGGATTTAAAATACTCTTCAAAATTCCATGGGAGTTTCCCATGTAAAAAAGAGGATAGCTACTCAATTAAAAAGGCCGTGGAGAACATAGTTAAAAAACTTGAGACTCTGCCTTTGAAAGAGACCGTTTTGTCATACAAAAAGATCGCCGACGAAAACGCCCAAAACATCAAAGAGCTCCTTGAGCGACTAAAAGAGAGTTCCAGATCTTTAGATAACATATTAAAATCCAAAGATACCGCCCAATTGCCGCAAAAGATCTCTCAACTGATAGAAGTTACCAGACAAACGCTAACCGAATATAAAAAACTGGCTCAAACCTACTCTGATGATTCGGTTTTCGTCGACAGAGTCTCTCAAACTCTCAAAGATATAGACAGCGCCTCAAAAGAGCTGGAGAAGTTTTTACAAAAGCTGAAAAAAGATCCATCTATGTTGATTTTCGGAGAGTAAGATGAGATATTTTATACCTCTTTTGATAATTTTTCTAGGCGGATGCTCCATAAAATCCAAAGAGTACGTGATCCCCTTCGACGATCCGAAACCTCATAAAATAGCAAAAGTTACAGATAGCATAGGAGTATACGAAATTATTTTACCGCAATATCTGCAAACGGGAGAGATCGCATACGCGCAAAAGGGGAAAATCAGATTCGCAAAAGGGGTCTATTTCGCTCTCGATCCACAAGAGTACGCCACCAAAAGAGCAATCGAGATATTAAAAGAGGCTCTGGACGATCGAAACGTTCGACTATATCCTTGGGACAGCGATCGAAGACCATCTATAGTAATAAAAATAGAGATCGACGAATTTCTCCCCCACCCCCTACAAAAAATCGTAAAAATCAAACTAACCTACCGTTTCGACGGCAGATCGGGCAAAGTCGTAGCCTCCGCCCCGTGTGATGGGAGCGTAAAAAGCATGGTCGGCGGAATGCAAAAGGCTTTTGACGAAGCCCTCCTCAAAGTAGCCGCCGACATCGCTGACTATACGGCAAAAAAGACTACTGAAGAACGCATCTCGCGTTGAGAGGTTGAACGGGTCTATTGTTTTTACCCATAATTTTTCTCATTTTGTCCAGCTGCTCCTTGGAAGCCTCGACGGTAGCTTTCAAAACCAGCCATCTAACACCTTCGGTACACGGAGGGGTAGTCAAGGAGCCGTTAAATCTGTAATAATCGAGCTGCTTAGGGAACAGTTCTCCCGGATTGAACATTTCGCTAAGTTTTTTCTCCTCGTTTACTTTCGAAGAGAGTTTAGACAAAAACTTGTCGATAGCGGGGTTTCTTTTTCCTTCAACGAACATTATTCCTATTACGGCGATGTTGTTATCTTTGTCAAGATGCACGAAATGGGCTTCCATAGGGAAAGATTCCCCTTTTATCAAGTTTTCGCTGGGCGTATGGAAATGGAACTGTTTTAGCGTGAATTTAACTCCGTCGACGATGATTACGTTAGATCCTTCGGTGTTAACTTTGATAGTATGGCCGTTGTTTACCACGCTAACGGCGTTTCCGGAATATGTGATATCCATTTTGGGCAGTTTCGCATCGATAACTCTGCTGATGTCGATAGGCGACTGATTTTTGCCCTCTTTACACATGAAAAACTCGTCTTTTAGCTCTCCCCAGTGAGCCGGGCCCGTATCTCCGCTATAACTCCAATGTCCTCCCTTGTGCTCCTTGTGTTCGTGATCGGAAGCCAAAGCACCGCTTCCCAGCAACAGACCCGCTGCAGCTACTGCAGTGATTAGTCTCTTCATGTCCACTCCTTTTGAAATGATTAAATAGTTGAGTAACACTACCCAACTACTCAACCATTTTCAGCCTCTGGGCGATAATCTCCAGAGGATTTTTGAACACCGTATCAACCCCGGCCTCATACATGGCGTTACCCAGCTGCATTCGGCAGGCGCTGCACTCTGCGGCCACCACTTGGGCTCCGGTCTCTTTGATCATATGGGCTTTGGGACGCCCGGCCGCTTGAGCCAGATGAAATTTTTCACTCTGAATTGTTACACCGCCAAAACCGCAACATCTGTCGGGATCGCTCATCTCCACAACTTCCGAACACTCTTTCAATAGAGCTCTCGGCTCTTTGTAAATACCTTGTACTTTCTTGGCGTGACAGGGATCGTGATAGGTAACTCTCAAAAGCTCTTCCGCAGATCCGCTTTTTTTCAAAAGCTCCAAAAGAGAGCCTTCATCGTACAGCCACCCGGTAGCCATATGTATTTTG
>Ga0256834_1000520_pt1 | contig 27697 bp, 8 predicted proteins | sample 4281140metaG_FD_190536 | JGI IMG/M metagenome (GOLD analysis project Ga0256834, IMG submission 190536) | Hydrothermal vent microbial communities from East Pacific Rise, Pacific Ocean - 4281-140 | ecosystem: Environmental > Aquatic > Marine > Hydrothermal vents | place: Pacific Ocean: East Pacific...
TAAAGTTCAACAGCCAGTAAAAGCATATCGTCTGTTTGTTCTGTTTGTCCTGTCCACTTTTTAATCTCAGGCTCGAATTGATTAACTAAATTATCAATCCCATTTCCTTTCTCAGCTATTTGCACCAAACGTTTTGTTAAAAACTTTTTATTTTCTTGCCCTCCAAATTGATCGACAACCCCATCTGTAAAAAGAATGATAGAATCGCCTTCGTCCACATCAAAATAATGAATGTCAAATATTGGTACAGTTCCTGAATTACCCCCAACAGAATTTCTATTCCCTTTAATTAGCTGTATTTGATTACCTTTTTTGAGAAGCAATGGCCTTTTGGCTCCAGAAAATGCTAATCGTTTTTTCTCCTTATTATATGTGCAAACGGCTACATCCATGCCATCCTTTAGAGAACTGTTCAACCCTGATTGTCCAAGAATTTCGATCACTTTCTCATTTAATGATTTTAGAATTTCATCGGGCTTACAAATTCTGTTTTCTGTTATTATTTGCTTTAAGAGGCTTGTGCCCATAACACTTAAAAAAGCTCCTGGAACCCCATGACCAGTACCATCCGCAAGCACTAAAATAACATCTCCATTAATTTTATCTACCCAATAAAAATCTCCACTAACAACTTGTGAAGGCTTATAATATAAATACGTTTTACGATAGAAGGAGTCAATGGTAGTAAAATCTGGTAAAATAGCTTCTTGAATGCCCTTGGCATACTCTACCCCATCCATTATTTCTTTGTTCTGCTTTTCAATAGTAAGGTTCTTTATTTCCAACAGTTGATTTGCTTTTGATTTAAACAAATACTGGTAATATATAAAACCCAATAAAATTACAACTAAAAAAATGGCAACAATGGCAGCATAAAACTTGTACTGATCGGCTTCAGCATTCGCATTTAATATAGAAATTTCTTGCTCCTTATTTTTAATTTGATAACTAGTTTCAATCGCACTTAATTTTTGCGCAGATTCCGCTTTAAACAAAGTATCCTGTAACGATGAATACAACTGGCTGTATTCATAGGCTTTTTCAAACCTTCCTAATTGTTTAGAAACAATTTCGAGTCCCTTATAACAATCGCGTTGAATGGGTTTAGCTCCTACTTTTATGGAACTAGCAAGAGCTACAATAAAATGGTCATAAGCCTCTTCGTGCTGAAATAATAAAGTTGCTGCCTCCCCTAGTTTTTGATGGTAATACCCTAAAACATAATCGGTATCTGGTATTTTCTTAAAAAACTCCAACGATTTATTTAAATAAAAAGTAGCTGAATCTCCAATTCCTTCATCCAGAAAAATTTCCCCCAAGGAGCCATTTGAATAGGCTATAGAAACCTTATCACCTAACAAATTATCTATAAGTAAGGCTTCTTTTAACGTATTATAGGCCGAATCGTAATAATGAAGACTGCTATAGGTTAACGCCATATTATTAAGAGTGATGGAGTACCTGGCACTGTCTAGTAATTTCTCTTTAAGCTTCAGAGATTTTTTATAATAAGAAATAGCCAACTCTGACTGCTTTAACTCACCGTAATTATTGGCTATATTATTCATAAGCCTACTCTCATTAGCAATATCAGAGGCATTTGATAAGCTCACTAGTTTCAGTGCTTCCAAAAAATAATCATTGCTTTTAGAGAGGTCTCCCAGCTTATAATAAACAATTCCCAAACGATTATTTACTATTAACAAATCACTATCAGTGCCAAACTCATGTGCAAAAGCGAGTGCTTCATTTGCATATTCTAACGACTTAAACAGGTTGTCGTTATCATGATAACTACTAATTTTTATCCCCGTTTCAATTTTCTTGCTTCCAATTTGTTCTTCGTAAGCAAATAACAAGCTATCTAAAGTTGCTTGCCCATAACTTGCAAAAGCAATAGCCAATTGAATAAAAATAAAGCCAATACTTCTAATCATATTAATTTTAATAGAGTTTAATACTAAAATAGAATAATAATTGAAATTTGCATTTTAATTAGATTGATATTTCTTAAAGTACAATTAAATGCAGATTATATATAATTATACAAACACTGGCTTAAATCCGTGGTTCTATAAAATGAATTATGTAATTTAAAAATAGGTTAACTTAGTAGCCTGAACCCGATTAATACTTAGTAACTGTAAATAAATAAGTGCTTTGAATTTGATTCAGAAATTTTGTTTTTAATTGAGGCAAAAAATCTAAGCATAGCCATAGCTATGGTTCTATTTTTTAACGAAAAGTAAAGACAAAATAGCAAGTCAAAACAGAGCATTTATTTACAGTTACTAACATTATTATAATGCTTAAATTGTACGTTATGAGCACCTATGAAAACTTAATTAATGATGGTAAATACCAAGAGGTAATAGATGAGCTAACACCAATTCTTGCCAACAACAGCTATAACGCTGAAGCATTAACCTGGTATGCAAAAGCCCAGTTTAAGCTTAATCAATTTGACTTAGCAATAGATTCTTACAACAGATTAATAAATCTATTCCCAATTAATGCTGATTTATACGCTGATCGTGGACTTTGTTACCATTTGGCAGGAGAGGCTAAATTCGCCATTGTTGATTTTAATAAAGCAGTTGAACTTGAACCAGAAAATGCATACCGCTATTCGTGTAGAGCATTTGTAAAAGATTACTATAAAGATTACCAAGGTGCCTTAGAAGATTATAATAAAGCCATTGAAATTGACCCAAAAGATGCAATAACACATAATAACAAAGGTGTGTTGGAAGAGAAGTTAGGATTTGCTGAACAGGCTCAGGAAAGCTTTGTAAATTCTAATAAAATACAAGGCATTGACTTAGATAAGGAACTAGCAAAGATTAACACATCAGATTTACCTCCTATTACATTACCAGAACCTATCAAACAAAAGTTATCTTTAAAAGGTTATTTCAATGTTGTAAAGAGTATATTCTCAACAAGAAAAGGCATAACAGAATTTTTAAGATTTTTAAAGATGAAAAAATAACAGAAACATTTTTTGCAGCAAAACAACACAAAAAGCAGGTCATTTTAAATTATTATAACATTGAATCTTAAGTGGGCAGCAGCACTAAAAGGTGCTATTTTAAAGTGAAACTTAATCACCATTCAATTCTTCCCAATTTTTAGATTGATTATAGTGAATAAAATCCCTCACAACTTCTAAAGGAGAATCCACATTATTATCGTATAAACTTCCTGTACCTAAACCTTGAGGTAATGTTACTTGTAAACTAGAAGCAAATTGGCAAATAGCATTCAATCCAATATTAGATTCCAATGCTGATGTTAACCACCAGCCAATCCCCATGCGTTCTGCCAATTCAATCCACTCCAGACAACTTTTAAAACCACCTAATAATAATGGTTTTAAAATAATATATTGAGGCCTTATTCCTAGTAATAACTTCTCCTTTTCTGCAAATGTATTAATGCCAATTAGCTCTTCGTCTAAGGCTATTGGCACAGGTGTATTTTTACAAAGTTGCTCCATTAATTTATACTGTCCTGCCTTTATTGGTTGTTCAATGGAGTGCACCTCAAGCTTATGTAATTCCTCCAGAAGATGTTGAGCCTCATTGTAGGAAAATGCGCCATTTGCATCTACTCTTAGCTCCAATTTTGAACTATCATAAGCCTCTCTGGCCAATTTAAGTAATTGTAATTCGTTTGGTAAATCTATGGCTCCAATTTTAACTTTAATACATTTAAACCCCGCATTAATCTTATTTGCAAGCCTTTTTTGCATTAACGCACTATCTCCCATCCACACTAAACCATTAATTTGAATAGACTGTCCATCTTGATAAAATTTATTATCAAAGCATTTTTTTACTCCACCATAAAGCAAATCAAGTAGAGCCGTTTCAATACCAAATCTTACAGATGGCAAATGCAAACTCACAGATTGAGCTAAAGTAAATACCTCATCAGGGGATGTAGGAATTGCTTTCCCATCTAGCTTTGTTAACTCATTTTCTAGCACCTGCTCAAAATCAGGAATATCGTCTATACTAAGCCCCTTTAAAGGACCTGCTTCTCCAATACCTACGACCAAAGGCATGTTGCTATCAAAAGCTTTAATAAACCATGTTTCTTTATGGTTTAAAACTCCTCTACTAGTACCAGCGTCAAATATAAAATTCAGCTTTCGGTATTCAATTTTAAATTTTAATCCCATTTTACTTGTTAAGAACACTCAATTCTAAGCAATTTTGCTTTAAACCTGAGTTAACCTATGCAAAAAGAACCAAAAGTAGATTTAGCAAAATTTATTTACAATTTACCAAATGAGAAAATCGCATTTGAGGGCACATCCAAAAGGGATAACTCTAAGCTTTTATTTTATAATAACGGGCAAATTAACGACTATTATTTCAATGAAATAACAGAATTAATCCCTTCCAATTCTACACTCTTTTTTAATAATACAAAGGTAATTCCCGCACGGATACATTTACAAAAAGAAACAGGAGCTAACATCGAAATATTTTTGCTAAAACCAGCTTATAATAATGAAATTAGCCTAGCTCTAGAAACCTCCGAACCCATTGTATGGGAGTGTATGATTGGCAACTTAAAAAAGTGGAAAGAAACTGAAGTGTTGACTAAAGTTATAAAAGTTGAAAATCAATTAATAAAACTAAGTGCAAAATTAGTAAACAGAGCCAGTAAACTTGTTGAGTTTAGTTGGAATATGAACAACTTGTCATTTTCGCAACTTATTGATAATCTTGGAGATACTCCATTGCCACCTTATATTAAAAGGGATGTAAGCAAAGATGATAAGCAAAGGTATCAAACGGTATATTCCAAAATAAATGGCGCTGTTGCTGCCCCCACAGCAGGGCTCCACTTTACTACTGAAATTTTAGAGAAATTAGCAGCAAAAAAAATACAACAAAAGCACTTCACATTGCACGTAGGAGCGGGTACTTTTATGCCTATAAAAGCCGCATCAGTTACAGAGCATCCTATGCATAATGAAACTATGATCGTACCTATTGATGTAATAAAATCGGTTATAGATGCTACGTTTATCATACCAGTAGGCACAACCTCGATGAGAACCCTCGAAAGCCTGTACTGGTTTGGTGTTAAACTACTTGATAACCCAAAGGCCAGTTTCCATATTGAAAAACTTTTTCCTTATGAGGAAAAAGATAAATTACCAATTAGGAAAGATGCGTTTGAAGCAATCCTTTTATACGCTAAAAATAATTGCCTCAATCATATTATTGGCGATACGGAAATATTCATTTTTCCTGGCTATAAATTTAGGGTTTGCCAAGGGCTTATTACAAATTTTCACCAGCCAGAAAGCACTCTAATATTGCTTGTAGCTGCTTTTATTGGAGATGACTGGAATGCCATCTATAGTCATGCCTTAGAAAACGAGTATCGATTTTTAAGCTTTGGCGATAGCTCACTTTTACTACCTAGTTAAAAATAGCAATTTGAGAGAGCTTATTACTTTGTAAGAAATCAAAATTACCTTATCTTTCGTATTAATTAACAGCCTAACCTTGAAAAACCTCATTCTCAAGACATTTAATGCGCGCCCTGAAGAACTAACTTCAATAAGCTTAATGTTACTTTTAGGTTTTTTTATGGGCATTTTTTTAGCCACCTATGATGTAGCTGCCCCTGCTTTATTCTTAGCAAAATTTGAAGACAACACCATACTGGCTCAGGCTATACTTTTTTCTGGGGTACTCAGTGTTTTTAGCACCTATATCTACGCATACCTTCAACGTAAAATTGCCTTTAAAAATTTAGTATTCTTATTTCTGCTACTTTTACTTGGAGGCACTGCTGTAATTTGGACACAAAGTAATGCTAAAGAGGCCAATGAAGTAATTGTATTTATAGCGTTTGTTTTGGCTCTGCCTTTTTCATTTATTGCTAGTTTAATTTTTTGGGGTTATTTCGGAAGGGTTTTTAATCTGAAACAATCAAAAAGAGTTATTGGAGGAATTGATACCGGCCAACTTATAGCTTCAATTATATCGTTATTCGCAATTGGTTATATATTGGACAATGCCATTATTGACACACCTCAACTTTACCTTGGCTCCGTAATTGGCATTGTGGGAATGATCTTAGCTTCATTATTAACAAACCCACTTCTGAACAAATCGGCCATTTCTTTAAAAAAGGTAAAATCGCAATCTTTTATTAAAATATTTGGCAATAAGTACACCAGATGGATGACCCTGTTCGTAATCGTTTCATTAATTGCGGTAACTTTTATTGATTATAGTTTTTTAACTGTAACAAACATACAGTGGACAACTGTAGCTGAAAAAGGTGCATTCTTAGCAAAATTTGAAGCAACCGTTGTTATTTTCAGTTTCTTATTTCAAACATTTGTTACCGACTGGCTCATAGAAAACTACGGTTTAAAAGTATCTCTACTGGTCAATCCACTATTGGCCATCGGCCTTACAGCAATTGCATTGCTCGTTGGCTTGATAATGGGCTTTACACAGGAAACCGGAAACTTTGTTTGGTTCTTCTTAGCCATTGCTGCTAGTAAACTATTTATAGATGCCCTGAAAGACGCCCTGGATGGGCCTACGTTCAAACTCTACTTTCTCCCCATAGATAGCGATGTAAAATTTGATGTTACAACCAAAGTTGAAGGTGTTGTAACAGCTATTGGCAGTGTACTTGCAGGTCTTATTCTGTTTGGCATGAATCAATTTAATGTAGAGATTATTTATGTTAGTGTTGGCCTAATACCAATGTTATTTGGCTGGTATTTTATTACTAACAGATTGCATACAGGGTATAAATCAACACTACAATACACCTTAGAGAAGAATAAAAAAACAACTGGCTCTGGAAAGCAAAAAAGCAATACTCATATACCCGAAGAACAAGTTATAAACGATTTAAAGCTTTTGGAAAAAACAAACCCTGGCTCATTTGAGAAAACAGCCTTAGGTTTGGTAGAAACTGTTAAAGGGAATGTATTTAATTACCTTGACAAAAAAATTAAAGAGATGGAATTGGAATTTGATTCGAAACCATCTGCCTCTAATCAAGAATTAAAGGATTTAGCTACTAAAGCAGCTACCGAGGCAGAAGCTAATGATGTAATATCTATTTCGCCTGATAGGCTATACACCCTTTCAAAATCACATGTTAAGGAAGATAGGATTCTGGCCACAAAATTATTACGTAGCCTAATTTCGGATAAATCCATTTTCGTTTTACTTGAATTATTGAGAGATCAGAATTTAGAAGTTAAAAAGCATGCCATAATTACTGCTCGTAAAGTAAGTCGAAAGGAAACTTGGCCACTACTCATAGAGTTACTCTCTAACAAAACATTTACATACGATGCCTCCTCAGCTCTAATAGAATCAGGAGAAGCAGTTCTCCAAAGTTTAGAAAATGCATTTCACCGCTCCGGACAGAGTCAATCTGTAATGCTTAAAATCATTTCTATTATAAGCCAAATTGACGCACCTGAGTCTCATGAAATTTTATGGGAAAAAATAGATTTCCCTGATAGAAAAATAGTAAGACAGGTTTTGCTAGCTTTTAAAGAAAAGAAATTTAGAGCATCTGAAAATGAAACTGGTCATTTAAATGATATTTTATCAGATGAAATTGGTAAAGGAATCTGGAATTTAGCAGCCATAGATGAATTATCAAACGAAGCTTATAATGAGCCCTTAAAAAAGGCATTGGCTCATGAGGTAGAAAGTAATTTTAGTATGATTTACATTATACTTTCTATGCTTTACGATAGTGAGTCTATAGAACTTGTAAAGGAAAACATTGAATCTGGTACAAGTGAAGGAAATACATTTGCGTTGGAGCTTTTGGATATTTTTATTTCACCTGATCTAAAGCCAAAACTTTTTCCGTTGCTTGATGATATAGAAACACAAGAGAAACTTACAAAACTTCAACATTTTTACCCACGACAGTCTTATAACGAAGCTACAACCTATAATTTTTTACTAAATAGAGATTATAATAATATAAATAGATGGACGAAGGCATGTACACTCTATGCCCTTAAGTTTAATACCCAACCAGATGTAACCAGTAGCATCGTTGCACAAATGTTTAACCCAGACAACCTATTATCCGAGTTAGCTGCTTCCATAATTATACAAACCGATAGAGAAATTTACGACAGTATTTCAGATCGATTAGTGATGCAAAACAGCGCTTATAAAATAACAATGGAACGAATAGAGAAAGAGCAACCATTAAAATTTGATATGTGTCGCTTTTTTGCAGACGGAGATGCATTCAAATTCCTTTCTGGTCTTCATATTTCTCAAATTATTGATAAAGCAGAGTTAATTGAGTTGGAAGAAGATGAAGAGCTTAACATTACAGACGAAGGATATGCTTATTATATATTGCACAATAAACCAACTGTGGTGCTAAGTGATGGAAATGAGTCAGTTTTTATGGAACACGAATTGGTTAGCAACCTTTTTTCTAATAATGAATTATCGATTAACCATCTTATTGCCAAAGAAGAAGTTAAGCTATTTAAACTAAACTTAAACGATATTTTTGATGTGCTAACTAACTATAAGGCACTTTCAAATAGATTGATTAATACGGCAAGTAAAAACTTGCAAAACCATTTTTACCAATATTCAAAACCATAATTATCTACAATGGAAATAGATATTTTAATTAATTATAGCGAAACTGACAATAAATCTGAAGGAGAAAATCCTGGATGGGTTAGCAGTTTTGAAAAATTTTTGCAAACTATTTTAAGTCAAGTATTAGGTGCCAACCCCGTAATCGTTTCCAAATCCGATGCTGATTCGTTAACAAAAACCGAATTAAAAAACACAGGTGTTCTAGTTAGTATTATTTCTAAGGAGATGGCAAAAAGTGGCCCTTGTTTAGATGCCATTGAAGAATTTTATAGTACCCAAAAATCCAGTAGTAGAATACTTAAAGTAATGAAGGAAGATGTAGGGATTGAATTACTTCCGACTAAACTTAATCAGCTAATCCCTTACGATTTGTACGATACTGAAAATGAAGAAAATAAAAAGGAGGCTTTTTATGACTATTTCGGCCCTGAGGCAGAAAGTATTTATTGGATGAAACTTGTTGACTTAGCTTTTGACATTAATGAGCTATTATATGAACAAGAAAATAGTGAAAAGAACGTAAAACCATTATTTGAACGAAAAGCTATCTACCTAGCAACCACTGGTAATGACCTCTCCATTCAGCGTAATATTATCCGCAGAGAACTCCAACGACACGGATTCAAAGTGTTACCAAACCATAACCTTTCAACAAAAGCAAATGAGCTTACCGATGAAATAAATAAGAACTTAGCTGAATGCGTTTTTGGCATTCATTTATTAGGAAACTCCTACGGAGATATTCCAGAAGGAAGCGACCGTTCTGTAGTTGACTTGCAAAACAGGTTAGCCTCGCAAGTAGAGACCAAAAATGGAGGTAAAATGCAACGCTTAATTTGGATTAACCCAAGCCAATCAAAGTCAAGCGATAAGCAAAAGGCATTTTTAGAAAATTTACAGAGAGATGTAGCGGCATTAGAAGGAGCCGAAGTACTTCAAACTCCATTAGAAGATTTTAAAAATATAATGCGAGAAGAAATTTTCGCTAATGAAAAATTTGGAATTCAAGAAGAAGAAAACACTTTTCATGTAGATAAGAAAAAGCTTAATGTTTACCTCATCTACGACAAGATTGACAAAGAATCGGTTTCTTCTACCATAAAATTCTTAGTTAAATGTGGGTTAAATGTGATTGAGCCAGATTTTGATAAAAACTTATTGGAAATTAGAAAAAGTCACCTTGAAAAATTAAAGCAGCTTGACTTAGCGATAGTTTTTCAAGAAAAAGTAAACACCAACTGGGTAAGAATGAAACTTTTAGATCTATTAAAAGCACCTGGATTGGGCAGAGTAAAACCTATTGTTGGCAAAGCCATTTTTGCAGGCAAAGGTATTGAACTATCTAAAGATAGTTTCGAAGATTACGAAGTTGAGCTTATAAATGCAAAAGATAAAAAGAATTCTGAAGAAGACATTTTAAAGTTTATTAAAGGATTAAACAAGGCAATATGAGTACCACCATTACCAGCCATATTGAAAATCCATTTCCTGGGCTCAGACCATTTAATATAGACGAAAGTCATTTATTCTTTGGTAGAGAAGGACAAACAGATGAAGTGTTGATGAAGTTATCTCAGCATAGGTTTGTTGGCATTATTGGCCCTTCAGGTAGTGGTAAATCATCATTTATTTACTGTGGAGCCCTACCCATTTTATACGGTGGGTTTCTTACAGAAACAGGCCCCAACTGGGAGGTAGTTGTAACCAGACCAGGCAGTAACCCAATTGAAAATTTAAGCGAGGCCATCCTAGAGCACGATCCTTCGTATGATACTGCCAATTACGAAGACCGAAAAATAAAAAGAACGATTATTTCTACCCTAATGAAAAGTAGTTCATTAGGATTAGTAGAAGCCATACAGCAAACAAGAAAACAAACAGGTAAAAACTATTTAATACTTGTAGATCAATTTGAAGAACTATTTAGGTTTAAAGATGACAGCCTAAACAAAGACTCTGTTAATGAAACTCTGAGTTTTATTAACCTCTTAATGGAAGCCATTAATTATGAAGATGAGCCCATTTACATTGCCATTACAATGCGTTCTGATTTTATTGGAGAATGTGCCCAATTTGCAGAACTAACTAGAAAAATAAACGATAGTCATTACCTAATTCCAATGCTCACACGTGAGCAAAAGCGAAAAGCCATTGAAGGCCCTGTTGCTGTGGGAGGAGGTAATATTACACCAAGGCTTGTTCAAAAACTACTAAACGATTTAGGAGATAACCCAGATCAACTTCCTATTCTTCAACACGCCTTAATGCGTACTTGGGATTATTGGAAAAACAATAAGGAAACAGAAGTTGAAGAGATGGACCTCAAGCATTATGAGGCCATTGGCACCATGGAAGAAGCCCTTTCGATGCATGCCAACGAAGCATTTGATGAGCTAAATGACTACCAGCGAGAAATTTGTGCTATCTTATTTAAGGCCATTACTGAAAAACGTGGGGAGAATTTTGGGATTAGGCGTCCTACCCTACTCAGTGAAATTGCCTCTATTGCTGATGTTTCGGTAGAAGAAGTATCCAGCGTAATTGAACGATTCAGAGAACCAGGTAGATCTTTATTAATGCCGCCTGCAGACCAGATTTTGCATGCGGATTCGATGATTGACATTTCGCACGAAAGTTTAATGCGAATTTGGGTACGATTAAAAAACTGGGTAGATGAAGAATCGGAAGCAGTAGGCATGTATTTACGCCTTTCAGAGGCATCTGCCATGCACCAAGTAGGCAAAGGCGGTTTATGGCGACCACCAGATTTACAATTAGCACTTAACTGGCAACTAAAACATAAGCCCACACTGGTTTGGGGGCAACGGTACGACCTTGCCTATGAACGTACCATGGTCTTTCTCGAATATTCTAAAAAGGAATTTGAAGAAGAACAGAAAATTAAAGAACTGCAAGCAAAAAGAGCTTTAAAAAGAGCTCGAATGACAGCCCTCATTATGGGAGCTGCAACGGTTATTTCACTGTTCTTTTTACTATTTGCATTTGTTGCCAAAACAGAAGCAGAAGATGCTAGAAAAGATGCGCAGGCAAATTTGGTTATAGCAGAAGATCAAAGAAAAATTGCGGAAGAAAAAACACTGGAAGCAGAAGCCCAAACAAAACTTGCAAATCAAGAAAAGCTTAGAGCAGATTTATCTGCAGAAGATGCCAGAAAATCGGAAGCTAAAGCAATTGAAGAAAAGAGAATAGCTGAAGATGCAAAAAGAAGGGCTCAAAACGCTGAAGCCAATGCAAAAGACAAGGAACAAATTGCATTAGATAAAGGAGAAGAAGCTAGAAGAGCGGAAGCACAAGCACAACAAGAAAAGAAAAAAGCAGATAAACTTCGGTATCTCGCACTTTCTAAATCCCTTGCCATTAAAGCTACTAAAAACATACCAGATAACCAATTAAAAGGGTTGCTGGCCAGGCAAGGCTATAATTTTAACGTAGAACATGATGGCCCAAGCTTTAACTCCGATATTTACGATGGTGTTTTTAAAGCCTTAAGCCAATTTGGCGATGAATCTACAAAAAGCTTAAAAGGTCATTCTCAACAGGTTAATGTAGTTATTAATAATGGCAGCAGCGAACGAGGGTTATTTTCAGCCGATTCCGAAGGAAAAATACTTCAATGGTCGGTTAAAAACGGACAGGTACAAGCCGATACAATTATAGCAGCAAGGCAAGGGTATAATACCAAAGACCTTACGGGTGACCCCAATGGTAAATGGCTGATTGCAAGTGGTGATTACCCTACAGTTAACAAAGCAACTTTTATCAGTTATTTTGATTTATCCACAAACAAAGAACGAAAGTTGGAAGGCTTTTATGGTATCGTTCAAAATACAGTTCTTTTACCTTCTGGAAAAGAATTTTTAGCCTTGCAAGATAATGGAAGAGATATTGTTAAATATAATTTTTCTACCAATAAAGTAAGTGCCTTTATCCGCCCTTCTGTAAAAATCAACCATTTATCATTAAGTATTAATGGCAAATTTTTAGTAGGAGGAGGAAACGATGGCAAAGTATTTATTTGGGAACTAGACAATGGCAATAAAGAGCGCATAGTGTATGAGACAAAAGGGCATGCCATTACTTCAGTAAGGTTTAGCCCTAAAGGTAAATATTTAGTGGCAGGAAACAGAGAGGGACAAGTAGCTATTTTAGAACCTGTTACGGGAGCCATTACAAGAGTATTTTCCGAGATTAGGTCTCAAATTAACGATGTTGAATTTAGCCCAGACGGTAGATATTTAGCGGTAGCAAGTTTTGACGGAACTCTGCGTGTTTGGAATATGCATGAACTTAAACTACAACCTCTGGTCTTATCTGGTTATGACGATTGGGCTGCTGCCTTAGACTTTACTACCGATGGAGAATTTTTATTAGGTGGTGGATTTGCCAATGGCGAAGTAAGGGTTTGGCCTATTGATATAACCCAAATGGCTGAAAAACTATGCACCCATATTACAAGAAATATGACCGATGATGAATGGGAAATTTTTGTAGCAGATTTAGATGATATTAATAAAGAAAAAACGTGTGAGAATGTACAAGACTAAAACCTTTTATTCGCTCATCATTTTTATATTAATAGGCTTTTCACCAAGTTTATTATTCGCACAAGAAGAAAAAAGTGATTGTGTTTTAAACTTAGAACAAGCACAGAGTAAATATAACCAAGGTAGAATTCAAGATGTAGAGTCCCTAATAGGAGATTGCCTCAAGGAAAAAGGATTTGATAAAGCAGCTCAAACACAGGCATTAAAATTACTTACATTATCTTACCTTTTTTTAGAAGAACCTGAAAAAGCAGAAAAAACAATGCTACAATTGCTTTCTCATAATCACTTATTTACTGTAAACACTGCTATTGACCCAAGTGAATTTATAAATCTTTATAATAAGTTTAGGCACGAACCATTATATAGTATTGGAATTTTAGGTGGGCTTGTAACCTCAAACCCTATTGTTACCAAATTGAATAGCACCCAAGATTTAAATAATTCTAACAAACAACAATATGCACCTTTATTAGGGTTTAGAATAGCAGTAAATGCAGAGTATAAACTAAAAGACAATATTTATGCAGTTGCTGGCTTAGGTTTCACTTCAATTAAGTTTCAGAAAACACATACACCAACCAACCCTATCTCAAATATTTCAATAGATGGAAATGGATTTGATGGAATTGAGTTACAGACATCCGTAGAACTTCCTTTGCTGATACAATACCATATAATGCAAACCAATAAATTAACCCCCTATGTAGCTTTAGGGGTTGCTCCTCAATTATTATTAAATGCAAGCTACCCTGGAGAAACCATAAAAAATACAGTAGGAGGAAGTGCTCCTGCAACCACACAGACTATTAATCTCACTCAAGATCGAAATAGTTTTAATTTGTACGGTGTAATTGCTGGTGGGTTAAAAGTTAGAATTAACGAAGGATTTTTTAATGTGCAGTTACGCTATTCTTATGGAATTTTTAATTCTACGAAAGAAGAAAGTACTTTAAACCCATCTAATCCAAATTTATTATGGGATTTAAGTGAGTCTTCTGACGTGTTTAGGTTGCAAGACTTAAGCATTGCAATTGGTTACACATTCGATTTTTACAAACCTAAAAAACTAAGATAGCATGCGAATTGCATTTTTATACCTATACATATTTGCTATTATATCAGGGTGCTCTCTAGATAATCTAGAGCCCAGCCAAACCAACACTTTTCTCAAGTTTTATAGTGAAACAAATGAGATGGAAAGTAAAGACCTTATCGTGTTAAATGATGGATTTTTAGTACTTAGTACTTACTCAGAATCTTCTTCACTTTTAATGAAAACAGATCTATTAGGAAACAAATTATGGGCACAATCAATAAATGATTTTCTAGGATCTTCTCTTGTAGAAATTGCTGATGGTTACATACTTATTGGTGATGGTATAAACAGTGACGATGACTCAACTTACATGCAGTTAATTAAAACCGATTTTGATGGAGGAATTAATACAACAATTCAAGTGGGTTATGGAGCACAGCATGGATCTGCTATAATGTTGTCTTCTACAAACGAAATTATAGCCTTGGGCTACACTTCTACAGGTCAACTTAACGATTCAAACGACTCCACTTATGTTATTATAAATGGCTATGATACAAATCTTACTAAAACCTGGGACGAGATTAGGCAATACCCAGTATTTGGTGTCGATATTATACCCTCAAAATCATTGTATGAATCAAATAATGGAAAACTTAATTGGATAAGCTATTCTAGCCAAGATGAAATAATAACCAATACCGATTTAACAGCTATTTCTCCAGATGCAGCACCCGTGGGTAATCTGCCTCTATTTGATCAAAATTCGGCAGCTAATTTTGAAGGAGATTTAGTAAAAACTTCTGTTGGTTTTGCAATGGTTCAAACAGTTGCAGAAAATGGATTTAAAATTGGCATTGCCACCTCTATAAACGGTGTTGTCATGGATGAATTTGTTATCCCTTTAGAATTCAACTCCATTGTATCTTCTATTACTAACACAAGTAATGGCTTATTAATAGCAGCAACATCAGATAACCATGAAGAACGAGAACGATCTGATTGGAATCTTTTACTTTTAGAAGTTGATATTAATGGGCAAGCTAAAACCAATGGAATTAATGTAAGTTATGGTGGTGATGGAGACGAAATTCCAGTGCGAATTCGCAATGCCAAGGATGGTGGTTATGTGGTGTTAGGAACATCAGTTAACACGAAGGGCGCCAAGCAAACTTTTATATTAAAAACTAACAAAAACGGACTTTTAGAATAACCTAAAAGTTATTAAAACCTGGTGTTGGATGTAACACTAGGTGTTTTAAAGTAAAATCGCATACACCAAAACTAAGCCTTGGTGTATTTTAAGTATAACAACATTGAATAATAGACTAAGTTGGCCATGATTAAACTAACCCTACAACTCAATATATTAACAAGAAATGGAAAATATTTTGCTCCTTTTTTATTCTCCTTAATCTGCTTGGCAAATACCTCTCTATACGCACAAATTGGAACCTACTCTTTTACTGGAGGAGATGGAAGCCAAGCCACACATGCAGTAGATGCGCAACCCACAAACGCCACATTTAGTGTTATGAGCAAAGGGACTGGTCTTACTACTTTCAATGGTTACCCAAATGGATTCAATGCTTATGAATGGGGTGCTGGAGCAACACCAGATGCCAATGATTATTATGAGTTTACCATTACCCCAAATGCTGGGTACAGCATGACTTTTACATCATTAGTTTTTGATGATCGCTATGCTGACCCTATTGTTAACGACACGTATTATTGGACGCTCCGATCTGATATAGATGGATTTACCGCAGATATTGGCACCCCTATAGCTACAGCCGCCACACAACCTTTAAGCCCTGCTACTCAAACAAACTTAAGTTTCGATTTAACAGGTGGCACCTATGATTTGTTAACATCTGCTGTAACATTTAGGTTATATGGATATAATGTCACCAATCCTAGTAACCTGAAACTAGGCATCGACAATGTAGATTTAAACGGAACTATTGCAGATGTTACTGCTCCTACCATAACATCCGTTACACCACCTGCCAATAACACATATGCAGTTGGGCAAAATCTTGACTTTATAGTTAACTATAATGAAAATGTTAATGTAACCAATACTCCAAGGATTGAAATTACTCTTAACTCAGGTACGGTCTATGCCAATTACCTATCAGGTACAGGCAGTCAAAATATCGTTTTTAGATATACCGTTGTCGCTTCCAACTTAGATACCGATGGTATCGTTATGGTATCGCCTATTGAACTTAACGGAGGCTCCTTGCTTGATGTTGCTGGTAATGCTGCCGATTTAACCTTTACCCCAGGTGGTACTTCTGGTATTCTTATAGACGGGGTTGCTCCACAAGTATCCAGCATTATCAGGCAAAATCCTTTAACTAGTCCTACTAATGCAACTTCGGCTACTTTCAGAGTAACATTTGATGAACCCGTTATTAATGTAGATCTTGTAGATTTTGCTAAATCGGGAGCAGCAAATGGCACATTACTATCTGTTAACCCTATTTCAACTACCATTTACGACATAACATTAAACTTAGTTTCAGGCGATGGAAATTTGAATTTAGATTTTGCAGCCAATAATATTGCCGATAATGCCGGAAATGCATTTTCCGGAACAATTTCTTCGGAAGAGGAATATATTATCGATAACACACCTCCTACAATTAACTCAATTACACGAGCCGGTACTAATCCTCACAACGCAGGTATAAATGCCGGAAATGTTGATTTTACAGTTACCTTTAATGAATCGGTGAATAATGTGGATATTTCCGATTTTACGGTAAGTTTTTCTAACTTAACTGTAACTCCAACGGTGGCTAATGTAAGCTCCCCCTCGGGCACTATAATTACAGTTACTGTTAATAACTTCGATTTAATCAACTCTGCGGCTTCGGGTACGCTAAATTTAAACCTGGATGCAACTGGTACAATTACCGATAATGCAGGCAATGACAATGTGAGTGATGTTGTTTCAGGATTAGATGAGACCTATACCATAATTAACCCGGAACCTGCCGATGACATTGCAGCACTTACATCTTTGACCCAAACCAATAACAGCATTACACTTGATTGGACTAATTCAGTAACTAATCAAATTGCTTATCAACACCTGATTTTAGTTAAAGAAGCAGGCTCATTCCCAAACCCTGTAGATGGAAGTTTTATTGCAGATGATTTAAGCCTTTCATCAGGCACTATAAACCAAATGGCCATTAACGTTGGGTTTGGCGTTAATACGTATGAAGTAACAGGGCTTAACTCAGGAACATCCTATGATTTTGAAATTTACCCTTATACCAATGATGGCAGTAATGTAAATTATAGAATCAATACCCCTGCAACACTTACACAGGAATCGGATGTGGCCTATGTTACAACCATAAATTTTGGCTCAACAACTACCAATATTTCTTCTATGGTAAATACTTCGGGCGCAGCTTCTACTAATTTTTCTTTTAGTATTTGGGATGATGGGGGCGAAACAGACCCCAATATAGCGGACAATGCGAATACAGAGTTTACACAATTACGCATAACCCAGGGAGTTGGCAACGATATAGCCGATTGGACTACCGTAATAGCCGGAGCCGAATTAAGTGCTGAAAGCCAAACAGCCACAGGTACCATTAATGCTGGTAACATTACATTTAGTGGTTTATCAACCGGTAACGACCAACTTGGAGAAGTAGATGATAATGAACAAAAAGTTTATTCGTTAACAATATGGTTATTAACCACCTTGCCAGATGGCATTGACAACCTTGATTTGGTATTTGAAATGGATGCCTCGGATGTTATCAATAATTTAGTTTTAGTAAGTGGCAGTAGCGGGATAGACCCTATAGATAATAATGCCAATACAGGCGATAATAATAATGTAATCCAAATTGTTGCCACCGATTTAGAGTGGTCGAACTTACCGGTAACTTCTGTAGGAGTAGCATCACCTTTAGCAACCCCACCCACAATTACTGCGGTAGATGCCAATGGCAACAGGGATTCTGACTATGTAAATACTATTGATAATTTAACCAACCCTGGAAGCATAGTAATGAACAACAGCCCAGTTGGGTCAAATTTTGTAACCGGAAGTTTTACATTTTCGCCCACATTTAGCTACCAGGATGCTGGAAATGGTACTTTAACCTTAACATCAGGAGTTTTAAACCTCTCTCCTGCATCAAATACAGTAACTGTTAGCTATTCGGATAATACTACGATTACAGCCGGTGCATTCGTAGAACCTGCCACAATTTCTTCATTATATACAAGTATAGTGGCAGAAGCAGATTATCGATTTGACATCGATGTACAAGATGATGCCTTAGGTGTAACTGTTAATGATAATATCCCAACCAGAATAAATCAAATTATATTTAATGCAGCGAATTTGGGAGGAAGCGAATTGGCAACAAATTGGGCAGATTTAATCGCTGATGCACGGCTTTTTGATGGCGCTTCTTTTCACGATGTTTCTTCCGGAGGATTTATAGGAAGCAACACTATTACTTTCAGTTCAATTCCCAATGCAAGTTCAGCAGACTTGGGATATATTGCCGATGGTGTCACAAAAAACTATCGCCTCTATATCTGGTTTAAAACATCGGTTACCGGTGGATTAGATGATACCATGGACGGACAGCATTTCAATTTTGATATTAGTGGTGCTGATATTACCGTTGAGGCTGCTTCAAGTACAATGAATCTTGTATCTCCATCTATCACATCAGGTATTGGAAATAATGAAATTGAAGTAATCGCAACAGAATTACAATACTCCAGCCAACCCACCACATCTTTTATAAATGAAATAATGCTTCCTGTTACGATAGAATCATCTGATATTTATGGCAATCGTGATTTAGACTACTCGGGTAATTTAACAGTTACCTCTACAGGAAGCCTGACTAGCCCGGTAACAGCAACACTTGCCAGCGGTGTTGGCACAACATCTAATGTAATACATAATGTAATTGATATAACCAATACCCTAAGGCTTACGGCCACAGAAGATGTACCTACTCTGGGAAGCCCATCTATACTTAGTAATACTTTCAATATTATTCCGGGTAGTGCCGAATCTGAAGTGATAGCCAATGCCTTTGTCTATGAAACAAATATTCCATACATTACTCATGTAGGTGCAGATGTAACCGCAGCAAACCCAAAAGTATTTCAGTTTGAAATTAAAGATGGAGATGGCACTAACGATGCCGATGGATTAACAACCAATGTAATTGCATTAGGCTTTTCGATTATCAACTCCGATCAACTCCAATCAATAGGGCTTTATGATAACAGCGACACTGAACTTGCACAAGTTGCTGCTGCCGCCAATATTAATTTTAACCTTGGGGGTGCACCCCTTGTAATTGCGGATGATGGTAGTAGTATTTACCATTTACGAGCCACTTTTAATACCACAGTAACTGATAATACACAATTTAGCTTTACAATGATAACCGCCACGGCAAATGGTGACGGTTCTACATTTAGAAATATTGATGGAAGTACTGCCGGCTTAGTAGTGGCTGCCTCATCGGAAGCTGGTGATGATAACAGAGTAGAGGTGGTTGCAACAAAATTCGATTTTACAACACAACCCGATCCTACCGCATCTATTAGTAGTAATTTAACTACAACACCGGTAGTTCAGGCTCGTGATGCCAATAATAGAATAGATATTGACTATAGTGCCAGTGTTACTTATTCAAATACATCTGGATTGGTAATGGCATATAATGGGGGTACAACCTCAGGAACCATGCTCAATTTTTCCCTAACTGGTGGCACACACACCCTTCCTGCTGATTTTCAATACCTGGAACCCGGCAATGGCACGTTAACTGTTACCGATGCATCCATTACCAATGGAGTAAGCAGCGCAGTTACTGTAAGTGCCTCCTCCGATTCGCATATTGAAGTGGATAATACCTTTACCTACCCTGCCAATACAGCGTATATTAACTATCAGGAAGCCAATATTAATGGTGATGATGTAGGTGATATTGAAATTGCAAGATTTACCATTGTTGATGGAGATGGAACTATTAATGATAGCGATGGGGCAGGAACAACTTTAACTTCAATCACGTTTGCCGTTTCAAACCCTGCTAATGTTAGAAGCGTAGCACTTTATGATGGCGGCTCAGAAGTTGGTGCCGATCAGGACCCATCGGGTGGTTCGGTAACATTTAGTTCCTTGTCACTAAACGCTGCCGATGATGCCACCAAAAACTTTACCGTTAGAATTAGTTATAACAGCACGGTAACCGATAACCAGCAAACACAATTAACAATTACCGCTGCCTCCACCGCAGGTGCCCTGGGTTCTGCTTTTGCTTTAGCGGATGGCGGAGGTGCATTTTCTTCCATTGCTGGTAATAATAACCGTTTAGAAGTTACTGCATCAAAATTAACCTTTACTCAACAACCTACTGATATTGGTGTTGGAGCCAATTTTGCCACTCCATTAGAAGTTACCGCACAAGATGCAAATAACAATACCGATACGGACTACACTTCTCCTGTAAATATTTCAGTTACAGGTACGTTGGGTAGTTTTGTAAATGAACCAATTCAATTTCCAAATGCACCAATTTTGGGAGTATTAACCTTTCCCACAAATTTTAATCTTACCAGTCCTGGTACAGGAACTATTGTAGTAAATGGAACTTCTATTACTCCAATTACAACAAATGCAACAAGTACGAGTATTACAGCCAGTTTCTCAGATAACACAACAATTGTGATTGGGGCAGCAGTTGAACCTGCAACGATATCGTCCTTATATACTGCTATTGGAGATCCAGCCGACTATGTGTTTGATTTTGATATAGTTGAAGATGCAGCGGGTGTAACCATAAATGATGGGGTTGCAACAAAAATTAATCAGATTGTTTTTAATGCAGCAACCTTAGGAGGCTTAGAATTAGAAACAAATTGGGATGACCTAATTATTAATGCAATGATTTATGATGGTGGTTCTAATACCCATATTATCTCAGCTGATGCATTAGTACCTTCAGCTTCAATAGGTGGCTCTATAAATGGTAATAAAATCACTTTCTCATCAATTCCAAATTCATTAGGAGATATTGGTTTTATCGCTGATGGTTCTACAAAAAACCTTCTTTTATACATTTGGTTTAAAACCACTGTTACAGGAGGTTTAGCTAGTACAATGGATGGCAAACATTTTAATTTTGAAATTGCCGGTGCAGATATGACTGTAGAAACTTCATCAAGTACATTTAGTTTAGCAGCCCCTTCCGTTACTTCTGGAATTGGTAATAATACCATAGAAGTAATTGCCACCGAAATGGCCTATGAAGTACAACCTACTAATACGTTTATTAATGAAGTAATGAGTACAGTTACTGTGGCTACTAACGATGCAAATGGAAACCGAGATTTAGATTATACAGGTACTGCTACAGTTACATCTTCGGTACAATCATCTCTAACAACATCTCCAGTAACGGTTGCCTTTGCAGTTGGTATAGGAAACACAACCAATATCACCCATAATGCTATTGGTACAGGTTTAACTCTAACAACCACAGATGATTTGGCTGCATTAACAGCAATTATTAGTTCTACTTTTGATATAACTCCTGGTAGTCCAGAGTCTGATATTACCAATGCAGTCATGGCTTATACCACCAATATTATCTATAAAGATTTTGTTACTGCTAATGTGTCAAATACTGACCCTAAAGTATTTCAGTTTGATATAAACGATGGCACCAGTGGTGGGACTGCAACGGATGCTGATGGACTTCCCACCAATGTTACATCCTTATCTTTTGATATTATAAATTCGAATAATTTACAGACGATAGGATTATTTAATAGCTCTAACGTACTAATAGCTCAAGTTGCTTCAGCTCCAACCATTATCTTCGATTTAAGTGCAAGTCCATTGGTAATTTCTGATGACGCAAATGAAACCTACTACTTACGTACAACCTTTAACACTACAGTAACAGATAATGCCCAATTCTCTTTTACTGTAGCTAATGTAGTTGCAAACGACCAAGGCTCTACTTTTGAATCTTTAAATGGAGTTCGTACAGCAGGAACAGTCGCTACTTCTTCTGTAGCTGGTGATGATAACAGAATTGAAGTAACTGCAACTCAATTTGTTTACACAACACCCCATCCTGCTGGAATTAGTATAGATACTCCTTACGGCACATTGGGCACTGCAAACCCTGTAGTAGCAGCAAGAGATGCCAATAATAACCTAGATACTGACTTTGATTTAACACTAGATAACTTTTCTAATAACAGTGCATCCATTGGAGGCAGCTTAGCTTGGACTGAAGAGCCAAGAAATGCTGATGGATCTGATCAATTTATTGGAGGAATTTTCACTTACCCAACTGATTTTGAATTTGATGAAGATAGCCAAGGCAATACTGATGTTATTATTACAATGACAACAAATAATGGCAGAACAAATAGTGATGGTGATGTTTACACACTAATAAGCTCTTCTACATCTGGTTTTGAAGTAAGTGCAGCTGAATCTTCTTTAATTACATTAGATGCAGCCAATCCAAACCATACAACATTCGATTATATCGACTTTGATGCCCCAGCGGGTAATTTCAATGGTAATTCTTATGATGTACTGGCCAACTTCTTAATATTAGACGAAGACTTAGTACCAGGCTTTTCTAGCCCTCCTGCTTCTAATGATTTAGCTTCAACCGTATTATCAGGGTTAGAAATTAACGTAACTAATCCTGAAAATATAAAAGATATTGCTTTGTTAGATGGTAGTAATTTCTATTATGGCACCCCAGTAGGTGGCGGAAACTATACGTTTAATGGATTCACAATTATTGCCCAAGACCTACAACTAGGAGGAAGAGCTACAGGCATGGCTAGCTTTAGTATTGTGGCTAGTTATAAAGCAACTTTACAAGATTCAGAAGCTGATGATGGAGAAGAGTTGCAAGTAACTATAATAAACGCCATAAGTGGTGGTGGATCTAAATTTGATGATAGTGATGATACTGGTAATAACGATGCGGCAGGCTCAAACGGTGTAGCACAAACACCAGTTGGTACCAATATTTTTAATGTAAAAGCCACACAATTTATCTTCGCATCTTCGCCAGAACCGATAGAAGGAGTTAATATACCTCTTGTTAATGCATCTAATGTCGGCTTCGAACCTTTTATAGAAGTAAGAGATGCTAATGGCAATTTGGATCTTGGATATACAGGTGGGTTCACCATTTCCACACCAGGTAATATCGCTTTACCAAGTTCTCCATCATTATCTGATACGTTCACAGGTGACGGGCAACTGTACTTAACAGATCTTCAATACACAACAGTAGGCGATGGTACTTTAACTATATCTGCAACAGGTGTTAGTTCTGCTTCTTCTACTCCTGTAGATGTGGTACATACAGATTTAACACAATATGATATTAGTAATTACCCGCCTATAGGTTCAATCATTTTACAAACTTCAGATGTAGATCAAGCCTTACTTGGCTTTGAACTAGATGCTAATTCTTCTAACGCAGGCCTAACTCCCATATTTAACAGTGTCAGCATTAATTTTACCGATGGATTAGGCAACCCTAAAGACACCACCGATCTTTTTGAAAACATAAGATTATACAAAGTTATAAACACTGGCAGCTATAATATTAATTTCGATTATCAATTAATAGGTTGGTCGAATAACACCTCTACTGCAGATTCAGTAGTAATAGATGGGTTTGTAGAGGCCCTAGATTTGAATAATCCATCAGCATTTATAGTTGTTGTTGACGTATCAGCCTCTGCTAATAACCTGTCTGGCGACATTAGGTTAAACATTACACCAAACTACCGATACATGCAAATAGGTAACGGAAGTATGTCTGGTGTTACAATTTCAAGTAATACATTTACATTTGATGACACCAAAGCCCCAATTGTATCGCAAACAAGTCCTGCATTTAATAGCCTCGGCCACCCTTTTACAAGTAACTTATTTACCATTACTTTTAATGAGTTTGTTCAACAAATAAACCCAAATGCAATTCCTTTTGAGCTTAGGTTGTTTGAGACTGATGCTTTAGTTTCAGATAGTGTTGCAATCTCACCCAATACAGGGTTTAATAAGTCTTTTGAGCTTGTGTTTTATAAAAATAAATTGCTAATTAGCTCTCTTTTACATAGTACAAAGTATTATATTACTCTACGGCCAAATGAATTTGAAGACAAGGTGGGCAATTTGAATATTGCAGCTGACCCTTCCATTGGTATCCCAAATAATAATGATATTACAAAAGCTGGTTTTTGGACGTTTACAACATTAGATGAAACCCCTCCAACTTTCAGTTTTTATGGGTCTGATGACATAAACAGTTTGCTAAAAAATGAATATGACATAGGGTTTGATATTAAAGTAAATCTAGATGAAACGGGTTGGGCTTATGCGCTCGCACTTCCAATTGCGGATCCTGAACCTGTTGATTTTGAAGCTATAAGAAGCCATCCTAAGGCGGATTCTGTTCAGATCACCTCTGATTCTACCGATTTTTATATTCAATTAAGAGATCTTTCAATGCCAGCTGGTTTCTATAATATATATGTAATTGCCAAAGATTTAGGTGATAACAAAACACCATCTACTTCATTTAATGTAATTTCTAGTAATCCTCAAAATTTTAATATTGCCCAAAAAATAGTGGGTGAAATAAAGGCATTTTCTAATCTTACACCTCCACCAGATATAAATATTTGTGTAGGCGAATTTCAAGATGTTACGGTTCCGATAACAATTATTGAGGCAAGTGCAGATGATTTTGCAGCAGGAACGCTAGATATAGTGTTACCAGATGGTTATATTTTTGATCAAACTGTAGGTGATGCAACGGAAGTTCTTGGAGGAGAGATGTCTGTAAGTGGAGTGTCTTATAGAAATAGCTCAACCTTTTCAATTGAATTATCTGGAACTGGATCAATTAAAAGAGACGAAATTAACGTAACAGGGCTAAAGATAAAAGCACTACCTAATGCCATTAGTGATAAAATAATTGTTACTGAAAGTGTAACGAATGGAAGTTCTGGGAATGACATAGAATTTGCTGCTGACATGGCATTCCTCATTGTTACAGATCTACCACCAGCAGAGTTCAAACTTGATCCTGCTGGTGTAACGATTAACTCGAACACATCCATTCCAATTGCGCTTACACAAGTTAAGCCGATAAAAGTTTTTAAAGGAGAATCTTATTTATTTGAGGGACCCGGTGTAAACAATGATTCCATTTTTGTTAATCTCGCCCCACTTGGAACAAGTATAATTTCTTTGACTCAAACCTTTGAAGGTGGATGCCAAGCTTTTGGCCAACAACCCATAAACATTATTGATAAGCAATTTGTAGGATTAGACTTTACTTATTGTACTAATTTTGGCTTAGATGTTATCCCTGGTAACCTTTTAGCAGGGGATCCTAATAACCCATTTAGTGGTAATTATCAATTGGATTTTATGAAGGCCTATGAAAGTGATGTTCCTGAAAACCCAGGTGACTCTACAAGTTGGGACGAAAGCACACTTACATTCGACCTCTCAAAAGCATACCCTAGTTCAAGCACAGCGGAATTTGTATCCCTTTTGTTTAAAGGTCAATATTCCGACCCCTCCAATCCAGCTGATATTATTGAAATTACTCAATCTGTAAAAATATACCCAACACCAGTATTCTCAATCTCAAGCGGTAACTTACCAGATACAGATAATGACGACATTATTGAAGCTTGTGAAAGTTTCGGTATAATTAATTTTGTATCTGACCCCCTCCCTTCTGCAGCTGCATCAAGTGAAGGTTCTTATAGATTAGTGAAAACATCTAATAGCTTGGATGCTACTTCTTTTTTAACTGACTTAGGCGATGGTAATGCATCATTTAATACGCAAGAAATTGCAGAAGCTGCAGGAGTAGGATTTGGAGCTGGGTCCTATACCCTTACTTATTTGTACGAAAACCCTACCACAACCTGTAAAGGGAGTGATGGATTAACTATAATTATCAACCCTAAACCAATTGCAAACTTTAGCATTCTAGGTAAAACAACCCTTGATGGCTGCTCGGAAAAAGGGCTAACATTCAATAATGAGTCTGACATTAAAGAAAATTCAACTTTCGAATGGGTTTTTAATGACGATAAGTCAAGTGGAGGAAACCTAGACAACTCAACTGACGAAAATCCAAATCACTCTTTTACAGATGCAAGGAGTTATAATGTAACTCTAACAACCACATCGGACAAGGGTTGTATTTCAGATGTAGCAACTAAAACCATCTCTATTGGTAATAACCCAGATGCATCCTTTACCTATAGCCAAATAGCAGTGGGCACACCTACCCTATTTACAAATACAACGCCTAGCAATGCCAATGCTACTTTAGACTCTCTTGCTTGGAGTATAGATGATGTATTTACCTTTGGTGAAAGTGCTAATTTTAATGATGTGTACGAATACCCTAATTTTAATGCCGGTATACATAAAATTACGCTAACAGCTATTACAGATAAAAACTGTGCTGATACTACATCGATAGAGATATTCACAGTACCAGAATTTGCCTTAAGCGAGACCAACTCCTATGATGAAGATTTTGATGGAGCTGCTAACTCTGCCGATGAAGCAGGCTGGGTTGCTTGGGGCTCTAGATCTTCTTGGGGAGTTGGTCTTTCGGGTGGAGATAGTATAAAAACAATACCTAATGATGGTTCAGAGAATTATAATTTCTGGGTAACCGGTGTTAATTCATTTTATAATGACAATGAAGTATCGTATGTGTACAGCCCGGTATTCGATATAAGCAATTTGGAACGCCCAATGATATCATTTCTAAAATTTGCACATTTAAGCTCAGGAGTTGTAATTGAATACACAGCTGATGACCTTTCAGGTTCTAGCGAGTATGGAATTGATAGTACTAAATGGCAATTACTTGGCGCGTTAGAATCTGGAGAAAAATGGTATAATGAAGGTGGAATTCAAACTTTAGGAGGTAATCGTCAAGAAACAGGGCAATTTGGTTGGTCAGGTTCAGATCGAAGTTTAGCTCCTGATTCTATTATAAACCAATGGCAAAGAGCCAAGCATACATTAGATGGAGTGGCATCTTCAACTGGCAAAGTGCAGTTTAGAATTGCCTTTAAATCAGGAGAAGATAACTTAGGTAATTTCAACGGGTTTGCCTTTGATAATGTATTTATAGGTAATAGAACAAGAACGGTACTTCTTGAAAACTTTACTAACTCACAAATTAGTGATGGAGGAAAAACTCTTTCAGAGAACGAAGCTATTACTACCTTGCAAAGCACAAACGCAACTTTGGCTGTTATTAACTACCACATTAACTCCGGTGGTATAGCTAATAAAATTGCAACCACACCTTATGGAGATGCACGAG
>Ga0256834_1000521_pt1 | contig 27692 bp, 21 predicted proteins | sample 4281140metaG_FD_190536 | JGI IMG/M metagenome (GOLD analysis project Ga0256834, IMG submission 190536) | Hydrothermal vent microbial communities from East Pacific Rise, Pacific Ocean - 4281-140 | ecosystem: Environmental > Aquatic > Marine > Hydrothermal vents | place: Pacific Ocean: East...
AAATGGTTATGGACTTACAATAACGAACGACCTCATTCAGCGATTGGTGGTGTGCCACCAAGATACAAGCTGGAAAAGGTTTAATCTTCTACTTTTAACTTCGGTTATAAATGGGGGGATTACAAGAAGCTTCTAACAAGCTCCTATAAATTCTATTTACTTTCTATTGGGTGCCCACCAAACGACCAACCAGGAAAGCCTTCACGATAAAAATACACATTGGTGTAACCAAGGCTTACTAAATCTGCCGCCATTTGAGAAGAGCGCGTACAAACCTCTCCATAACAATACGTTACCAACGCTTGGTCTTTCTTAAACATCTTACTCACTTTATCACGCGTATAGTTTTCACGGTCGCCACGGTCTAAGTGAATCGCTTTCGCAATATGACCGTCTGCCCAATCTTCTTTTTTACGTGAATCAATGAATGTAGCACCAGAATCCCACAGTTTTTTAGCCTCTGCGGTATTAACCGTTGTTGCGCCATCAACACTTTCAGGCGCCGCCGCTTGTGCTAACGATGCAAAAGCCAATACACTTGCAGCCATAAATCCAACCGCTGTTTTTTTAAACATAAAACTCATGTTAATAACCTCTTTTAATGAATATGATTTCAATAAGAAACTGTCCAAATTTCTACCGACATATTAACAAGCTTCCCATTAAAATCAAGTAAAGATTACGTAGAAAAAAACCTTACACTTTAAACGTTTTAACCAATTCACTTAGGGTTACCGTTTCATTTTTCATCGATTCTGATGCGGCCGTCGTTTCCTCAACCAATGCAGAGTTTTGTTGCGTTGCCACATCAATTTCATTCACGGCTGTGCTAATTTGATTAATCGAAATGGACTGTTCAGAAGAAGCGTCGCTAATTTCTGCCACCACCTCACTGACTTTACGAATCCCCAAAACAATGTCTTGCAACGCTTGATCAGACTGCCCAGCACGCTGAGTTCCTTGTTCAACCGCCAGCACAGCATTTTCAATTAATCCTTTAATATCACTCGCGGCTTCTGATGATTTTCCAGCCAAATTACGTACCTCACTAGCCACTACGGCAAAACCACGACCATGCTCACCCGCTCTTGCCGCTTCAACAGCAGCGTTTAATGCCAATAAATTGGTTTGAAAAGCAATACTGTCAATTAAACTGATAATTTCTTCAATTTTATGACTTGCTTCCTTAATATCCTCCATAGACTGAATGGTACTGTGCATCACTTCGGCACCTTTGTCAGCCTGTGTTTTAACCGAGTTGGATAACTGATTGGCTAACTGAGCATTTTCACTGGTCTGATTTACCGCTTGTGTAATCTGCCCCATGGTCGCAGTCGTCTCCTCCAGCGAAGCCGCTTGTCGCTGCGTACGCTCATTTAAGTCTTGACTGCCTTGATAAATTTGCTCCACATCACTCACTAAATTATGAGTACTTAAACGCGTATCCGAAATCAAACGAGAAAGATTTTTTAGCGATGTATTTAATCCAAGCGCAACTTGTTCAAATTTTCCAGAATACGCTCCTTTCACTCTTTGAGCCAAGTCGCCTTGCGACAACGCAGACACCACCTGTAAAATTTCATCTAACGCTAGTTCCGACTGGTGAATACTGTCATTGGTGCTGTCAGAAAGTGTTTTAAGCTCACCTTGTGCCACCACTTGAACTTTCTGCGAAAAATCCCCTTTAGCCATGCCTGATAAGACCAAATTAACCTCAGATATTATATGACTAATCCGGTTCATCGCTTGGTCAACAGGTTCTCGAATTGTAGCCTCCACACAAGGATCCATACGAACCGAAAAATCGCCAGTATCAATGCCTTTCACCACGGTTAAAATGGCTTGCATGGTTCGATCAAGCGCACTGACCGATTCATTAACAGCAACTTCTAAGGTTTTTAAGTCCCCTTCCGTTGCAATCGACATCCGCGCACTAAAATCCCCTTTTGCAACTTTATTTAAGGTTTTATTGGCATCCTCAATAACACAGCCAACCGCATCCAACGTATGATTAACTGCCGTTGCGGCTTGCCCTATTTCATCTTGAGAGGAAACCTGTATTCTTAATGACATATTGCCTGTTTGCTGAATTTTTTTTGCCACGCTTAACATTTCATTCAATGGCTTAAAGGCTCTTCTTGCAAACACATTTACCAATACAATCATCAGAACGAGCCAAGCTGCAACGGCAATCATGCCCCAAATAATATGTTGCTGTCGTTTTTTAGCCAGTTCAGTGGCATCAAGTGCCCGTACTAAATGTGCAATTTGCTTGCCTCGTGTATCAATTAAATGAATGCCTGCAATATCGTACGTCTTATCTTCAATCGCTTGCTGCTCTGCAATAATGGTATCCCCATTCTCGACTTGTTTAAATAGCGCCTCATTGGTTGATGAGACTAAATGGTTTCGCTCCATATCATACAACGCTACATCGGCACTCACCGCTGTTTTCATTCTTGGTAAGAGTTCAAGGTAGTAACGAACCAAAACAACCCCCCCCAATACCTTTCCGCGAGAGTTAATGGGAATAACCGTATTCACAGCAATATGTCCATCGATGTTCTTCTCCAGCCCAGAAACAGTCTTAACTTCACTTAACGATTGACGAACTAAAACACTATCAAATGCTTTTTGAAGAAAAGCCTCATCCGAGGCAAAAAGAATCGTACCACTTGGGTCAATAATAAAAATATCGGAAACCACATGTGTGGCAGATAAACGATTAAGTAGCGGGGAAATCTCTCCACTAATTTTTTGAATATCCTGTTTACGAATGGCTGATTTTAATTTTCGATTTCGAGTAATCGTCACTTGCTGGTTTTGAAGAGTAGCTTTTGCATTATCTAAATAAGAGAGGTGGGCAATGTTTAAACCATTTTGACGGCTTTTATCATAAGAATCTTCTACAAAACCTTTTTCAAAGGAAAAAATTACCCATAAAATTAGAACGGTTAAAAAAATACTGGTAATACTTCCAATAATCATTTTTGTTTTTAAGTTCATATTGCACCTTAGATTGATAACAAGCAGTCTATTCACTCTAAAATTTCTCCCCCCCCTTTTTTTTAAATCAAAGCAGATTTAGAGTGACTTTTTTAAGTTATAGGCTTAAAATATTATTCAATTGGATAGCCTGCGTCTGTCCATGCAGGAAAACCATCTCGAAAATAGTAAACTTTTTTAAACCCATGCTTAACAAGATCATCTGCTGTTTTTGACGAGCGTAAACAGCGTTCGCCATTACAATATGAAACAACGGGTTCATCCTTTGCAGCCAAATCATTCAACGCATCAGTGTTATACACCGCGGGATTTTTACGGTCTAAATGTACCGCTTCTGGAATATGACCCGCTTCCCAATCCGTCGTTTTTCTTGAATCTAAAAAAACCGCCCCCTCTTCCCAAAGTTGTTTTGCCTCAGCAGCGTTAACCGTCGTCGCACCAGCAATCGTCATGGGAGAAACCCCTGCATAAGCCCAAGAAGATAACGTTAAAACACTGGCAACCAGTGCTGTTTTTAAGGTTGTTTTGAATGTCGCTTCCATCTGGTATTCCTCATTCCTGTTTTAAAATAAAAGTTCTGATTTTTTAAAAAAACCAGAATAGATATAAAACAATATCATGAATAACCGATACTTCATTATCAAACATTTCGATAGTGCTATAAAAAACAAACCATAAGTCATTAATAATACTTATTGCCACTGTTACTATTCAGTACAACCCTTAACATTAACCGTAAAGCCCCCCATAAACCCCTTTTAACTTCAATAAATTATCATGCGTTCCCGATTCAACAACGCGCCCTCGTTCAAACACCAAAATACGATCCGCTTGCTTAATCGAACTGAGTCGATGTGCCACAATCAACACCGTTCGATTTTCAAAAAATGGTGCCAAATCTTGATACAACTGACGCTCTGTCTCCATATCCAGTGCCGAAGTGGCTTCATCCATAATCACCACACTGGGGTCTTGCAAAATCATCCGTGCAATCGCCAAACGCTGGCGCTGGCCGCCTGATAATTTAATACCATTACGCCCCACGATCGAATCCAACTGCTGATCCAAGCTCTTAACAACCTTAGCCAGTTGCGCTTGCTCTAACGCTTGCCACATCGCGACTTCGGAAACCTCACGCCCCAAGGTTAAATTAAATCGAATGCTTTGATGAAACAACACTGGATGTTGCAATACCGTGGCTACGTTTTCTCGCACCACCGACTGCCCAATCTCTGTAATCGAGTGTCCGCCGTAACACACCTCACCCGAACTGGCTTGATAAAAGCCCAATAACAGTTGCACCAGTGTCGTTTTCCCCCCCCCACTCTCACCGACCAATGCTAATTTTTCACCCTGTTTAATATCAAAGTTCAGTTTATTTAATACCCAATTTTTATTATCCGAATATCGAAACGAGAGGTCTTTTACTGCAACGGAAACAGCTTTTTTTGCTTTAAAGGGATTCACTTTAGAAGGGTATTGAGGCTCTTGATCCAAATCCAATACCTCGTTTACCCGTTGCAACGCACCACTAGCAGCACTGTAACCGTATTGAATCGCTAAAATTTCTTGTACAGGTCCCATCATAAACCAGAGATACCCAAAAACGGCCATCATCTCTCCAATGGATAAACCCGAAAACACCACCACCAACATGCTTGCGCCACGAAATAGATCAAAACCAATTAAAAAAACCATAAAGGAGAAACGGCTTGCGGCATCGCTTTTCCATGTATAGGCTTCGGACTGTTGGCGAATCGTATCGGCATGACCCCGAATGCGATCAAAAAAAGCTTTATCCTGATTGGCGGCTCGCACTTGTTGCAATGCATCTAATGTTTCCGTTAAAGACTGTTGAAACACATCCAGTGCAGTATTTTCATCTTTTTTGAGTCGCTGTACATTGCGCCCTAAACGCATCGTAAAATAAATAACCAACGGATTCAGTAATAAAATAAACAGCGCCAACTGCCAGTGCAACCAAAACAATACGATCGAAATGCCCACCAACGAAAACACGGCAATAATGATTTTTCCAACGGTCGTACCCAAAAAACTGTCGATGGTATTAACGTCATTCACCATGGTCGCTGATACACTGCCACTGCCCATGGTTTCGTATTGCGACATCGAAACCCCTTGCACACGCGCCAATAAATCCCGCCTAATTTGGTAGGCCACCTCTTTTGCGATCACGGTAAATTGTTGCATTTGCCAAACACCCATCACCAATCCCACCAAACGCAATAGAATGGTAATCAGCGTAATCACCCCAATATAGTAAACAGGCGTATGCCAATCACTGGCCACCCATTGGTTTAAAAAACCAACAATCATGCCTGGCTTATCCAGCAACACCTCATCCACCAAAAAAGGCAACAACAACGGCAACGGCACAATCGCTAAGGTCGCAAACAAGGCAATAATATGCGCCTTAATCAACGCAGGCTTATGTTGCAACACCAAATCAAAAATACGCTGCCACGTATAAGAACGCTCAGACGTAGCAACCAAAGTAACGGATTTAACAGGTAAAGAAGAAGATGGACGCATACACTCTCAAATAATGTAAAACTAAAAAAGGCTCCCAGAGCCAACGAACAAAAAACATTAGTGAATTAACACATTAATGTTTTCAGGACTGATGACTTATCATTTTTTATTTATCGTTTTTTATTTATCGTTTTTTATTCATCCTTTTTAAGGCCGACAAGACTTTCGCATTGATTCTTTCTGAAGGCATGTTTGACAGTAGCTCTAATGCCTCATCAATATGGGTAATGGTGTAGACATGAAACAGTCCTTTTTTTACCGCTTTTCTTACCTCTGCATTTAGCATCAAGTGGCTCGCATTGGCTTTTGGAATAATAACTCCCTGATCGCCTGTTAGCCCTCTTACGCAACAAATTTTATAATAGCCTTCTATTTTTTCATTTACTCCACCAATCGGCTGAATTTCACCAAACTGATTAATGGAACCCGTAATGGCCAAATCTTGGCGCATCGGAACCCGAGCGATTGAGGACAATAACGCCAATAATTCCGCAGAAGAGGCTGAATCACCCTCTACCCCGTTATAAGATTGCTCCATCACAATGGAACCACTGAAACCCAGCGCTCTTTTTTTCATATAGCGCCCACGAATATACCCAGAAAGGATCAACATCCCTTTTGAGTGAATGGGGCCTGCCATATCAACCTCTCTTTCAATGTCCAGTACCCCTTCATCCCCAGCCGAGGCTTGAGCGGTAATGCGAACGGGCTGTCCAAACGATTGATGCCCCACCGTTAAAACGGTTAAGCCATTCACCATTCCAATATGCGAACCAATGGTCGAAATCAAGACCTGTTGCTCTGTAATGGCACGGTGATAATACTCCTCCATCAATCCCGTATGAAAATCTCGCTGCTGAATGGTTAATTCAATGGTTTTTCGGTCAACACTTTTCTTGCCACTCGCTCGTGCAAACGCATTCGCCTCGGCGAGCACATCTCTTAAAATGGCTTTATTGGTATACAATCGCCCTTCATCTTCTGCCATGCGAGAGGCGTATTCAATTAATCGCTCAAAGGCCGATTTTTTAACCGGCAAATCGTCCCATTCTGAAATTTCGGCGGAAAGTTGTTTTGCCAAGGTTAGCTCATGCTCTGGCGTACGCGACAGCTCTACCTCAAACTCCACTTGGACTTTAAACAACCGATCAAATTGTGCGTCAATTTCTTGCAACGCATAAAAATGTGACGCTTGACCTGTTAAAACAAGGGTTAAATCCAGTGGAAAGTCAGGCAAATGATACGGGACAACACTGGTGGATGAGGGCACTTCAAACGTTAATCGTTTACTCATCAGTGCCGCTTTTAAATTTGACCAAATTTCAGGGTCTTTTAACACGGCTTGAATATTGACAATTAAATACCCGCCATTGGCTTGTTGTAGCAAACCCGCTTGATGATTCATGGCCAAGCTCACCGTGTCCAATGCAGAGGCCGCCGCCGAATTAATGGTGTAACCAAAAAGTTTGGGCGTGGAGGCATTTTGTTCATAAATAACAGGCGCATGCGCTAAGCCACGGTGATCAACCAGTAGATTAACCTCAAAAATAGAGAGCCCTTGCTGTTCAGAGAGTAACTCTTCCATGCTCGGCTGAGTACTTGAGGTCACTTGATCTTCTCGTTGATCCCAAAATAGGTGCAATTTAGAGACCACACTCTCTTGCAATGCATTCAAATAGGTAATGACTTCAGGTGAACGACCAAATCGTGATTTTAGTTTTTTAATTAAGGGGGTTAAATACTCATTCACCACCTCGGTATTTAATGCCTTGCCTACATCTAAAAATTCGTGCTGTAAAAAAGGAAAGTGCGTTAACCCTTTATTCAGAGCTTCTTCCACTTGATCAAAAGCCGTTAAAAATTGTTCTTGTAACTTATCATCCAGCTTTTTTAAATCCACCATACGGTAAGGCTTACCATCAATCATTGCATGCAGCACAAAGCTGTTTTCCGTTTGATTTATATCAATGCCAAGCTTTTCCGCCAAGGCAAATGCGAGCCCTAACGCCGCTTCTTGCTTATCGGCCAGCTCATTTTCTAGTTGCTGGCTTCTCAACTGATACGCGTGCCCATCAAACAGAACGGGCAGTTGTGTTTTAAGTTGCGTTACAAACTGCACCAAAGCCGTTTTAAACAGATAGCCCTGCCCTGCTTCAAAGTATAAATACTGTGTTTTATTTGCCTCACTAAAATCCGACACCAATACAACATCCGAAGGCAGAGGTTTTTGTGCTGCCGTTTTTTTAAGCATGGCTTTGGTCATGCCAATGCGACCAACACCAGGTTCTCCCATAATAAAAATATGATTGTGCTTACGCTTCAAATGCAGTCCAAAATTTAAAGACTGATACGCTCGTGGATGAAAATGCTGCATAAACGCAAGAATTTCAGCGTCCTTGTCCTTAATTTTATCAGGGGAAATATCTTCGGACTGAAGTTGAGTAAAACGGTAAAGCTGGGAGCTGGATAATTTTTCCATAAAGGTCTCATTTTAAATTTTAAAGGCTTTTAAAAATCGATAAAGCGCCACTATACCAAATTATCAAACCCTTCATATAAGCTTTAGACTGCTATGCATTCAACGAGCCGCAATAATACTCATATTACCCACGCATTCAAGGCAGTATGGAGTGCCTACACTATCCATTTATTACACGCCAAAATTCATGTAACATAGAAACTCTGGTTCTCTCATTTAAACAGGTCACTCAGGCACGCATGATGACGGTCATGGTGATCACAGCCATTAAAAACAAAAGAATACACGCATAAAAAAAGCCCTTTTAAGGACTTTTTTTTATAACGTTTTTTTTAGATAACTCGTTTATTTTTTCTTCTTAGGTGGCATTAAGTCCGTAATCGTGCCTTCTGCCATCTCTGCGGCAAAACATAACGTTTCAGACAGCGTAGGATGTGGGTGAATGGTTAACCCAATGTCTTGCATGTCGGCGCCCATTTCTATCGCCAACATCGCTTCGGCAATGAGCTCACCCGCATTAGGCCCTACAATCCCACACCCCAATAAACGGTGTGTTTTAGCACAGAACATCGCTTTAGTTAAGCCTTCATCGCGTCCTAAACTTAAGCTACGACCTGAGGCCGCCCATGGGAAGGCGCCTTTTTCGTACTCAATGCCTTCGTCCTTAAGCTCTTGTTCAGTTTTACCCGCCCAAGCAATTTCAGGATCGGTATACGTAACGGAAGGAATGCCCATTGGGGTGAATGCACTTGGCATGCCGTTAATGACTTCTGCCGCTACTTTTCCTTCATGCACCGCTTTGTGTGCCAACATCGGTTGCCCCACAATATCACCAATGGCATAAATATGATCTACATTGGTTTTTTGACGCTCATCCACCTCAATAAAGCCCCAATCATTGACCACAACGCCCGCTTTTTCGGCATCAATTAAGTTACCATTGGGCGAACGACCGACCGCCACCAATACGCGATCAAAGGTATCGGTTTCTGGGCAGTTTTTGCCTTCAAAGGAGACCACTAATCCCGCATCGGTTGCTTCTACATTCGTCACTTTAGATTTAAGGTAGATATTTTCGTACTGTTTTTTAATTTTTTTCAATAGCGGTTTGCTAATGTCTTTATCGGCACCAGGAATAATGGTGTCACCGAGCTCAACTACGGTAATACTGGAGCCAAACGAGTCATATACTTGTGCCATTTCCAGCCCAATAATCCCCCCCCCTATGACCAAAAGACGTTTAGGAATTTCTTCCAGTGCCAAGGCATCGGTTGAGTCCATCACTCTTGGATCATCGTGTGGAATAAACGGCAGCTTTACTACGCGAGAACCTGCGGCAATAATGGCGCTTTTAAAGGCGATGGTTTGTGTGCCACCATCGGTAAGCTCAACGGTAATGGTATTGGATGAGCTGAATTTGCCGTAGCCATTCACAATGTCCACTTTACGCGCTTTGGCCAAGCCTGCTAGCCCGCCCGTTAGTTTGTTAATGACGCCATCTTTAAACGCACGAATTTTATCAATATCAATTTCTGGCTCTTGAAAGGTAATGCCGTGTGCCGACATATCACGGGTTTCATTTAACACCACAGACATGTGCAATAAGGCTTTGGATGGAATGCACCCCACGTTTAAACAAACGCCACCAATACTACTGTATCGTTCGACCATCACCACTTTTTTGCCTAAATCAGAGGCTCTAAAGGCGGCGGTATACCCGCCTGGGCCTGAGCCTAACACCAGCACTTCGCACTGAACATCAGCCTCTGGCAAGCTGGCAGATGACACCGCAACGGGTGCTGTTTTTTCCGATTCGGCAGGCGATTCGGTCTTACCGACAGAAGCATCCACATTGTTTGCAATGGTTTCTGCGCTGGCAATTTCCATGGTACCAATAATAGAACCTTCGGCGACTTTATCGCCTACTTCGGCTGAAAAGGAGACTATTTTTCCTGCAAAAGGCGCGGGGATTTCCATGGTCGCCTTATCGGACTCCAGCGTAAGCAAAGAGTCGTCTTGTGCCACTTCTTCGCCTGCCGAGACCAGTACTTCAATTACTTCTACTTCGGCAAAATCCCCAATATCAGGGACGACAATATCTACAATTTTGGTCATATCTACTTCCTACAAAATCAGCTGACGTAAATCAGATAAGTATTTACCCACCGTGGTGGTAAAACGAACGCCTTCCGCACCATCTAATGCGCGGTGATCATAAGAAACACTGAACGGCATAATTAAGCGAGGAATAAATTCGGAACCGTTCCATACAGGTTGCATTTTTGCTTTAGACAACCCCATAATGGCGACTTCTGGTGCATTCACGATGGGCGTAAACTGAGTGCCACCAATGCCCCCTAAACTTGAAATAGTAAACGTACCACCCGACATATCCGATGCAGACAACTTACCTTCTCGTGCTTTACCAGAAAGCTCCATTAGGTCACGCGAGAGTTCATAAATGCCTTTTTTATCGACGTCTTTCACCACGGGAACCATCAATCCATTCGGCGTATCAACGGCAATACCAATGTTGTAGTACTGTTTTTTAATGATGGATTGACTATCAGGAGACAAAGACGCATTAACACTTGGGAAGTCTTGCAACGCCTTGACCACGGCTTTCATTACAAACACCAATGGTGTGAGCTTAATACCTTGTTTTTCGGCGATGGCTTTTTGGTCTTTACGGAACTGATCCATCTCGGTAATGTCACACTCATCAAACTGGGTAACGTGCGGTACATTTAACCAACTGGCGTGTAAGAATTTGCCTGAAATCTTTTTGATTCGACCCAACGCTTCCGTAGTAGTTTCACCAAATTTACTGAAATCAATCGTCGCAATGGGTGGAATACCTGCTCCACTGGTTGCGCCAGCAGAAGCACCGCTCTGCATGACCGCCTTAATCAGTCCTTCCACATCCGTTTGCTGAACACGCCCTTTTGGCCCTGTTCCGGTTACTTGAGTCAGCTCAACACCCAATTTACGTGCAAACGCGCGTACCGAAGGGGACGCATGCGATGCCGCCCCCATTGATTGGGCGTTCACAGGCTTGCTGTTCGAAACAGGCGCTTGAACGGGTGCGGTTTTTGGCGCTTCAACCACGGGTGCTGGCGGAGCCACCTCTGTGGTCTCCTCTTTAGCGACTTCTTTCGTCACCTTTTGAGAGGAGTCACTCTGTGCATCGGCAGAGACTTCGATGTCAAAAACATAGTCGCCTTCTGCAACGTCGTCACCGACTGAAACGGCAATTTTGGTGATTTTTCCTGCCACGGGAGAGGGAATCTCCATCGTTGCTTTATCCGATTCTAAGGTTAAAAGAGAGTCGTCAACTGCAACGACGTCACCCTCTGAAACCAACACTTCAATCACTTCAACCGAATCAAAGTCACCAATATCAGGAATATTAATTTGCTGTGTCGCCATACTGTATTTTTCCTAGAAAAATCCCCCCCCCCTATATTTTCAAAGGAGGGGGGGGAAAATTTATAAAATCATCATCGCTTTTAAATGGTTTAAGCGTGCAATGGAAAGGTTTTTTCGCTGTCAATTCCATACTTGGTAATCGCTTCAGCAACCACTTCAGGTTTAATACTGCCCGCATCGGCCAAGGCTTTAAGTGCTTCAATCACAACATAGTAACGGTTCACTTCAAAGAAGCTACGCAACTTTTCTCGTGTATCTGAGCGACCAAATCCATCGGTTCCCAGTACATAGTATTCACCCGGAACATATTGACGAATGCGCTCGGGGAAATCGCGAATGTAATCGGTGGCGACAATAAACGGTCCTTCTGCACCCGATAATTTTTCGGTCACAAATGGCACTTTAGGGGTCTCGGTTGGGTGCAAGGTATTCCAACGAACGGCTTCAATCCCATCACGACGCAATAGGTTAAAACTGGGCACGCCCCAAATATCTGCGGCTACATTCCACTCACTTTCCAACATTTCTGCTGCCGCAATCACTTCACGGAAAATGGTACCTGAGCCCATTAACTGAACTTTATGATCCAACTTCACTTTGGTGGTTTTAAGCTTATACAACCCTTTTAGAATATCCTCTTCCGACCCTTCTGGCATCGCAGGGTGTGAGTAATTTTCGTTCATGGCGGTAATGTAATAAAACACATCTTCTTTTTGATTAAACATGCGCTTAATTCCGTCACGAATAATCACTGCCATTTCAAACGCAAAGGTAGGATCATAACTTAAGCAGTTTGGAATGTGATCGTACTGAATAAGGTTGTGTCCATCTTGGTGCTGTAGCCCTTCACCTTCCAGCGTAGTACGACCCGCTGTACCACCGATTAAGAAACCACGTGCACGCGAATCACCAGCGGCCCAAGCCAGATCACCAATACGTTGGAAACCAAACATTGAGTAGTAAATATAGAATGGAATCATACTCACGCCATAGTTTGCGTAGGCGGTAGAAGCAGCGATCCAATTAGCCATCGCCCCCGCTTCGTTAATGCCCTCTTCAAACACTTGACCGTGTGACGACTCTTTGTACCACATCAACTGATCGTTATCCATTGGCTCATAAAGCTGACCCGCAGGATCATAAATACCCACTTGACGGAACAGCCCTTCCATACCAAAAGTACGTGCTTCATCGGGAATGATGGGCACGATACGAGGCCCGAGTTTTTTATCACGTAATAAGATAGAGATAATACGAACAAACGCCATGGTGGTGGACATTTCACGCTCACCCGTGCCCTCTGTTAGCATTTTAAAGGTCGATAGTTCAGGAACAGGTAAAGGTTCGGCATTATCAATTCGCTCAGGCAAAGAGCCACCTAATGCTTCACGACGCTCTGTCATGTACTTCATGGCCTCTGAATTTTCATCGGGCACATAAAACGGCACCTGCTTTTCCAAATCATCGTCTGAGAATGGAATGGCAAAACGATCACGGAAATACTTTAAGCCGTCGTTATCTAATTTTTTCTGTTGGTGTGCGTTATTGGCCGACTCGCCATAAGGCCCCATTCCATACCCTTTAACCGTTTTGGCTAAAATAACGGAAGGTTGACCTTTAATCTCTTCGGCACGTTTGTACGCGTTATACACTTTACGTGGCGAGTGACCACCACGGGTTAGCCTAAAGATTTCATCATCACTCATATCCGCAACTAACGCGGCGGTTTCTGGGTACTTACCAAAGAAGTGCTCTCTTACAAACGCACCGTCTTTTGCTTTGTAACCTTGGTACTCACCATCCACCACTTCGCCCATGCGCTGAATCAGCTTGCCCGAAGTATCTTTTTGAAACAATCGATCCCAGCCACCGCCCCAAATAACTTTGGTAACCACCCAGCCAGCGCCTCTAAAAACGCCTTCTAACTCTTGAATAATACTCGCATTCCCACGAACCGGCCCATCTAAACGCTGTAAATTACAGTTAATAACAAATACTAAATTATCTAATTTTTCACGTTTAGCAAGTTGCAATGCACCACGTGATTCTGGCTCATCCATCTCGCCATCACCCAAAAAGGCCCACACTTTACGACCGGATGTTTTTGCCAATCCACGCGCTTCCATGTACTTCATAAAACGTGCTTGGTAAATGGCCATTAAAGGCCCTAGCCCCATCGAAACAGTAGGGAACTGCCAATAGTCACTCATTAGCCAAGGGTGAGGATAAGAGGAAAGTCCGTTGCCATCCACTTCTTGACGGTAGTTTCTTAACTGCTCTTCGGTTAAGCGCCCTTCCATAAAAGAACGCGCATACATGCCTGGCGCAGTATGCCCTTGAAAGAAAATCAGATCGGCACCCAACTCATGTTTTGGCCCTTTAAAGAAGTGGTTCATTCCTACTTCGTATAAGGTACAACTCGACGCATACGAGGCGATATGCCCTCCCACGCTGGTATTTTTATTGGCACCCGATACGATCGCCATCGCATTCCAACGCAAAATGGCACGAATCTTCGTTTCAAGTTCTTCATTACCGGGATAATTAACCTGCTGCTCTTCCGAAATGGTATTGATATACGGCGTATTGGCCGAATAAGGCATATCAATACCATGTACGCGTGCTTTTTCAATTAGCGTTGCAATAAGATGTTGTGCCTTCTCGCTTCCTTCAAAGGAAACAACGGCTTCTAAAGCGTCAATCCACTCTTGTGTTTCTTGTGGATCTTGGTCGATAAACTGTTCGCTCATTTAGAGAGTACCTCATGGATTGGAAATTTTATATGTTGGATACAATTCCGAATTCCCAGATAGAAAATTCGGACAATCGCCAAACTATTTACCCTAATCCATAGATAAAAATGTGAATTAAAGTGTAAGTCTTTGACGTATTTTCAGTATTCATAGGCCTTTTCAAGGCCAACAACAAGGCAAATAAAGTGGTGGAATGATAACATTTTTTTCGTCAAAATTCCGTTAAAGCCTCTCTCTATCACCTAAGAGTAAAGAGAGAGAAACAGTAAGTTATTGAAATTTTAGGAAAACTGAAATCGGCAATACCTGAATCCAGAAGAATCAAACAAGCCTCTTTTCAATTTTATTTTTGAATTTCGTGCTAAGGTAAATACTTATGTAACCAAAATTTTTCAAGCGTCACTTCCAGCTCCGTTAACGCCTGTTGGTAAACCGATTGTTTAAAGTTAATCACCTCTTGCACAGGTCGCCAGTAATCCACCCACGCCCAATCCTCAAACTCTGGTTTTTCATGACAGGCCAAGTTAATGCAGTCATATTCACCTTCAAGCCCCAGCATAAACCAAATTTGTTTTTGTCCAATGCATAATGGACGGCTATGCTGACGAATCAAATGCTTTGGTAAATCATAACTAATCCACCCTTCTGTTCGCCCTAGCACTCGAACATCCGAAGCCTCTAGCCCTACCTCCTCTTTTAGCTCTCTAAAAAGCGCTTGCTGTGGGGTTTCATTCTCACGAATGCCTCCCTGAGGAAATTGCCATGCATCTTGGTGAATGCGCTTACCCCAAAACAACTTCCCCTCTTTATTGACAATAATAATGCCAACATTAAACCTATAACCATCTATATCGATCATGGGAACCTTGAATCATTTAATTTTTATGGGTACATAGTGCCTAATAATGACCTATTTTTCAATCCATAATTTAATAAATCTACGCAAATCAACTTGTCGCAACCTTCTCTTTGGTTTAGCATTATCCAAATTCTAAATGGACTCACACTTATGGCGCTTGCAATTTTTGATCTAGACAACACACTCATCGCAAATGACAGCGATTTTTTATGGGGGGAGTTTTTGGTTGCCAATGGCTACGTTGATGCCGAACAATTCGCCCAGCAAAATGCCCAGTTTTTTCAAGATTACCAGCAAGGTTGTTTAGACATTACCGCCTACCAACGATTTGCACTGAAACCATTGAGTGAGCAAACCTTAGAAACACTTGAGCAATGGCATCAACAATTTATGCAGCAATACATTGAACCCATTTTATTGCCCAAAGCACATGCCTTAGTTGAAAAACATAAAAAGAACGGCGATCGAGTACTCATCATTACCGCCACCAATACCTTCATTACGCGCCCAATTGGCTTACGATACGGCATAACAGAACTGCTTGGCACGGAAGGAGAAATTAAAAATGGACGCTATACGGGCGAAATTTCAGGAACTCCAACCTTTCAAGAAGGCAAAGTTACCCGTTTAAATGAGTGGCTAAAACAAGAGAATGAAACACTGGAAGGCAGTTTTTTTTACTCCGACTCTCACAACGACCTCCCTCTCTTAAAATTGGTGGATTACCCTGTGGTGGTTGATGGAGATGAAACGCTGATTAAATTTGCAGAAGCGCACCAGTGGCCAATGACTAGCCTAAGATAAATCGCTTTAACAAAGGAGGAGAGGGGGGGGGAATTTGTTTAAATTTTCTCCCCCCCCCCCTCTTTGTACATTCAAGAAAGCCACTAAACTAACAATTACAGCGCCATCTCCTCTTTAATTTGCGCCACCCACTCACTGATTCGTGTATCGGTTAGCTCTGGCTGTTGATCTTCATCAATGCCCAGCCCTACAAAAAATTCTTCGTCTTCGGTGATGGCCTTTGATTCGTCAAACTCAAACCCTTCTGTTGAAGTGTAGCCCGCTGGGGTTGCGCCATTTTCTACGGCTATATCATGCATAAAGCCCATCGCATCTAAAAAATATTCGGAATAATCAGCTTGGTCACCCAAGCCAAAGCACGCCACGGTTTTACCCGTAAAGTCGATGCCTTTAAAGTCTTTCCAAAAGTCATCCCAACTGCTTTGCAACTCCCCGTAATACCACGTCGGTTGGCCTAAAATAATCTTATCGTGTTTCGCAAAGTCGTCTGCACTGGCGGTTGCAATGTCATAAACATCAACGTTATCCGCACCTATTTCATCTTTAATAAGATCCGCAACGCGTTCTGTATTGCCCGTATCCGTTCCATAAAATAGACCTACCTTACTCATATTATTATCCTTCTCTATTTTTAAACTTAAAAATTCATATAATTTACTGTTAAACTATTTTTTAAATTCTGAACGCTAAAAACAATTTAAGCAACCTGTAACTATTACGACACAATTAATTCACACTATTTAAAAAAACAGTTGTTATGAAAAACGCTCCGCCTGTTGATTGCTTTAAATGCCATCATTTTTTTGTTACTTGGGACAGCAATAACCCACGAGGCTGCAAGGCATTTGGGTTTAAAACCACCCAACTTCCTAGCGCTGTGGTACTGGAAACCTCTGGTGAACCTTGTTTAAAATTTTGCCCAAAAAATCCACCATCCAACGCCAATAACGGCAATGGCTGGATTGCCTAAAAAGCCTCATCATTCATTCCAATAACCGCTCTAAAGCTCGCCATAAAAAATAAGCACCGGGGTCTGTTTTTCGCCCTGGAGCAATATGACTGTGCCCAACCACGTCATGCGCATATAAACTAGGATAAGCCACCCATAGGGCTTTAATCACACCCGCTAAACTTTGATATTGACTGGCGGTATAACAGGTTTCATCCGTCCCTTCTAGCTCAATACCAATCGAGAAGTCATTACACCCTTTTCGCCCGTTAAAACAAGAGTGTCCTGCATGCCATGCTCGCAGATGAAACGGCACATACTGCACCACCTCACCATCACGCCGAATCAATAGATGTGCCGAAACCTTTAGGTGTTCAATGTCTTTAAAAAAGGGATCGTCATCAGGATTTAATTGATTGGTAAAAAGCTGCTCAATCGCCTCTCCGCCAAATTGATTAGGGGGTAAGCTTATGCCATGTACCACAATCAATTCAGGCATGATGCCTTTAGGGCGTTGATCGGCATTTGGACTTTCAACAAACTGCACCCCCACTAACAACCCCGTTTCAGGCTGAATCATATAAGCATTTTCTAAAGAGTACGCAGTCATAGTGCTTAGTATACGTGAATCCATAATTCATTGGGTCAAAACGCCACAGGGTGAACTCAAATTTTTCGAATTTTTCAGCCAAAACCCCCCTCAATATTAACAGACACCTTATAATATAGTTCTCTCATTAACCAATATGATGAACAAAATGAACGATATAAACTACTTTGACGCGTTAGAAAATACCGTTTCAATTGCCTTACAAGAGGACATTCGAGGTGGCGATTTAACCGCAGAATTGATTCCGATTACCACGCAGGCTGAGGCCAAAATTATTTGCCGTGAATCGGCAACACTCTGCGGTCGGCCTTGGTTTGATGAGGTGTTCAGACAGGTGGATGACAGCATTCAAATCGAATGGCTGGCCGAAGAAGGTGATGCGATCTCTGCCGACCAAACACTTTGCCTGATTAAAGGCTCGGCTCAACGTATTTTAACGGCCGAACGAACGGCGCTTAATTTTTTACAAACCCTATCGGCGACCGCCTCGACCACTGCTCAATATGTCGCTCTACTCAAAGGGTCTCGAACCCAACTGTTGGATACTCGAAAAACCATTCCCGGATTACGCTTGGCGCAAAAATACGCCGTGGCATGTGGGGGGGGTAAAAATCACCGCATGGGTTTATATGATGCCATTTTAATCAAAGAAAACCACATTATGGCGGCGGGCAGTATTCTGAATGCCGTGACCACGGCAAAACAAAATCACCCTGACATTACGGTAGAAGTTGAAACGGAAAATTTAGACGAAGTACAGCAAGCGTTAGATGCTAAAGCGGATATTATTATGCTGGATAATTTTAGCCTAGAGATGATGGCACAAGCGGTCGAAATGGTGGCACGAAAAGCTAAGTTGGAAGTGTCAGGTAATGTAGAATTACAACACCTTAGCAAACTTATTGAAACCAATGTAGACTTTATTTCAACGGGTGCTATCACCAAACACATCCAAGCCATTGATCTGTCAATGCGCTTTAAAATGACATCGTAATAAATTGATTTTAAACAAATTAAATAAACTAAAAGAATTAGGACATTAACCCACGTGCACGAACACATTCTGTTAAACATTGTTTTTTTACTGGGCATCGCGGTACTCATCGTCGCGGTATCCAGACGCTTACATTTCCCCCCAATATTAGGCTATATTATAGTTGGAATGATTGTGGGGCCTTATGGCTTAAGTTTAATTGAAAAAGAGGAAAACATCAGCCTACTGGCCGAGTTTGGGATTGTATTTTTGCTCTTTGCCATCGGGTTAGAGTTCTCTTTTAACCAAGTAATTGCGATGCGACGACTGGTTTTTGGACTAGGAACCGCACAAGTTTTTATTACCGCACTAGTGGCATTTGGTATAGGTTGGTTAGCGGGCTTAGACACCAATACCAACATTATTATTGCGGGTGCATTTGCTCTCTCCTCCACCGCCATTGTGATTAAACAACTGACTGAACAGTCAGAAATTCATTCCAGACACGGCCGTTCCACCGTGGGCATTTTAATCTTTCAAGACATCATGGCCATTCCGCTGTTGATTTTAATTCCTGCATTGGCGTTAAGCATGACCGATGGAGGCGAAAATGCACTGGCCTCTACTCTCGGCATCGCTTTTTTAAAAGGTGTATTGGTGGTGATCATTATGTATTTAATTGGTCGCTACCTTCTTAAACCGCTGTTTCATGAAGTGGCTTCTGCCAAATCACAAGAACTGTTTACACTAACCGTATTAACCGTTGCGCTGGGTGCCGCTGTCTTTACCGAAGAGATGGGGCTTTCCATGACGCTAGGGGCTTTTTTAGCGGGAATGATGCTCAGTGAAACCGAATATCGCCATCAAATTGAGTCTGACATTCGCCCTTTTCAAGACATTTTTTTAGGGCTGTTTTTTGTTACCGTCGGGATGATTATCTCGCTGGACATTTTGATTGAACACTTTTGGACGGTTATTTTACTGACCATTGCGATTTATGTCGTTAAAGGTGCTGTGTTATATGGCGTATCACGCCTATTTGGTAAGCCACAAGGAGTTTCAACACGTGTCGCCCTCTCCCTTTCACAAGTGGGTGAATTTACCTTAGTCATCATGACGCTTGCCTTTACCTATAACTTACTGCCCGAACAAGAGGGCAATATCCTATTAACCGCGGCCGTATTGAATATGGCGATTGCGCCCCTCTTAATTAAATTTAACGGACGTATTGCAAACGTTATTCACCCAACCAGCTACAAAGCCAATCAAAAAGAAATTGAGCACTCCATTGAAGAGGAAACCCAACACATTTCACATCACGTTATTTTATGTGGCTTTGGTCGTGTTGGGCAAATTGTAGGACGTTTATTACACTTTTCAAACCAGCGATTCATCGCCTTAGACATGGACATTTCACGTGTAAACGAAGCACACGCAGCGGGCGAAAATGTCTACTACGGCGATGCAAGCAAGCAAACAATTTTGCACGCCGCGGTTATTGAACGCGCTAAGATCGTCATCATCACCTTTACTGACCTACATGCCTCCATCAAAATTTTAAAAGCGATTCGTCAAGTCAATGAAAAAATTCCAATTCTCGTTCGAACTATTGATGATAAAAACCTCAGTGAACTCATTGATGCTGGTGCCACCGAGATCATTCCTGATACCTTTGAATCCAGCATTATGCTGGCATCCCATCTATTGATAATGCTCGGCCATCCACCCAGAAGAGTATTAAGACTGACCCGTAGTATTCGTAAAGATCGCTATCAATTATTAGACAACTTCTACCCTGGTGAAGACGATAACCCATTCCAAAAACATCAAATAATGAAACACATTATTCATACGGTTCTATTAGATGAAACGAGCTTTATTGTCGGCAAGCGAATTAGAGATATTGAGTTAAAAGAACTTAATATCAGCATAAAAGCCATTAAACGCGGGCAAGTACGTGGTGAAAGTCCATCCGAAGATACCTTAATAAAAGCCAATGACAGCATTGTCATAACAGGACTGCCAGAGGATGTAAAAAAGGCGGAGTTCTTCTTTAAAACGGGAAAGTAAAACTTAAACTAAAAAAACTTAAACGAACATTACTCCATCCAAATGAAAGAAGCGATTCGCCCTGTTTTTCCTGAACGTCGATAAGAATAAAACTGTTCTGATTGTGCATAGGTACACAAATCACCGCCGTAAATATTGGTAACGCCCAGTTTATTTAACTCTTTACGCACCAAGCCCACTAAATCGGCTTGGTATTTAAAAGATTTTTTTGTATTTAAAACAGAGGGGGGGGTAAAAAATTCTGCATTTTTGGGACATTTTTGAACAAACGCATCCAATACCTCCTGCCCAACTTCAAAATATTCTTGACTGATGGCTGGGCCAATCCAAACCAATAACGCGTGTGACTCTCCTCCCTCTTTTGCCAAAAAACTCTGAATCGTTTTACTGACAATGCCTTTATGCAAACCTTTCCAACCTGCATGAATGGCTGACACCAACGATCCTTGTTGATTTGTAATCAGCAGAGGCAAACAGTCTGCGGTCATCACAATCGATACACAGCCCTTTTGCATTGTCCATGATGCATCGGCAATAGGGGGGGGAGAATTTTTGATATTCAATGAATTTAAGCGTTCTTTTGAAAGCTCTATCGCCACATTCGTATGCTGTTGATCTAACCAGTAAGGTGCGGAAGGTAAATTGGCCTGAGAGACAAGTGTATGTCGATTTTTCTCAACCGAACTTAAGTCATCTCCCACATGAGTTGCCAAATTAAAACCATCAAACGGAGGAAAGCTTGCCCCCCCCTCTCGCGTAGTACAAAGCGCTTTAATATGTTTGGGTGCGGGCCATTTAGGAACAATAAACATAACGATTACTTCGGAATGTCCTCATCCGTCACCCACTCAACTTCGACACCATAGTCGTAATCAAAACCGTCTTTGCCGAGCATTTTAGACTCATAAAGTTCAATGTCTTCACGCAAAACATCAATCAACTCAAACATATCATCAGGTATCTCGGTTTTCCACTTCACTTTTCGCCCTGTTACAGGATGCTCAAAGCTAAGTGCCCCTGCGTGTAACGCTTGACGCTTAAAGTTACGTAAAAAATCAACCAATTCATTGTCCATGCCTTTTGGAATTCTAAAGCGCTTACCATAAGTTTGGTCGCCCACCAACGGGTAACCAAGTGATGCCATGTGCACTCGAATTTGATGGGTTCGTCCTGTTTCTAATTTAACCCGAACACGTGTGTAGTCTCTAAAACGCTCCAATACTCGATAGTGCGATACGGCCTCTTTTCCACCAAATTCTCGAATTGCCATCTTAGTACGATCTTTTGGGCTACGGCCAATGGGCTTGTCGACCGTGCCACCTGCCGTCATTTGCCCGACCACGACCGCATCGTAAATACGCTCAACATCATGGCGTTGCAATTGGTCAACCAAGTGAGTCTGTGCGGGAATGGTTTTTGCGACCACCATTAATCCCGAGGTATCTTTGTCCAGTCGATGAACAATGCCTGCACGCGGCACATCTCGTAACGCTGGATCGTGAAACAACAGTGCGTTCATTATCGTGCCATCGGGATTACCTGCACCAGGATGCACTACCATCCCGACGGGTTTATTAATAATCATAACACTGTCATCTTCATAAAGAATATTCAATGGAATATCTTGTGCGGGTGCGTTTAAATCCGTTGTAATCTCCACCAACAGTTCAACTTTTTCCCCCCCTAAGACGGTCTGTTTAGGCCGGTTCCAAACCACGCCATCCAACGTGACATTCCCCTCTTTAATCCATTTCTGAATACGGCTTCGGGAATACTCTGAAAAAAGTGGCACAATCGCAATATCAAGCCGCTCTCCTAACGATTCGTGCGAGAGAACGGCTGTTAATGTTTGTTTATTCAATGAAGGAACCTCTGATTCAGATTGATTAAATATGATACAATCGTATCAATTTTTATATAAAACATATTGTACCTAAGAAACATGAAAAAAACGCTACTATCCACTCTATTCATTGCCCTTTTAAGCTTACAAGGTTGCTCCTCAATCACCTCTTTGGTTGCCAAAGAGGACTCTGAAAAAAGTGCAGAAGAATTTTACAATTCGGCCACCATCGCTTTTAAAGCAGGAATGTGGGATGCGGCAATCAAAGAGTATGAAAAACTCAAATCGTATTATCCCTATGGCGACTACACAGAACAGAGCTATACCGAGCTTGCTTACGCTTATTACCGTTACAACGAACCCGAATCCGCGATTCGTGAATTAGACGAGTTCGCACGTCTATTTCCCAAACACCCTAATATTGACTATGCCTTATACCTTAAAGCGCTCTCTGCCGAATCCATCAATAAAAATTGGTTGGATAAATGGATCACCGACCCCGCCGATCGAGACACCCAATCGGCCTTACGTGCATTTCAATATTATAGCGAGCTGGTAAAACGCTTTCCTAACAGCCGTTATACCGAAAAAGCCAACCAACGCCTGATTGTATTACGCAACCAAGTCGCACGTCATGAGTTTCATGTGGCGGAATTTTATTTTAATAAGCAAGCCTATTTGGCCGCAGTAAACCGTGCTACTTATATTTTAGAAAATTACCCTCAATCAGTGGTGACACAGGAAACTTTAATGTTACTAGAGCAAGCTTATACCAAGCTAGAGATGCCTGAAGTTGCTCACAATGTACGACAAGTTATGGCTTTAAATCAAGAAAAAATCACTCCATCCCTACAAGCGGCCAAACAAAAAGAGCTTGAAAGTCAAAATAAAAGCTGGTGGCAAAAAACAACAGAGTTCTTTGACGGAGTCACTGAGTAGCAAGCAAATAACCTACTCAGAATACCCACTGGTAATCGGATAACGTCGATCACGTCCAAAGGCTCTATGTGTGATTTTAACCCCTGGCGCGGCTTGTCGGCGTTTATACTCATTGCGATCAATCATTTTAATCACTCTGCGCACATCCTCTTCTGGTATTCCTAACGCACAAATTTGTTCTGGCGTTTGATCCTCTTTTACATACGCTTTAATAATGGCATCCAACACACTGTATTCAGGTAATGAATCTTGATCTTTTTGATCTGGGCGAAGTTCGGCCGATGGCGCTCGGGTAATCACTCGCTCAGGAATGGCGGGTGACAGTGTATTGCGGTACTCCGCTAAACGGTACACCAACATTTTTGGAATGTCTTTTAAAGGTGAAAATCCGCCAACCATATCGCCATACAGTGTGGAGTATCCCACCGCGACTTCGCTCTTATTGCTGGTTGCCAGCACCATTTTTCCACACTTATTCGAGATTGCCATTAAAATCGTGCCTCGAATACGCGCCTGTAAATTCTCCTCTGTCACGTCCTCTTCCATGCCTGAAAATCGAGATGAAAGCGCTTGTTCAAAAGAAAGATAGGTCTCTTCAATTGGAATGGAGTGGTAGTTTACCTTGAGCATTTCAGCCTGTTTTGCAGCATCTTGCTTGCTGATGTCTGCGGTATATCGAAACGGCATCATTACCGCCTCTACCTCATCCGCACCCAGCGCATCCACGGCAATGGCCAGCGTAAGCGCCGAATCAATGCCGCCCGATAAGCCCAACAGTACACCTGAAAAACCATTTTTAATCACATAGTCTCTCAGCCCCATCTTCAGTGCTTGATACACGCGTGCTTCATCTTCATATAACTCGGCTATTTCGCCCTGTTTTATGCCGACGGTTTGCGCCTGCTTTACCAGCGTAACGGAAGAGAGAGAGACTTTAAATTCTGGACTTTGTACACAAACGTCTCCCAAAGAGTTCATAGCAAACGAGCCACCATCAAACACTAACTCATCTTGCCCGCCTACCTGATTAACGTAAATAACAGGTAAGCCCACTTCGTCCACACGACGTTGAATCATTCGTAAACGGTCTTGATGTTTTTCAGCCGAAAAAGGCGAGGCATTTAACGATAAAATAACGTCTGCACCTGCATCTTTGGCTTGTGTCACAGGGGAGATTTTCCAAATATCTTCGCAAATCAACAAGCCAAAACAGATGCCTTTAAACTCCACCACACATGGGCGGTCGCCCGCTTCAAAATAACGTTGCTCATCAAACACACTGTAATTGGGTAAATTTTGCTTCATGTAACTGGCTTGAATCATCCCTTCCTCAATCCACGCCACCATATTAAAACACTCACCCAACTGATCCTTCATTGGGTAACCGACCACACAAACCACATCGGTAACTTGCTCACAAATTGTTGATAACGCTTGATTTACTTGAGGGTACAAACCCTCTCTAAGTAAAAGGTCTTCGGGTGGATACCCAGTAATGGTCATTTCAGGAAATACAACAATGTCCGCAGATTTCTCATTCATTGCTTGATGACACGCCGTAATAATTCGTTGTGTATTGCCTAAAATATCCCCCACAACAGGATCTATTTGAGCCATAACAACCGTTACCTGCGAACTCATAATTAAGAAAGTGCCTTTAACATCGCACTGCCCAACTCCGCAGGTGAGGAGACAATAGTGACACCCGCAGATTCTAGCGCTGCAAACTTCGCCTCAGCTGTGCCCTTCCCTCCACTGACAATGGCTCCCGCATGACCCATGCGTTTACCCGCTGGCGCGGTGACTCCTGCAATATAAGCCACAACGGGCTTGCTAACATGCGCTTTAATAAATTCTGCGGCATCCTCTTCGGATTGTCCGCCAATCTCACCAACCATAATAATGCCTTCGGTTTGTGGGTCTTCTTGAAACAACGCCAAACAGTCAATAAAATTCATCCCTTGAAGGGGGTCACCGCCAATTCCAACACAAGTGGATTGCCCCAAGCCATTTTGAGTGGTTTGGTGTACCGCTTCATAGGTTAACGTACCCGAACGCGAAACCACGCCCACTTTGCCCACTAAATGGATATGACCCGGCATGATACCGATTTTACAGCCATCTTGATTATCTCCTGGGGTAATTAAACCTGGGCAATTGGGGCCAATTAAATACGCGTCTGAGGTTTCGAGCACGGCACGAACTTTTAACATATCTGCAACAGGAATGCCTTCGGTAATGCAGGTAATCACTTTGATTCCTGCCATGATCGCTTCAATAATCGAATCCGCCGCAAAAGCGGGTGGAACATAAATCATTGAGGCTTCTGCACCCGTTTGTGCAATGGCCTCCTTAACAGTATTAAAAACGGGTAATCCTAAATGCGTTTGCCCCCCTTTTCCTGGCGTCACTCCCCCAACCATTTTAGTACCATAAGCGATGGCTTGCTCGGAGTGAAAGCTCCCCTGTTTTCCAGTAAATCCTTGGCAAATAACCTTAGTATTGTGATTAATTAAAATACTCATTCTATTTATTTCCCTGCTAACTCAACGGCTTTAACGGCGGCATCAGCCAACCCGTCTGCGGTGATAATACGTAAACCACTTTGCGCTAGTTTTGCACGCCCTAGTTCAACATTTGTGCCTTCCAAGCGCACCACAACAGGAATAGTCAGTCCCACCTCTTGTACCGCTTTAATAATGCCTTCGGCAATCAGGTCACAGCGCACAATTCCACCAAAAATATTCACTAAAATAGACTTTACGTCTGATGAAGACAAGATCAACTTAAACGCTTCTGCCACACGCTCAGGCGTTGCTCCCCCCCCTACATCCAAAAAGTTAGCAGGTTCGCCCCCGTTCAACTTAATTAAATCCATGGTTGCCATCGCTAATCCCGCACCATTTACCATGCAACCAATGTCGCCATCCAGTGCAATATAATTTAACTCATTTTCAGCGGCTTTCACTTCTCGCGCATCTTCTTGAGTGGTGTCTCGCATCTTAACCAGTTCTGGCTGACGATACAGAGAATTTGAGTCAATATTCACTTTCGCATCCAGTGCAACCAACTGGTTATCAGAAGTGCGTACCAATGGATTAATTTCCAGCTGTGAAATGTCTTTATCTAAGGTTAATTGATAAAACTGCTTCATCAACACGCCAATTTGTTTAAAAGCATCCCCTTTTAAACCTAACGCAAAACCTACCTCTCGACACTGATAAGGCATTACACCAACGGTCGGATCAATGTGAACGGATAAGATTTTTTCGGGCGTTTTTTCCGCCACCTCTTCAATGTCCATTCCACCTTCAGACGAGATGACAAAGGTGTGTGTCCGCGTGACACGGTCAACCAGCAAGCTCAAATACAATTCACTTTCTATTTCCAGCGTTTCTTCAATCAACAAGCTGTTAATCGGCAATGCTTTTCCTGCCGTTTGCATAGTCACCAACGAACCTCCTAATAGGACACTCGCAACCTCATGCGCTTCTTGAGGAGTCTTTACTAATTTAACCCCCCCTGCCTTACCACGTGCACCCGCGTGAACTTGCGCTTTCACAACCCAACCACGGCTATCAATGCGTTTCAATACGCCATCAAGCTCACTTAACTCTGTGATTAAATATCCCTTAGGGATGCCAATGCCGTAGTCAGAAAACAATGCTTTGGACTGGTATTCATGTAAATTCATGTAATGAAATGTCTCCAACCTACCCTACATTTGAGCGTTAAACACGACCCATAACACAGAGTTTTTAAAGCACTTCATGAGATACCCCCTGTTAAACCCATTACGGGCTTCTTTAGGCGTTTATATAAACGAAGTCAAAGAAGTGCTTTAAGATGAATTAAAAAATATAAGTTGTTATCATTGTATGATTTTTAGAGAAAAATTGCATTAACAAATCTTATGATCATATATAATTTTTTTCTATCACTAACCCAAATGAGAAGAACCCTCAAATGAAAGCCATTATTTTTTTATTATTTGTCGTCTTAGTCTTTTTAATTATTCGATTTACACTCAATCGAATCATCGAAATTCGCAGTAAAAACCGAAACATCGAAAACACGCCAATTGACAGCAATGCAACAAGCGAATCGATGGTTCAATGCGCACTATGCGGCGTTCACTTACCACAGTCTAACGCCTATTACGATGGTAACGATACATTCTGTAGCGAAGGACATATGCAAGATTTTCATATCAAAAATAAAAATCCAGAATAAACAAAGTAAAAAAAAGGGGAGAGATTTTTCTCCCCCCCCCCAAGGCCAACGCACTAAAATTCATTTCCAAATAAAACCTTAGAGCGATATTCATCATTCCACCCCGCATTGAGCCGTTTTTGCTTAATACTCTGCTTTGACGGCTCTGTTTTAAATAAATTCATACAAATATGCCTCAACATACTCATTATA
>Ga0256834_1000522_pt1 | contig 27654 bp, 25 predicted proteins | sample 4281140metaG_FD_190536 | JGI IMG/M metagenome (GOLD analysis project Ga0256834, IMG submission 190536) | Hydrothermal vent microbial communities from East Pacific Rise, Pacific Ocean - 4281-140 | ecosystem: Environmental > Aquatic > Marine > Hydrothermal vents | place: Pacific Ocean: East...
AATAATTGTTACCTTTGCGTCCTCACCCCCGATGAAATGGTCAGCTGGGCCATCAGGAAGCATAAGTTTTTTAACACTATATTTTTCGCCGTCGGCTGCAAATGCTGCACTAGTTCCTGCAAGGCCAAGGCCTGCACTTGCAATTAGGCAAGAGGCGGCAGAATTTGTTATTAATTTACGGCGGGTAATTGTCATTTTATAACTCCAGATTTGTTTTTCATATATTGGTTGTTTGAGAGGTTTGATACAAGGATATTCTTTTTAAAACCTATCAACATTTTGTTATTTAGTTTTTATATTTAGCCCAAGGCGGCGAAGGGCTTCTTTTAAATCATCATCTTTTATATCTTTTATTTCTTCGTTTACCGCTTTTATGGTTTCTTTGGTTGGTGTTTGCCCTTTATCCAACATTTTTGATGAATGGGGGCTGAATGGTTCAAGTGATAGCTTGACCCTATTTACCAATATATAGCCGAAATATCGATTAACACTTGCTGCAATTTTTGCTCCTTCGTGGCTTAAAGCAAGCGCATGGGCAGGAGCGCACCTTAGATATAGAGTTGCCCCTTGATCGCTTTTTTCTCCTCTTGGCCAAACCAAACGATCTGGTATTGACACTTGATTATAAGGAGAAGGGGCAAAAATTGGCCAATTTGCAATTATATCTCGGTTTGCAAAGCCACGTTTTTGGATAATCGGATCTATTGCTTTATTTATAGCGTCGCCTAAACCAGTTGTGCGGTTTGATCTTTTATAAATTTTGCTTTGCTTTGTTTTGTTTTTTTTAATCATGAATAATTGCAATTATTATTTGATATTAATGGAGCGTGCTTAGTCCAAAAATGTGGCCATTTTCTATCTATGTTTTTTGCAGCTTTTATTGCATGTTCTAAATCTTCAAATAAACCAAAAACTGTTGCGCCAGAGCCAGACATAGAAGCAAAGTTGCAAAGAATATCTTTATTAAACTCGTCAATAATTTGCCCAATGATTGGCGCAATAGAAATTGCGGCAGGCAAAAGGTCATTTCGAGTTAAATTAAGCCAAGATGCAAGGCTGTTTATATTATCAAAACCATTATTTATTATTGGCAGAGGTTGGTTATTGGGCGTTTTTATTTTTGAGAAGATTTTTGCAGTAGAAATGGCAATATTTGGATTAACTAAAACAATATAAGCCTTTGGGAATGACTTTATAGGCTCAATAATCTCACCAATATTGCGCATAATTGCAGGCTTTGACGATAAACAGATTGGAACATCAGCCCCAAGGCTTAAAGCGAGATTTTGCAGCTCCATTGGGGGTGAGCTATTTTGACTAATTTTGTTTAATAACCTTAAGGTTGCAGCGCAATCAGCAGATCCTCCACCAATGCCTGACGCAATTGGGAGGTTTTTCTTTAACTCAATTTTCAAACCATTTGGTAGTTTTTTTGGCCAATTTGCTCTAAAGTTATTTAATGCCCTAAAGATAAGATTGTCTTTTGGTTTATCTAGATTTTTTGCAAAAGAGCCAGTTATAAGCAATTTGTCATTTTTTGCTTCTGAAATAGCAATATCATCACCAATATTTGCAAAGACTACGAGGCTTTCAAGCAGGTGATAGTTTTTTTCATTGCGCCCGGTAACGTGTAGAGCAAGGTTTATTTTAGCAGGTGCAAATTCAAATTCTTGCATCATTACTTCTTAGGTAAAGCCTCTTGAGCATTTTGCAATTTTTCGCTCGCTCGCTTTGTTACATCACCAATTTTATCAACATCAATAGCAATTTCCCACTGGAACATAGCTTCGTCCCTTCTGTCAGATGACCAATATGCATCACCTAGATGATCGTTTATTTCGGGATCATTTGGTAATAAATTAACGGCTTGCTCAAGCGTTTCAACAGCTTCTTCAATTCGATTTAATCTATAATAAGCCCAGCCCAAACTATCAACGATATAGCCATCATTTTGTGAGGTCTCTACGGCTTGAACTATAAGTTTTAATGCAGCTTTTAAATTAATGCCTTTATCAACCCAGCTATATCCTAAATAATTTAGCACCTGAGGGTGGCCTGGGTTAAGTTTTAATGCAATTAAAAAATCGGCCTCTGCCTTTTTCCATTGGTCACTTCGCTCATAAGAAATGCCTCTTACATAATAAAAACGCCAATCTGCAGGGTTATTACCACCAACGATTTTTAAGGCTTTTGTATAGTATTTAATAGCTTTTTTATATTGCTCATCATAGCGATACATATCCCCTAAAGCAGATATAGCTTCAAGATTATCTGGCTGCACGGCAACAATATTTTTGAGTTTTCTAATAGCCTCTTCTCTATCGTCCATTGCATCAAGATTTTGTGCAAAATTAATCATAGCAAGGGATTTTAAAGCTGAATTTTTATCCAATAAAGAATATATTTTATTTGCATCTTCATATAAATGATTATCTTCAAAAAGCTGTGCTAACGACATGCTTATTGTTTGAGCTTTTGGGTTTAAATATAAACCAAGGCGGAAAAATAAAATTGCTAATTCATTTCGCCTCTCTTTAGCTAAAGCAACACCTATGCCGTGATACATTTCACTTGCGCCAGCTTGAATTGTGCTAGCGGTTTTGCCAGGGCGAATTTGTGCGTCAATATTTTGCTCAATTTCGTTAATAACTGGGTGATTTAGTCCATTATTTTTATAGGCAGAAATAATTGATTTTGCCTGTGAAAAAGATGAAGAGTTTGCTAAAATACGAGCATAATTCTCAACAACTCTAGAAATATATGGTTCGTTTTCATACGATTGTTTAGCATATTTAAGTGCTAATTCTCGCTTGCCTGCAACATCAGCCATTAATGAGCGATGAAAAACTAAAAAATCACCAAGACCAGCTTTGCTTAATTCATCTAATAGAGCTTGTGAGGAGTTGAATTTTTTCTCACCAATTAATGCCCATGCCTTAAGAATGATTGCAGAAATAGTGGTAAAATTACCGTTTTTAACATTTTCTAATTGCTTTACAGCAGAAGTGTAACGGCGTTCTTTGATAGCGATTGTGCCAAGCAAAAGGCGGGCAATTTCGTTATTTGGATCTAACTCAATCAAATGTTGGGCAAGAGCGGCGGCATCTTCTATGCGGCCATCTGCAGCTAATGCAATAAAAGCTCGCTCGACAATATCAGGATTATCCCAATCTGATTCTGAAGCATCAAGAAAAAACCTTGCGGCTTCTTTTGTTCGCATATCTTTTGCTGCTTGATTACCTGCTAAGAAACTTCCTGATGGACTGGGCGATTTTGCAAAAGGATAGTTATCTTGAGCAAAAGCTGGCGATAAAAAAGCTATCACAAGTGCAAGGCTTGCAAAAAAAAGATTTGTTTGGCGAATAGTTTTAAACACGAAAGTTAGCTCCAAAAATATATTTAATGAATAGATCGGTTATTTTGCAATAATTATCAAGTTAAGAGTTTATAATTGTTAAATCACATTTGTGAATAATTTGGCCCAGAGCCTCCCTCAGGTGGTGTCCAAGTAATATTTTGGCTTGGGTCTTTTATGTCGCATGCTTTGCAATGAAGGCAGTTTGCAGCGTTAATCTTATATTGTTTACTGCCATTAAGCTCAATTATTTCATAGGTGGCGGCTGGGCAATAAAATAAAGATGGCTCACCAAACTTTGGCAAATTTTGTTCTAGCGGAATTGTTTTATCATTTAATTGAAGGTTTATTGGCTGATCTTCTTCAAAAGAAATATTTGCCAAAGTTAAAGAAGAGCTACGAGTAAATGTAGTTTTCTCATTTGCTTTTTTATATGAGATAATTTTATCTATTGGTTTTGTCGATGCAAAATCAGCTTGTTTGTGATGCAAAACTCCAAATGGTGAGAATTTTAAAATAGCATTTGCCCAAAGATCAATTCCGCTAAATATTGTGCCTACGAGAGTGCCGAACCTAGTTAGAAAAACCTTAGTATTTTGCACCGGTTTTAATTCATTTTTTATTCCAGAAGCTAAAATCTTTTTATCAAGATCGCTTAGCTCCTCATTATATATTCCAGTTTTTAGGGCGTTAAATATTTCTTCTCCTGCTATGCGGCCAGAGCGCATGGCTGAGTGTATTTCTTTTAGGGCTGGCAAATTCATAAAACCAGCACTTGCGCCGATAAGCGCGCCGCCTTTAAATGATAATTTTGGGATAGATTGCAGTCCACCAGAAGTTAAACTTCTTGCGCCATAAGAAATACGGGTTGCACCATCTAAAATTTTTGCAATTTTTGAGTGGGTTTTGAAGCGTGAAAACTCTTCAAATGGTGAGAGAGTTGGGTTTTGATAATTTAGATGAGTGACTAAACCTAGGTATATTTTTTCATCTTTTGCATGATATAAAAACCCGCCGCCATTTGCATTTTTTCCAAGTGGAAAGCCCATGAAATGTTCAACTAAGCCTATTTGATGATTTTCTTTTTTAACTTGCCAAATTTCTTTAATTCCAAGGGCGTATTTCTGCGGATTAGAATTTTTATCTAAATCAAAATGTTTGATAAGTTTTTTAGAAAGTGAGCCACGTGCGCCTTCGCTAAATATAGTGTATTTTGCTTTTAACTCTATGCCCTGATAATAATCCTCTTTTTGCTTTCCATCTTTATCAAGGCCAATGTCGCCAGTAATAATTCCTGCAATTGCGCCATCATCATCTATAATGAAATCAGTTGCGGGTGTGGAGGTGTAAATTTCAACCCCTAATTCTGTTGCTTGCTCGCCAAGCCAGACGCAAAGCTCGCCAAGCGATATTAAATAGGAATTTTTGCTCTTCATCTGAGGCGGTAGAAGAAATTCTGGAATTTTCAGTGCATAAGTATTTCCTAAAAAATATAAATTATTCTTTCTCACTTTGGTTTTTACTGGTGCATTAAGTTTATCCCAGTTTGGAATTAATTCATCTAATCCTATGGGGTTTAAAATTGCTCCAGAAATTATATGTCCGCCAACTTCAGCCGATTTTTCAACTATTATTACTTCAATATCTTGGTTATCTTTTTTTGCCTGTCGCTTTATCGCAATAGCGGCACTTAAACCCGCTGGCCCTGCTCCAATGATTAGCACATCGGTATTTATTATTTCTCTTTGAGCCATTTTTCCAACTATTGGTTTGTTATGCAATGATTTGCTAATATAAATATAGCGATCACTCTATAGCTGTGACATAATGGTTTTGTGATGACAAATGAAGAAAAAACTTTTGCAGAATTATTTAGTGATCTTGAGTGGTATCAAGAGGCTGGCGTTGATCTGGCTGTTGGTGAGGTTGCGATTGACTGGATTAATGCTGCCCCTGTTGCAAAGGCCGCATCTGTTACGCCAAAGGCTTTGGCAAAACAAACTGCAACTAATTTAGATGAAAAAGCAAAACCAAAAGAGTTAGAAACTACTGATACTGAGCAAGTGAAAAAATTAGTGTCTTCTGCTTCTAATTTAGCCGAGTTAGAAGAAATATTAAAGAATTATGATGGTTGTGCATTAAAAAAACGTGCCGCAAATATGGTGTTTGGGGTTGGTAGTGAAAATGCCAAAATTATGTTTGTTGGCAAAGCTCCCTCTCGTGATGATGATTTGGAGGGGCAGATTTTTGTTGGCAAAGCGGGTGCTTTGCTTGATAAAATGATGGGCGCAATTGGCTTGGGGCGAAGTGAAGTTTATTTGAGCAATATCTTGCCTTGGCGACCTCCTGGTGATCGTGCGCCAACTCTTGATGAGATAAATAGTTCGATGCCATTTTTTATTCGACAAGTTGAACTTGTTGCGCCTGATTTTATTTTTATGCTTGGTGAAGAAGTTGCTCAGATAATTTTTGAGAAAAAAATTTCGTTAAAAAAACTTCGCTCAAATTTACATGAATTAAAAATTGGCTCGCAAAATGTAAAGGCAATTTGCAGTTTTCGGCCAGAATTCTTGCTTAATTTACCCGCACAAAAACGACTTGCTTGGCAAGATCTTCTTTTGTTAAAATCTGCTTTTAGTGAAGATAATAATGAGTAAACCTGATTTTTCTTTTGAGTATGAATTGGCTACAAAAGGAGCTTTAAATATTGCTGGGGTTGATGAAGCTGGGCGTGGCCCATTAGCTGGATCAGTATTAGCAGCGGCGGTTATGTTTGACTTTAAGAAAATTGAAAACAGCGATTTATTGGTAGGTATAAATGATAGTAAAAAGCTATCTGAAAAGAAACGAGAAATGCTTTTTGAGATAATTATTGCCAATTCGTATGTCTCAATTGCTAGTGCTACGCCTGCGATTATTGAGAGGTTAAATATTCGAGGGGCTTCACTTTTTGCAATGCGTCAAGCGGTTTTGGGGCTAGCTAAAAAACCTCAGCATGTATTAATTGATGGAAATGCAATTCCCAATGATATGCCTATGCCCGCTAGTGCTATTATTAAGGGTGATGCTAAAAGCCTTTCAATTGCAGCGGCTTCAATTGTTGCAAAAGTTTTGCGAGATAAAATGTGCCCAATTATGGATATGGATTATCAGGGTTATGAATTTGCAAAACATAAAGCCTATGGTACAAAAATTCATCTTGAAGCTCTTAATAGGCTTGGGGTGAGTGAGCATCACCGAGTTAGTTTTGCGCCAGTTAAAAAGTTATTAGCATAAAATTAACCCTATCTCTTAGCCAGCACTTAACCTTAAGCGGTTATGAATCAGCTATTAGTATTGCGTTAGGGTTAAGTAAATGTTGAGTAACAAGAGTAAGAGGGCTGTTAAAAAACAGCTGGTGACTAATAATAAAAGCCTGCCGATTGATACTATATTGGTTGGGGATTGCATTGAGCAAATGAATGCTCTGCCAGAAAATTCTATTGATTTAATTTTTGCTGACCCTCCCTATAACCTTCAACTTGAAAGTGGACTTACTCGTCCAGATCAATCAAAAGTTGATGCGGTTGATGATGATTGGGATAAGTTTGACAGCTTTGCTCATTATGATGATTTTACTAATGCTTGGCTAAAGGCTGCACGACGTATTCTTAAACCAAATGGAGCTATTTGGGTTATTGGCTCTTACCATAATATTTTTAGAGTTGGCTCTGCGCTGCAAAATCATGGATTTTGGATGCTAAATGATGTGATTTGGCGCAAAAGCAACCCGATGCCAAATTTCCGTGGCACAAGGTTTACCAATGCTCATGAAACACTTATTTGGGCTTCAAAGTCACAAAAATCAAAAGTAACATTTAACTATGAGGCGATGAAGCAAGCTAATGATGATACGCAAATGCGCTCAGATTGGCTTTTTCCTATTTGTACTGGCGGTGAGCGACTTAAGGACGAAAATGGTGATAAAACTCATCCAACTCAAAAGCCAGAAGCCCTTTTACATCGCATTTTAAACGCTACAACTAATGTTGGTGATGTGGTGCTTGATCCATTTTTTGGCACTGGTACAACTGGTGCGGTGGCAAAAAAAATGGGACGGAACTTCATCGGAATTGAGCGGGATAGCAGCTATATTAATGCAGCTCTTAAGCGGATTGCTAAAATCAAAACCTTAGATGTAAAATCACTAGAAATTATGATGCCAAAACGAAAAGAGGCAAGAGTTGCCTTTGGCTCACTTATTGAGCAAGGTGTTATTTTACCTGGTACTAAATTATTTGATGCAAAGAGAAAATATTGTGCATTGGTTAGGGCTGATGGCTCATTAAAATCAGATAATCATGTCGGCTCAATCCATAAAGTTGGAGCATTGGTGCAAGATGCTAGTGCGTGCAATGGCTGGACTTATTGGTATTTTGAAAAAAACAATAAACTCATTTGCATTGATGATTTGCGAAGTGAAATTCGCCAAAACATGAAAAGACTTTCTGCCTGAGATCTGACCTCCAATCTATCAGGTGTTTTTAAGCCGTCGGTTGGTAATGCAACCGGCGGTTTTTTGATAAGATTTTGAAGTATTTGGACGAATGTAAAAAAGTTCTACATACCACGAACAAAGAGTGACATTTTGCAGCTTCATAAGGAACAACCTAATGAATTGATTAAATAGTAATATGAATTTTTCTGTTGGTCTGCGTGTTAGCCCCGTAACGGCGATGTAGGATTTAAGAATAAAGCTACAAAGGCTCAAAACATTATTCCTCTTAATCACATATTTCACGAATTAGTGATTTAATAATTTGTTGACCTTCCTGCTACTGGATAGTTTAATAAATAGAATAAAATAGGATTTTTAAATATGAACATCGGACTAATAGCAAAGAATAGTGGCCTGCCAGCCAAGACAATTCGCTATTATGAAGAAATAGGCCTTGTTATTCCTGCTCGAAAAGAAAATGGCTATAGAAATTACAGTGAAACTGATGGCATAAAATTACATTTTTTACAGCGTGCGCGCTCATTAAATTTTTCTATTGAAGATTGTCGTAAATTACTTTGCCTTTATGAGGATAAAGCTCGTGCAAGTGCAGATGTCAAAACCGTTGCCAAAACACATTTGCAAACAATTGAGCAAAAAATTAGTGAATTACTTACAATGAAGGAAACTCTAACTAAATTGGTTGCTTCTTGCCATGGCGATACCGATCCGGATTGTACAATTTTAGACAGTTTATCTGGTATGTTAAAATGATGAACATCAAACAGTCTTTTAGAAGTAAATTTCTATTTCTTGCTTCATTGGTTATTTTTACAAGTTTATTCTTTACCCCTATCAGTGCAAATGAACACAATGTTTATATGAGTATTTCAAATCATGATTGTACTTTTATGATAACTAACCCTGAGAGCTTGAGTGATTATTGCGCTGATATGTCATTTTGCAATACACCAATTGCATTATTGAACTCCTCAAAATTAAAACAAGTGTTATCATTATCCTCGTCTATATTTATGCTAAAATATGAACAAGGTAGTTTTGAACCCCTGACGTTTGATCCGCCACCTCCACGCATTTTCTCCTAATTCTTGTAACAATATAATTTTACTCTAATTTGGATTTGAAAAATGAATATTAAAACTATTACTATTGGTGCTATTATAGCAGCAACTCTTAGCTCTGTGGCTTTTACGCATGAAGGTGCAACAGGCATAGTCAAAGAGCGTATGGATACAATGTCTATAATGGGCAAAAACATCAAATTGTTAGTTCCAATGATGCAAGGTAAATCTACCTATGATGCAGAAGTTGTAAAAGCTGCAGCACTAGAAATCAAAAGCCACTCTGGTGAAACAATGACCAAGCTATTTCCTAAAATGGAAATGGATATGCCAACAAATATCTCAAAAGCTAAGCCAGCAATTTGGCAAGAATGGGAAAAATTCTCAGCTCTTTCAGACCAGCTATATCTTTATACAGACGGACTGGTTCTTGCTGCTGAAAATGGCCTTAATAATAATGCCCCAGCTCAAGATAATACAAGCATGATGGGCAGTAGCTCCGCTTTAATGGGTGGCACAATAAATGCTATTCCCACTCTTGATGAACTTAGCGCAATGTCAGCAGATAGCGTGTTTAAGCTCGTAAGCAACGCCTGCTCTTCTTGTCATACGCAATTTCGCACAGATTAGGTTTTAATATTATGAGAGCTATATTTTTAGCAGCTATTGCTGTTACACTTGTTGTAACAGTAGGGCTTGGGGCTGTAATTTTTTTGCCAATAGGCCAAAAAGTTCAGCCAAATAATCTAAGTGGTGATGTTAATCGTGGAGCATATCTTGCTCGTGCAAGTGGTTGCATTGCCTGTCACACTGACTTTGCAAAAAATGGTAATCCCTTAGCTGGGGGCGTTAAATTTGCTACTTCTTTTGGTGATTTATATTCCCCCAATATTACTACTAATAAAGAATATGGTATTGGAAACTGGAGTATAGAAAATTTTGATATGGCAGTCAGGCAAGGCATTTCGCCAGAAGGTGAGGCCTATTATCCAGCTTTTACTTATGAGTTTTATCGTAATTTTACTGACCAAGATATTGCAGATCTTTGGGCTGCTTTTCAAACAGTAGCTGCTGTTTCTAATCCTTCAAAAGACCATGAGATGCCTTTTCCTTTTAATCAAAGATGGGGGTTGAAATTATGGCGTGTAGCATTTTTAACAAATCCAAAAACACAATCTGATCCTAATAAAAGTGAAGTTTGGAATAGAGGGCGTTTACTTGCAGAGGGGGCAACACATTGTGCTGCTTGCCATACTCCTCGCAATTTAGCAGGAGCAAGAAAAACCAAAGATAGACATTTCAATGGAAATGAAAGTCTGCCAGGCGGCGGCAAAGCACCAGCAATTGATATAAATAGCTTGAAAAAAAATAACTGGACAATTGAAAATCTCGCCTATGCACTTGAAACTGGAATAACCCCAAATGGTGATAGCTTTGGAGATTCCATGGGCAAGCATGTTCTTTATAGCACCAGTTTTTTAACACCAAAAGACCAGATAGCAATTGCCACTTATTTACTTGAAGAGAATTAAAACGAGTAAATCCTAGGTCAATAATTGCTAAAATAAAATCAATCTTAGAAAGAAAATCATGTTTAAAATTATAAAGAAAAACCTAACCCCAATAATCATTGCCACATTTTTAATTGGTGGATTATTTATCATGTTTAACAATAACAACTCAAACGATGACCTGAGCCATGTTGTGGACGTAAAAGTTCCAAATTTAACAGCGCAAGCAAAACAAGGTGAAATAGCCTTTAAGGCTAATTGTGCTTCTTGCCACGGCAAAAACGCTGGTGGCTCAGCCAACGGACCGCCACTTATCCATGATATATATAATTCAGGTCATCACGCAGATGAAGCATTTATTAGAGCCGTTAAACTTGGCGTTCGCGCCCATCATTGGCCGTTTGGTAATATGGCCGCTATTACAACTATTTCTAATATCGAGCTGCAAAATATCATAACTTATGTGCGTGAATTGCAGGCTAATAATGGAATTGTATCAAAAGCTCATAAAATGTAATTTACTAACAAAGCAACTGGTGAGTACATTAAAATATCATTTAACCCTCGCTATTATTGTTGTTTTAAGACTAGATTGACCAGAAGGAATGAGTAAAGATAGGCGGATTTAATGAGTTGTGTTTAGATATTATTTTATTTTAAACAGTATAATGATTTCTCTTCACATCTTGTTAAATTAACACCAGTAAATATAAATATGGACGCAGATTTGGTTTAATTTGCAAGAAGTAAAATAATGAAATGTTTAGTTGTAGTTGCTCATCCATTGGCTAGGAGTTTGGCCAGGGAATTTAGTTCGCGTATTGTTACTCGTCTTGAGGCTTTAGGGCATGAGGTTGATGTTGAGGATTTATATGCTCAAAAGTTTGATCCAGTTCTTTCAAAAGCCGAGCGTCGGGCTTATTATCAAGAAGAATATGATATTTCATCTGTTGCCTCTCAAGCTAAACGCTTGAGTGAAGCTGAAGGGCTTATTATGGTCTTTCCTACTTGGTGGTTTGGTTTTCCTGCTATTTTAAAGGGCTGGCTTGACCGTGTTTGGTCGCCCAATGTTGCTTATAAGCATGGTTCTGACTTTGGCCCAATAAAGGCAAATTTAAATAATCTCAAAAAGGTTTTAGTTGTAACTTCGCTTGGCACTCCTTGGTGGGTGGACTGGTTTATTATGCGGCGGCCTGTCAGACGAATAGTTAGATTTAGTTTACAGGCAACTTGCGCAAAAAACGCTACGTTACAATTTTTATCAATTTATGATAGTGAAAATATTGATGAAAAAAAGTTTAAAAAATTCACAAATAGAATTAGTGAAGCACTTAGTAGGTGGGGTTAAGCTAATTTTTACTTAAGTTGTTCGATTTTTTTTAGTTACCCCATGCTTAGTTTTTGCCCAAAAATACGGTTTTACCATTAGCTCATAGGCGGCAAAAAGTGATGCTAATCCACTTAAAGCCCAATATAGAGGAAGGGTTGGGATTAGCCATAAAGCCTTAAATTTTTTTAATCGAATAAGGCCAATGATTGAGTGAAGTATCGTTGCGCTATAACCTGCTATTAAGAAGAATAAATAAACTAATAACCAGTTGTTAAAATTTTCAAACCCTTGCAGCTTTGCTTCATAAAAACGAAAAATAAGAGCAAGTAAGAAGATAGTATGCAATGGAGCTGAAATGATTAATGAGCCAACATAAACCTGAAAGACTAGGAAATTTTTCCAGCCTGCATCCTTTAAAAAGGCTTTTGGATAGCGGTTATGAACTATGAAAGTCTGCATCCAGCCTTTCATCCATCTGGTGCGTTGAGCAAGCCATGGTTTTAGAGAAACTGGTGCTTCTTCATAAGTTTTTGAGTATAATATTCCTGTCTTATATCTTAGGCGCGAAAGGCGAAGACCTAAATCTGCATCTTCGGTGACATTAAATGCGTCCCAACCGCCAACCTCAAGCAAAGAAGAGGTGCGAAAATGGTTGGACGTTCCACCCAAGGGCATGGGGAATTTCCAACGAGAAAGGGCTGGCAACATTATACCAAAAAGCCCTGAATATTCCGCACAAAAAAGTGTTGTGAGCCAGCTCTCAGCATCATTATCAATCACTAACTCGGCCTGAATGCAATCTATTGAGATGTCATTTGCAAATTGCGTTGCGCTTAAAATTAGCTGGTCTGGCTCTGGTATATCTTCTGCATCAAAGATGACTAAATGTTCGCCACGAACAAAAGGTAGAGCAAAATTTAATGCTTTTGGTTTTGTGTGCGGGGCTGACTTTGGCACAATGATTAATTCAAAATGCGGATTATGAAGGGTTTTTCTAACAGCTGAAATTGTCTTTGGACTAGTAGATTCAACGACGAATTTTATGTCTAATTTATGGGAAGGATAATTTAGCGCATTCATAGCTTTTGCAAGCTGCTCAACCATATGTGCTTCGTCTCTTAAAGGGATTAGAATTGAGTATATTGGCAATTCCTCATCTGATAAAAATTTTTGGCTTGGGGTTTTGTTTATGGTTTCAAAAACAGCTGAGAGGCGAAACCAAGCTGGGATTAAAAATAATATTCCAAGCAATGGTAAAAGATATACAGTCAGTGAAATAGGAGTAAAAGTGACAATTGCTATGACTGAAAAGAGAAAAAGCAAAAAGATGATGCGCGATGGATAGGTAAGATCTTTGTGAGCACTTGCAAATGGCCATCGATGCGCTAAACGTTGTTTTGCTTCCTCTAATAATTTATCACTAAAATGTGCGACTAATGCTTCTTTTATAGCATTTGGCGGCACAATGCATATATAGGGTAGGCCTGATGAGTTATTAATTGATCTAAGTTCAAACATTTCATAGATATTTGGTGAGGCAAATAAAACTACTCTATCTAATAATTTTGCACTAAAATTTGTAATTGAGTTAATGTCTTTTAGCTGTTTGATTTTTAAATTAATTGTTAAATCTTGTGGGATTATTTCACTAAAGGCAAGGTCACAATATCGTGCTGCCTTTGCAAAAATCTCTTGTTCTGAAATATGATAGTTTAGGGATATATATTTGAAAACTTCAATATGTTTTTCATTTGTCTTTTGAATAATTTTGTTTGCATGCTCTATGTCTTGGCATAATGAACCAAGCACAAAGATTATTAACTGCTGAATTGTCTTGTCATTTTTTATGTTAGCCAATTCAATATTTCTCGCTATAAAACAATTGAAGAAAATAGCTTTGCAAATCGCTAGCTAACCTGCAAGGTGGTTTTTGATATTTATTTTAGGTCAAACGGTTTAGTTTTAGGTCTGATAAAGGAAAATTAAAAAGTGCGACAAATATATAGTTTTGTAATTTATCTTTTTTTTATAAGCATATCTTTGATGGGGAGTGTTTTTGCACAAAATATCCCCTATCATAGTGACCCTTTTGCTCGTAATGATGCACCAGATCCATCGTTGCTTCCCTCAATTAGGTTTTTAACAAGTAATGATTTTGCTCCGTTTAATTATCAGAATGAGGCAGGGAAACTAATTGGCTATCATGTAGACTTAGTGCAGGCAATTTGCGATCAGCTTGATGTTTCTTGCACTATGCAGGTATGGCCATTTGAGCAAATCGGCGATGCCTTAGTTGGTAATCAAGGTGATGCAGTTATTGCGGGGATAGAGATTTCAGAAAAAAATGCAGAGCAATTTGATTTTTCAGATATTTATTTAATGTTTCCTGCAAGGTTTGTTGGCCTAAAACAACAAGATGAAACTTCAAACAAAGAGCAGGTCTTTTCGGTTAGAAAAAATTCATCACATGCTAAGTTTTTGTCGCACTATTTGCCAGATGTAAAAGTAATAACTTTTGATAACGAGCTAGAGGCTTTATTGGCCATGAAAAACGCTCAAGTAACTGCTTTTTTTGGTGATGGCTTAAGAGCTTCATTTTGGCTTAATGAAAATCTTAATTGCTGTGCTTTTATTGGAGAGCCATATTTTAACTCCCAATTTTTTGGGCATGGTCTAGCTATTGCTTTCCCTGCTGGGCGAAGTGCTGCCAGAGATGGGGTAAATTATGCCTTGTCGCAATTAAAGAAAAATAAAAAATTAGACGAATTATATTTGCGCTGGTTTCCGATTAGTTTTTACTAAGGTAAGATTAAGCCTTGCGTAATCTTGCCCTTGCACTAACCTCAATGGCAGCGGTGGTGAGCCTATCAAGATCCAACCTATCTCGCATCATTTCTAGCCAGCGTAATTCTTCTTGCTCAAGCTCAAGGTCAACTGCGGCAATTTCAACAGCAAGGGCATATGCAGTATCATGTAATCTTGATGGCAGGGCGGCAAGGGCAATGTCTAAGATTTTATTTAAGTCATCAACTTTTCCCATTAGGTCAACGCAATCACCTGCCATTTGGGCTAGCCTATCACGATTATAACCTTCAAAAACAGGTAATCTTTCAGATAAGGAGCTAATTCTGTCTAGTTCAACTGAGGAAATGTCAGTATCTGCGGCAGCTGTTACTACCATTAAATAAATTAATGCATCTTGAGCGGATAAAGCCATGATTTTGCCTTTTTGGTTTTGATTGCTTTTAAAAGCTAGGCATTTGAGTTAATAAAAACAAGGGCTATATAGTTATTTTTTAAAAGGATTGCTTTTAAAACATTGCTTGGAACATATAGGCATGATTTAAGGATTTATTCTTAAAAATAAGCTGGAAATAATATCGTGCCAAATTCTCACCTACCACCTCTTGATCCTATCTTTTTTGAAGCTGCTCAAAGTTCAAAGGCATGGCCGTTTGAAGAGGCTAAAAGATTAGTCAAACGGGTTGAGAGGACTGGACAAAAAGAAGTGACTTTTCAAACTGGTTATGGCCCATCTGGCTTGCCGCATATTGGCACTTTTGGTGAGGTAGGTCGCACAAATATGGTTAGAAACGCCTTTCGTTTATTGACCCAAGATAAAATTAAAACCCATCTGATTTGCTTTTCTGATGATATGGACGGCATGCGAAAAGTGCCACCGCACTTACCCAACCAAGAAATGTTAACTCAAAATTTGGGCAAACCGCTATCAAGCGTTCCTGACCCTTTCGATGGCTCTCATAAAAGTTTTGCCGATCATAATAATCATCGGCTTATGAGCTTTTTAGATATGTTTAATTTTAAGTATGAATTTATCTCTTCAACTGAGCAGTATAAATCAGGTGCTTTTGATAAGGCACTTTTACGCATGCTTGAAGTTTATGACAAGATAATGGATATTATTTTACCAACTTTGGGAGAAGAGCGGCGTGCGACTTATTCGCCATTTTTGCCAATTTGCCCTCGTACTGGAATTGTTTTGCAAGTGCCGATGATTAGGCGTGATGTAGAAAAAGGGACTATTACTTATATTGATGAAGAAACGGGAAAAGAAGTTGAAACTACGGTAACGGGTGGTGCGGTTAAATGTCAGTGGAAGGCAGATTGGGCTTTGCGCTGGTATGCGCTTGGTGTTGATTATGAAATGGCGGGTAAAGATTTGATTGAGAGTGTGAAACTTTCATCTCGCATTGTTGGAGCATTAGGCAGCAGGCCGCCAGAGGGTTTTAACTTTGAATTGTTTTTAGATGAAACGGGACAAAAAATTTCTAAAACTAAAGGCAATGGGATTTCGGTTGAAGAATGGCTAACCTACGCCTCGCCACAATCTATCTCGCTATTTATGTATCAAAAGCCAAAAGCTGCTAAAAGATTATTCTTTGATGTGATACCAAAAGCGATGGACGAATATTTTAGCTTTGTTACCTCTTATGAAAATCAAAGCATTGCAGAAAAATTGAATAATCCCGTTTTTCATATTCATGAGGGTAATGTACCAAAGATTGAAATGCCAATAAGTTTCACGCTCTTATTAAATTTAGTTTCAGCGGCTAATGCGCATGATAAAGAAGTGCTATGGGGTTTTCTTTCTCGTTACGCACCAGATGCAACCCCGCAAAATCAACCTGAATTAGATAAGTTAGCGGGTTATGCAATTGCCTATTTTAATGACTTTGTTAAGCCAACAAAAAAATTCCGCACTCCGAGCGATAAAGAAAAACAAGCTCTAGTTTCACTTAGAGATGGTTTAAATAATTTTGCTGATTGTGTTGATGCAAAAGAGTTGCAAAATCTAGTTTTCGCAATTGGAAAAGAGGCAGAGTTCGAACCATTACGAGATTGGTTTAAAGCACTTTATCAGGTGCTTTTAGGGCAAGACCAAGGCCCACGTTTCGGCTCATTCATTGCGCTGTATGGGGTTAAAGAAACACAAAAACTAATTGATGATGCTTTGGCGGGTAAGTTTTTGAGTTAGTTTATTTAAACTAGTTTATTTAACCTTGATTTTGTCATTCTGAACGAAGTGAAGAATCTTAAACCTTTAAGATCTTTCGCTGCGCTCAAGATGACAGGGAGAGGAGACTAAGACGACACAGAATTACTATTGAATATCTTTGTTGTGGACTATTATTGGCTTGCCCATAAAATTCTAGCTATCCAATCAAGGTCATTATTTTTAATGATAATAGGGTTATGATCGGGGTTTAGTGAATGAAGTTCAACTTGTTTTTCGCTCTGGCGAAATAGGATTTTTGCCACTACTTCGCCGTCATTTGTTTTTACAACCACACGATCGCCCCGCCGAAGCTGCTCGGTTGGTGAAACAATTATTACATCTCCATCACGATAAAGTGGAAGCATGCTAGCACCCATTACTTCAAGCGCATAGGTGTTTTCGTTTTCATGCCCTGGTAGTTTAACCTCGTCCCAACCCTGCCCTGCAGGAAAACCCCCACTATCAAAAAATCCACCAGCACCAGCTTGAGCAAACCCTAATAGAGGTACTGTTGATGGATTATTTTGTGATTGAATTTGAGAATAAGAGCCGCTTTCACCCCAAAAACTCTCAAAACTCTCATCGGTGGCATCAAGTGCTTTAGCTATACTTTCGGTCGATGGCCAGCGTTCTCGCCCCTCTTTGCTAAAGCGTTTGGATTTGTTAAAGGCCGTTGGATCAAGCCCCGCAAGACGAGCTAGAGCCGAGGTTGAAATACCATGTCGAGCGGCCAACATGTCTATAGCTTTCCAAATAGCATTATGTTCAATCATAAGTTTGCTTTACTGGTATTAATAAAATTCTCTTGTGAATAATAGGCAATAAAATAGGAAGTTTATCCTAAATATAGAATTCAATCCTATTATGGCTGATTTTTATGGCTTTTGTAAAGAGAAGAAAAAGGATATCTTGCTAAGTGTAATATGATTGAATAATGATATATTATGAGTAAAGATCACCCAACATATATTTATAAAATTACTAGTTTAGAGCTTTGGGAAAATGCCAAAAATACTGGCGTTTTAAAAGGAATGCCAATTGATATTGCCGATGGTTATATGCATTTTTCTACCAAAGATCAGCTATCAAATACCTTGCGCCTGCATTTTAAGGGGCAGGGTGAGCTTGTTATTTTGGGGGTTAATACTGAAGGCCTTAATTCTAGTTTAAAGTGGGAGGTTTCTCGAGGAGGGGCTTTATTTCCGCATCTATATGCTGAGTTAAAAACAACTATGATAGATTTTGTCAAAATCATAAAAATTGATAAGAACGGTGAAACAAATTTAGGTGAGTTAAAGTGAAATATAATTCAATTGGTAATTCTATAGGCACTGTGCTTGGTAAATCACTTGGCTCATTTTTACGCTCAAGCAAGGTGCGAGATATATCACGTGATAGCTTGTTGAAGATGGATCCTGAAATTGCTCATCAAACAACTATAGCAGCACTTAGGCTTGGCTTTGTGCCAACTCATTCAAGCGTTGATAGTGAAAAACTTAAAACTGAAATTTGTGGGCTTGAGTTAAAAAATCCCATTGGAATGGCTGCGGGATTTGATAAAAATGCACAAGTGAGTGCTGCACTTGGGGAAATTGGTTTTGGATTTTGTGAAGTTGGAACAATTACCCCAAACTCGCAAAGTGGGAATGAGAAACCTCGGCTTTTTAGACTGTTAAAACAAGAAGCGATAATTAACCGAATGGGGTTTAATAATGAAGGGCATGAAATAGCTTATCAAAGGCTAAAAAAACTCTCAACTTCGCATAAAGCCTCAAATATTATTGGAGTGAATATTGGTGCGAATAAGGATAGCGATGATTTTGTTTTAGACTATGTGAGAGGAGTGCAGCGTTTTGCTGATGTGGCAGATTATCTAACGATGAATATCTCTTCGCCCAATACAAAAGGCTTGCGTGATTTGCAATCGAATGAGGCATTAAAACGCTTGCTTGGGGAAACATTAGCCCAGAGAGCAAGAGCGAAAATATTTGTACCTATCTTTTTAAAAATTTCCCCTGATTTAGACGAAAAAGAATTAGATGAAATTGCTAAACTGGTTTTACAAAGTGATTTAGATGGGTTGATTATTTCCAATACCACAATAAGCCGCAATATGATTGAGAATGAAGAAAATAGTAATGAGGCGGGCGGGCTTTCTGGCAAGCCTTTATTTAACCTCTCAACTCAAAAACTAGCGCAAATGCGCCAAAGAGTCGGAGTTGATTTACCCATAATTGGAGTGGGTGGAATTCACTCAGCTAAAAGTGCAATCGCCAAATTAAATGCAGGTGCAAATGTAATTCAATTATATTCAGCTTTAGTATATGAGGGCATGGATTTACTAGATGAAATAAAGGCTGGCTTGGTGAAAGAAGTTAATAGAACTGGAGCTGAAAATGTCAGTGATTTGGTTGGAACACAAGTAGATGATTGGGCAAGCGGTAAGGGCGAAGTTTAATTAAAAAGCCTTGGCGTTTTTTTCCAAATTGCAATTGCAAAAATAATTGTTCTGGCAATGAAAAAGACATGTATTGCTGCCCATAGCCCGTTTAGACCAAAAAAATATTGTAAAATAATTGCTGATAAAAGGTAAATTGCTGAGGCAGATAACATGCCGTTTCTTATTGTTCTGCCCATTGTTGCCCCAGCCATTACGCCATCTAAAACAAATGCACCAACCCCTGTAAAAGACGTAAGAGCTGCAATGATTAAATAGAGCTTTGCTTGTTCTCTTATTTCATGATTGGTTGACATGAAGTCGATTAAATAGCCGCCTGATATAAGCCAGAAAATAAATAATAAGAACCCAATGATAAAGCCCCATAATAGGGTGAGTTTTAATGCTTGAAGAAAGGCTTGTTTATTATTTGCGCCAATTGCTCTGCCGCATAATGCTTCGGCGGCTTGGGCTTGTCCGTCTAAAAAATAGGCTGTTATTAGTAAAAAATATAACAATAATTCATTGGCTGCTAAGGTTACATCTCCCATACGAGAAACTTGTGCGGTGAACCATGCAAAAGTAAACATTAGTGCCGCAGAGCGGATCATTAAATCTCTACTTAGGGCGAATAATCGTTTAATTGATTTTATATCAAATAGAGTATTTTTATTGATTAGGAGCTTAGTTTTTTGCCAGCCTTTAAAATGATGAATAACCAAAAAAACCCCGACTAGAGCCGCTGTTATCTGCCCAATTAGGGTTGCAATTGCTACCCCAAGCACCTCCATATTAAAAATATAGACTAACATTATTGAGAGAATTATATTCACTCCATGAATAAGCAATTGTAACATCATGCCAGTGGTTGCGGCAGCTCGGCCATAAAACCAACCTAAAAGCGCAAAGTTCATTAAGGTGAATGGAGCTGAAAGAATGCGGATGTTTAAATAGGTAGCGTAGGAGTTATATGCATTTTCACTTGGTGCAAGCAAAAGCGCAGAAAGATATTCAATTGGCTTCATTAAAACTATTAGTAAAAAACCAAGTGTTAAGGCAAGTAACCCAGCCCGAATAAAATGACTTAAGCCGTCGTCTTTTTCTTTTTTTCCTATTGCTTGGGCGGTTAGGCCGGCTGTGCCAATGCGTAAGAAAAATGCTAAAGAGATAAACACCGAAAAAGCTAATCCACCAAGCACTACACCTGCTAAAAGGCCAGCATCGCCCAACCGCCCAATCACGGCTAAATCGACTAACCCTGCTAAAGGTTCGGTGATAAAGGCGATGGTTGCTGGAAGGGCTATGCCCCAAACATGTTTGTGGCTAACTTGCATTTTGTGAGTGATTTTAGCCACGTCTAATTTCAGGCCTTCCAGAAATTTGGCACACTGGCATTATTTCAAGAAAAGTCACATTGATATGAGCAGGGCGGTTTGCTAGCCACCAAACGCTGTCTGCAATATCTTGCGGCAAGATTGGCTCTACTCCTTCATAAAATTTCTCATTTGCTTCATCATCGCCATAGGTGCGTATTTTGGTAAATTCTGATTTTGCCATACCGGGGGCAAGGTTGGTTACCCGAATATCTGTGCCAGCAAGGTCGGCACGTAAATTATCTGAAAACTGACTTACAAAGGCTTTTGTTGCGCCATAAACATTTGCTCCGGGGTAGGCATTTCGTGCAGCGATAGAGCCGATATTTATAATAGAAGCACCTTTGCCTGCTTGTTTTAATAAAGGTATCATCTCTTGGCTCATATGAATAAGGCCAAAGATATTGGTATTTATCATTGCTTGCCAATCTTCTAATTTTGCATTTGGAATTGGTTCTGCTCCCAGCGCAAGCCCACCATTATTTAACAGGCAATCTATTGGCTTAAATTCATTAGGCAGGTTAGCAATTGTGTTGAGAATTTCGTTATGTTTTGTTAGATCCATCTGGGCAATATAAACCTGACCTTTGGGTAAATCACTGCGAAGTTTTTTAAGCCTTTCTAGACGTCGTCCAGTGGCAACTACCTTCCAGCCATTGTTTGCAAAAAGCCGAGCTGTTGCTTCACCAAAACCAGAAGTTGCACCCGTTATGAAAATAACTTTATCTTTCATTTTAATTGTCCTTAAAAATAATTTTAAACAAAAATTTTGGCAATAAGAATTGCGATGAGTATTAGGCAAACTAGCCATGTCATTGAGGCTCGAAGGCGAGCATAGAATTCTGGTATGCCAGAGGAAAATACGTCCCATGCGCCTTGTAGAGCAAAACCAATGGTTAGCACAATAAGTCCAAAATTATAGGGCATTAAAAGGATAAAAAAGCCTGCCGCAGAGCCAATCATTCCAACAATGAAGGTGAGGTCAGAGCCTGCGCCACCTTGTAGCCTTATGCCCCAGCGAACTCCGCCAAGAAAAGATAATATTAATACCCCAAAACCAATAACAGCTGGCTCAAAAATGGTTTTTTCAATTGGTAACCACTGGGGGAATATTGTTACGGCCAAAGCTAGAATGAAAGGCAATAGGCCAAAAACAGCGGATAGGGTAACTATTCGTGACCAAAATGTAGGAATATGTGACATGACGTTCTCTTTTCTTCATTAAAAATAATGATATTTAGAATCAACGTCTAAATGCTACCCCACCAAGCCAGCCTGTGAAAAGGGCTAAAATGACACAAAATATTCCATATAAAAGAGGGGAGTGGTTAGCGAAATTTCCTAGAAACCTCTCAAAACCAGTTTTCTTCACTGTGAATGATTCTGCTTTTGAGAAAATTATTTCACCATTTTTAAACAAGTATGTTTGAGTTAAAAAATAACCTACGGGAACGTCTGCTGGTAAAGCAAGAGAGCCAGAATAAAAAGTATCTGAGTGGAAATTAATGGCATTTGTGCTTATTCCAAAATGCCCTTTTTCTTCCATTAATCGCACAAGCTCTTGGTCAAATTCACTGGTAATATAATTTTGCTCACCTTGTAGTTTTAGTGCTTTTTGTGGTTGATGCTTTGGCAGGAAGGAGTTTTGTTCAAGAATTTTTGCTGAAGTGATATTTTCTAAATTTGAATCTGAAAGAACCCAGTAAAATGAAGGAAATTTGTCATAGTTTTGGCTGGTTTGGTTGAGCCAAATGCCAATTTGGTTGGCTTTTTTACGCACTACCCTATCAAGCTCGGGGCCAGTTATTATTGTTATAACATGAAATGGCCCATCAACATATTTTTCACTTGAGCCAATATTTGGCTCAATATTACCAAAAAATGAAATAGTTTTCCCATCAAAACTGCTATCAATTGAAACTTGTCGATCTGAGAGAGCGTTTATTAAGCGTTGAGCGTTTGCCAATGAGGTAAAAGTAAAAAGAAAAATTATTGAAACTAGGAAGAAAAAATATTTTTTAATCATATTAACCCCCAATTCCAAGAAGACTGGTTGAGAATAAATCATTAGGCTCAATCAACAAGGTGATAGCAAATCTAATAGCAACGGCTAGAACTATTAACGCAAGTAAAGCACGAAGCTGATCGCCACGTAAATATTTGCCAGCAGAAGCACCAAATTGCGCCCCCACAACTCCGCCAACCATTAGACAAAAAGCCAATAAAATATCGACACTTTGCGAATCTAATGAGTGTAAAATGGTTGAAGCGGACATAATGGCGATGACTTGCACCAATGATGTGCCAATTACAACATTTCCTGGAACTCGTAAAATATATATAAGTGCTGGCACGAGAATAAAACCACCCCCAATACCAAGCAAAGCTCCCAGAAAACCAATTGAGCTACCTATGAATAAAACTGGTAAAACTGAAACATATAATTTTGAGCGTTTAAACCTAATGCGAAGTGGTAGGCCATGCACCCAATTATGTTGTCCGGGGAGTTTAAGAGGTGTTTTAACTCCCTTAAGATCACGCAAAAGCGAGCGAGCAGCTTCGATTAACATTGCTAGGCCAACAAGTCCTAAGAATAATAAATATCCCAAAGATATTACTAAGTCTAAGTGACCTGCGTTTCTTAGGGCAGAAAAAGCTGCAACTCCACCAAATGCACCAATTATACCAGAAAGAACAAGATAAAGCGCAAGGTGAAAGTCTATGCCTCCTCGTTTAAAATAGCTTAATGCGCCAGAAGTTGATGCGGCGGCTACTTGGCCTGTAACCGATGCAACAGCTACAGGAGCGGGAATGCCAGAAAAAATTAGTAATGGAGTAAGCAAAAACCCGCCACCTATTCCAAATAAACCAGATAAAAATCCAACAGCTCCGCCAATCCCAATAAGAAAAAAGAGATTAAGCGATAATTCAGCGATGGGTAGGTATATCTGCACGTTCTGTTACCAAGCAAATAGGTTTGTTTAATTATGGATAGTTTAGCAAAGGCATAAAGGTCAAGAAACCTTTTAGCATTTGTAGTTTTAAACGGGTTGAGAACCAAGCACAGCAAGCAGGCGTGGGTTTATTTGTCCAGAAGGCTTCATGCCAGCTTCGTTTTCGAACTCTTTAATTGCTTGAGAGGTTCTTGGCCCCATTAATCCGTCTGGTGTGCCAACATCATAGCCAAGCGCAAAGAGAATAGACTGAACTCTTTTAACTACATTTTTGTTAGAAATAGTTTTCCCTGGGTTAAAACTATCAGCCCATGTGCCGATGGGTGCAAAGTTAGCTCTTATATCCATTTTTTGGCTCTGCCAGTTGGCGGCCTGTGTTTGTAGCTCACTAACGCTTGCACTATCAAGTGATCTTGCAATGTCTGTTTGAGCCTTTTGAGCGTCTTTGTCACCATTTTTTGCGGCAATTGCAAACCAAAGGTAAGCTGTTTTTAAATCTTGTTCAGTTCCCAACCCACGGGCATAAAGCATGCCAAGGTTGAACTGGCTATCAACCAAATCGTGCTTTGCGGCACGTTCAAACCATTCAAGAGCAGAGGTGAAATCTTGTTCGTCCATTTCTGAACCTGCATAAAGAGAAGCAAGGTTATGCATGGCCATTCTGTTGCCAGCCTCGGCTGCTCGTTGATACCAAAGTCTTGCAAGTTCAAGGTTTTTTTCAACACCTTGGCCTTTTTCATATAATCCGCCTAGTCGATATCCAGCGGGAGCAAAGCCTTGAGCTGCTGCTCGCTCATACCAAATGGCAGCTGAGGTAAAATCTTGTTCAAGAGTTTTGCCCTCGCTGTAGATTGCACCAACTTCAAACTGAGCTTGTGGACTGCCCTTAGCGGCGGCTTCTCTTAATTCAATTGGCCCAACAGCAATTTTTGGCATTTCAAGTTTTATAGCGTTAACAGTTGATATTTTAGTATTTGAGATTGACCCAGTGCTAATGCTCTCATCAATTTGGCCTGCCTGAGAAAGGTCAATTTCTCTTGGTATTGCTTGCTCTTTAACATTGCTCTCGTTATTGTTTGTTGAGTTATTTTGATCAACAGAGCCAGTTGCAATTATGTCAGGAGCAGAATTTATATTTGTTGTTGGTGCTGGGGCTTTAACTGGAGTTGGGGTTGTTGGATTTAAATTAACAGTTGGCTTTGGCTCAGGGTTTGATGTAACTGGGCTAGTCGCTGTAGGGGTAACCGCTGGAGTTATATCACGCAGGGTCTGAGGGTCGCTAGTTAGTGGATTGGTGCTTGTTGTTTTGGATGATAAATTTGTTTGCGACTGATTATCTGATCGCCCAATTATAAGATTAATAGAAAATCCAATTATTATGACTAAAGCAAGTGATATTATTACTGGTTTTTTATATCGATCAACTAGGCTTTCTTGGCCATTAGAACTCTCTTGATTTACTTGTTCAGTCTGCTCTTGTGAATTCTTTTTAGCCTCTTTAAAAGCCTTTTCCATAGCTTTTTTTTCAGCTCTTGAGGGCTTTTTATTTTGATCTAAAGCATCGTCTGTTTTATTTTTATTACTATCGGATTTAGGTTTTTGAAAGCGTGCAAAAGCACGCCCCATTAATGAATTTGGTTCTGAGACAACTGGCTCTGCATTTTGGCGATTTGCTGCTCTTCGGGCAGCCTCAATAAAAGTATTTTTGCTAGATGTGTTTGTGAGATTATTTGATAAATCACTATTTAGTTGTGTTTGGGGATTTTTTTTAACATCTTCATAAGCAGATTGAGGGCTTGGAGCAAAATCCGATGCTGGCATTGATGGACGTTCAGCATTTTGTGGATTAAACCCTGTGCTTGAAACAGATGGAGCTTTTTCTTCATTGATAGGTAGTTTAACCTTTGGAAGATTTGAGCTTATTTGATTTGGCTGTTTAACTTGCAAAAGAATTTTATCAGATGGCTGTCTTTGCGGTGTTTTTTCCTTAGGTTTATTTACTTGAGCCTGTTCTTTGTTATGACGTTTTGCTAACTCTTTTAGAGCGTCATTAACGCCCATTTGTGGATTTTTTGGCTTTGATGTTTGTGATATATTATCACTTGTTTTTTTAGCCTGTTCTTGCAGCGCAAGTGGGAGCGATCTTCCCTCTTTGTCATTTTCGCTCTCGCTAGCAAACATATCTGCTTCGCTAATAGTTGGGTTATTTTGCGGTTTTTTTTCTCTTGGTGCTTGATAGTTATAAACCTGTGTTTCTTTTTGTTCTGGCTTTGGTTTTGGCTTTGGCTCTTGCTTTATTTGAATAGCTTGCTCAGGAGCAGGGCTTTGAGGGGCTGGCTCTATATATTTTGGCTCAACATTCTCAGGCTCAATATATTCTGGCTCTGCTTTAGTGCTAACTTGAGGAATGGTTTCACTTATTTCAAATTCGCTTTTTTTATCATTATTATCAAAGGAATTTTTTAAGGCTAAGAGCTTTTCATCTAATCTATCACTTTGGGTTTTAGTGTGATTATCAGTAGAATTTGACTGACTAGTTAAATTGTTAAACCTAGCATTTATTTGTTCAACAGCAGATTGAACATCATTTTGAGGCTCTTCGTTACTTTGATGGCTTTTATTTGCTTCATTATGGATATTATCTAAATTGTTATTTGTGGAGTAGTCCTGCCCACCGGAAATATTGCTAGATACTGGGTTTGAATTTTGCTCAATCACTGCAATAAGTTGAGCAATTTGAACATCTAACCGCTCAATTGAAGAGGTTTTTTCACCTCCTCCTTCAATATTATTGCTCAGCTGCTCAATTCTTGTTTGAAGATTATGAAAACGAGGCTCAATTGCATCTTTAATTAGCTCTCTTAGATTTATAAAGTCGGTGTTTACTTCACCAACATTCACATCCGTATTTTCTATTAGGGCGAGCCTGTCGTTAAGAATATCAATGCGATCTACTAGATCATTATCTTTATTTTCTGTTTGGCCATTGTCAATTTTTTGTGAGATTATAGCAGTTTGAGAAGTGATCTCGCCCATCTCTTGGAATAAACGCTCAATATCAATGGGTGAAAGTGACGATGATTTTTCAATTTGGTCTAAGCGATCATAAATATTGCCAACACTGAGTGAAATAGAGTTTAAACCACTTTCGTAATTTTCACTAAATTCTTTAAAGCCAGTGTCTGGTTTTTGCTCAGTTAAAGCATTTGCGTTTCGTTCTTGAATTTCGCCAAGCTGCTCAATGTTTTTGACTAAAAGATCTATGCGATTTGCAATGTTCAAAAATTCATTACTAAAATCATTTGTATCATTATTTGTTAATTCTTGAGCTAATTGTTCCTGTGTCTTTGAGCTTCTTGCCTGCATTTTTGCAAGTTGCTCAACATTATTCCCAAGGGCTGAAATTTGAGCAGAAACTTTAGATGAGACTTGAGCTGAGACATCACTTAGATCTGTCTTTGGAGCGTCACTGACAAGAGCGATTATTTTTTCAATTTGTGTTTCAAGTCTTTTGACTTGGCCGCTTTCTCCAACAGCACCAGATAAAAGCTCAACTACCTGAGTTAATTGAGATAGCTGGTCGGTTATTTTATTGAGGCTTTCGTCCGTGTGGTTTGAATTTGTGTGGTTTGCATCAATAGGGCTTGGATTGGCAGAAATACTGTTTGGAGCAACATTATTAACCTGTTCAGGCTTTTGTAATTTTTGCTCTAAATTATTCTCAAACTGCTCTAGACGATTAGAAATGTGAAGTAAGGCTGAGGAAACTTGATTATAATTTTGCTCATCTTGGTTGTTTTGTTCAGTATATGCACCATTAGGATTGTTGCCTTGCTGTTCATTCTGGCGTCCCTCGTTTGAGTAACGCTCTAATGGTTGAGGCATAAGAGGTTGTTGCATTTGCTGTTGTTGTGGCTGTTGTTGTTGATGATGTCTCGAAAACTCTCTTCTTGGTTCATCAAATGTTTGCTCAATAGGTGTTTGAGCAAGCGCAACTTGGCCCTCTACTTGATCGAGTAGGTTTTTTAAATCAGATCGCAGAGCATTCCAGTCACCAGATTTTGGATTGTTTTGATTTGACCAGTTATTAGTATTTCGGGCGTGAGCCATATATTTTT
>Ga0256834_1000523_pt1 | contig 27599 bp, 30 predicted proteins | sample 4281140metaG_FD_190536 | JGI IMG/M metagenome (GOLD analysis project Ga0256834, IMG submission 190536) | Hydrothermal vent microbial communities from East Pacific Rise, Pacific Ocean - 4281-140 | ecosystem: Environmental > Aquatic > Marine > Hydrothermal vents | place: Pacific Ocean: East...
GCATCTGAAAAGAAAAACCAAGGAATTATCCCTGCCATTAACCACAAAATAAAAGGAAAATTATCAACAGGCTGGGATTTAAATCCTACCTGAAAAACAAACCAAAAGATAAGTATTGTAAAAGTTGGCTGAATAAAAGCCCAAAGTATACCAAGGTATGAACCTAAATATTTCTGTTTAAAATCATTTTTTGTTAGTGAGAGCAAAAGTGCTCTATTTTGAAAAATTGCCTTTAAAAATCCGAACAATTACACCCCTTCATACTTCCCCAAATACCACTTTATAGTCTTCACAATCCCACTCTCAAAATTCTCATCAGCTTTCCATCCAAGTTCATTTTCAATTTTTGTTGCGTCTATTGCATACCGTCTATCATGCCCTGCTCTATCCTCAACAAAAGTTATTAACTCTTTATAGCTTTTATCACTAGGTTTCATCTCATCCAAAAGTTCACAAATTTTATTTACTATATAGAGGTTATCTTTTTCATTTCGTCCACCTATGTTATAAGTCTCACCTGAAACTCCTCTATGGTAAGCCAAATCTATCCCTGTACAGTGATCTCTTACATATAGCCAGTCACGGATATTTTTTCCATCACCATAAATTGGTATTGAATTTCCTTGTAGAGCATTTCGTATGATTGTAGGTATGAGTTTCTCATCATGTTGTTTTGGACCATAGTTATTTGAACAATTTGTTATAATTGTGTTTAGTCCAAAAGTGTGATGGTAACTTCTTATTATCATATCACTACTAGCTTTAGATGCACTATATGGAGAGTTTGGAGCATAAGGAGTAGTCTCACTAAACAATCCCTCTTTACCAAGTGTTCCATAAACTTCATCAGTACTTATATGATGAAACCTACAGTTTTTATATCTATCTTTGTACTTAAATGGTGCATCCATCCAGTAATTTTTGGCAACATCAACAAGTGTATAAGTTCCATTTACATTGGTCTCTATAAAAACTCCTGGGTTTTTTATAGAGTTATCCACATGACTCTCTGCGGCAAAATGGATAACGCCTTGTATATCATATTTACCAAATAACTCTTCTACGAGCTTTCTATCTGTGATATTTCCCTCTATAAAGGTGTAATTTGGGTGTTTTTCTATCTCTTTTAGATTTTCTAAATCTCCAGCATAAGTGAGTAAATCAAGGTTTATAATTTTAAACTCTGGGTGCATCTGCAAAAAATATGGAACAAAATTACTACCGATAAAACCAGCACACCCTGTTACTAAGATACTCTTCATCTTTTTTCTCCCATTTTAATTAAACATTCACTCAAACTATCTTTCCAATATGGAATAGTTATACCAAACTCTTTTTTTATCTTTGCTTTATTCAAAAGACTGTAATGTGGACGAGGTGCGGGGGAGGGATATTCAAAACTCTCTATCGGTACAACCTCACACTCAATTTTAGCCATCTTCATAATCTCTTTCGCAAAATCATACCAACTAAGAACTCCCTCGTTAGAGTAATGATAAATTTTTGATTTTTGATTTTTGATTTTTGGAATTATATCTAATATAAGCTGTGCTAAATCTCTTGCGTATGTTGGAGTTCCTACTTGATCATAAATTACTCTTAGTTCATCTTTTTCTTTGCCATATTTTAGCATTGTTTTTACAAAGTTTTCTCCATAGCTACTATATACCCATGATGTACGAATTATAAGGCTGTTTTTTGGAGCTATATCTAAAAATGCTTTTTCTCCTGCTAGTTTTGTTTTACCGTATACGCTTGGAGGGTTTGTTTTGTCTTCTTCTTTGTAAGGTTTATAGTTCTTTCCATCAAATACATAATCTGTTGAGATGTGAATAAGTTTAATCTCTCTCTCTTTAGATATTTGGGCTAAATGTTTTACGGCTAGATGATTTATCTTATCAGCTTTTTTCTCATCCTCTTCTGCCTTATCTACTGCTGTGTATGCAGCACAATTTATAATGATATCTATTTTATTTGTATCTACAAAAGAGTCTATTGCATCCTTATCTGTGATATCAAGTGTGCCATAGTCTGTAAAAAAAAAATTATCTTCTAAAGTTTTACTTAACTCTGTTATTTCACTGCCTAATTGCCCATTTGATCCTGTTACTAATATATTAAGCATATAGATTATCCTCATAGTTAAAAATCTCTGCATCTTTAAGTAGTGGTTGTTTAGTATCTTTAGAAGAGAGTTGTAACTTCTCTTTATCTACTCTCCAATCTATACCAATAGCTACATCATCATAAGCAACTCCTCTATCGCACTCTGGTGAATAATAGTTATCAACTTTATAAGCAAATGTAGCACTCTCACTCAACACGACAAATCCATGAGCAAAACCTCTAGGGATAAATAGTTGTCGCTTATTTTCACCTGTAAGTTCTACACTCACATGCTGACCAAATGTAGAACTCCCTTTTCGTATATCTACAGCGACATCAAGAACCCTTCCCTCTATTACTCTAACCAATTTTGTTTGTGAAAATGGGGGGAGTTGATAGTGCAAACCTCTTAAAACTCCAAAAGATGATTTAGACTCATTGTCTTGACAAAAGTTTACTTTAAAACCCAAAAAATCTTCTAATTTATCTTGTCTAAATGTTTCTACAAAGTAACCTCTCTCATCTCCGTGAACCATAGGCTCAATTATAACTACATCAGGAATTTCTGCGCTTATAAGCTTCATCGTCTAACAGCTCCTTCATTTGCTCTTTTTATAAGGTACTGCCCATAACTATTTTTCTTTAATGGTTGGGCAAGTTCTAAAAGCTTTTCTTTCCCAATGTAACCCATCTCATAAGCTATCTCTTCAATACAAGAGATTTTAAGACCTTGCCTTTTTTCCATAGTTTGTATAAAGTTTGAAGCTTCTAAAAGAGATTCATGAGTTCCAGTATCAAGCCAGGCATACCCTCTTCCCATCAACTCTACTTTAAGATTTTCTTGTTTTAGATAGACTTCATTTATAGATGTGATTTCTAACTCTCCACGATTACTTGGTTTAACTTTTTTTGCAATCTCTACAACTTCGTTTGTGTAAAAATATAAACCAGTTACGGCATAATTACTTTTTGGATTTTCTGGTTTCTCCTCGATGCTAGTAACATTTCCATTATCATCAAAACCTGCTACTCCATAACGGTGTGGGTCTGTAACATAGTAACCAAAGATGACAGATTTTTTCTCCTCTTCAACAATTTTGACACTATCTTGCAAAAGTTCTGTGATTCCATGTCCGTGATAGAGATTATCACCCAATATCAAACAGACATTATCATCTCCGATAAACTCTTCTCCAAGAACAAAAGCTTGTGCCAAACCATCAGGGGTAGGCTGAACAATATATGAAAGCTTGATACCAAGTTTACTACCATCTCCCAAAAGCTTTTTAAAACTAGGAAGTGCATCTGGTGTTGAAATAATCAAAATCTCTTTTATACCAGATAACATAAGCACTGAAAGTGGATAATAAATCATAGGTTTATCATAAATAGGAAGCAACTGTTTTATAACTTCTTGTGTAATTGGATAGAGCCTAGTACCGCTCCCTCCTGCTAATATAATGCCTTTCACGGAAGTCCTTAATTAATTTGATTCTTTAATAGTATCGTTAATTTTATTATATAAAGTTAACATCTCCTCTTTGTGTGAAATAAAACTATTTTTATTTGCTATCAAGTGTGCGGAAGATTCCATGATAGTCTCTACAACTTTTAGTCCATTTTGTTTCATAGTATCTCCAGTCTCTACAATATCCACAATTGCATCTGATAATCCAACAATCGGTGCTAATTCAATAGATCCATAAAGTTTTATAACTTTTACAGCCATTGCTTTTGAAGCGAAATAGTTTTTAGCAATATTTTCCATCTTTGTAGCGACGGTGATTTGGGAACAGTTTAAATCTAACTCATCTTCGTTTTTCATTCCGATGCAAACTTTGCACTTACCAATGCCTAAATCCATAAGCTTCATCAAATCCATCTCTTTTTCCATAAGCACATCAAGCCCAACAACACCGATATCTGCTGCTTGATTTAATACATAAGTAGGAACATCTTGATTTCTTACAAGCAAAAAACGAAAACCACCTCTCTCAAGAATCAGTTTTCTATCTTCAAACTCAAACTTAGTATCAAATGTCTTCTCAAAAATCTCCAATGTCTCATCAGCAATTCTACCTTTTGGAAGTGCGATTGTTAACATGCCGTCTCCTTTATCCTCTTTATAACCTTCTTCATACCATCAAAAACCAAATCTTTTTTATATTCACTCTCTTTAAAAAATCTACTAACCATCAAAGCATCTCCACCACAAAAATAAATTTTCTTTGCATCTGAAACCTCTTTTATCATTAGATAAATAGATTTAAATATCGCAAAGTTAAGTGCTTCATTGGTATTTTGAGGTAATTTTTTAAGATTTAAATTGTTATCAATATCAAATATTAAAGCAGATGATATAGTAGCAAAACTCTCTTTATATGCACCAATCCCAGGCAATATAAATCCGCCCAGATGTTCACCATTACTCATTACATCAACGGTAATGGCACTTCCTACATCTACAATCACACCATCATATATACTATAACAGGCAGAAACTCTATCTATTCCCATCCCTTTATAATCTGTTTTAAATTTAAAATATGGTGCTAAATCTATCCCATTTTTAAAATCTTCTATTTTAGGATTTACACTGATATAGTAAAAATCTCTTTTTTCATCAAAATCATCAACTATAGTTATCTCTCCATCATCGTAACATTTGATATTTGTATTGCCTACATCATACAGAAGCATTTATCAAAATCCATTTCTCTTCTCTTAGCTGCTCTTTTGCTTTTGAACATAAAGGCATCTGATAAATCAAAATTTTCTTTTTATAATTATGATCTTGTAAAATCTTTAGTTTCTCAAAAAGCATCTCCAGCTCATCTGCATTTTTGCGAAGAAACCTACTCTTTTGGACAAAAATGAATATAGACGCATAATAACTATCTGTATCTACACCTTCATAAATTTGTATCTTTTTTCGACTACCCAAAGCTTTCTTATCAATCTCTTTTAGTGATTTATAAATATAGTTTTTTTTTAAAAGAACATTAACTAACTCTTTCATGTTATTCCTTCTGATAACGGATGATGATTTACTACCGTCTCTTTTAAATCTTGCCTTCTTAGATGCGTATAAATTTGTGTTGTATTTATACTAACATGTCCTAAAAGCTCCTGCACTACTCTTAAGTCTGCACCTCCTAGTATCATAGCAGTAGCAAACGAGTGACGGAGCATATGAGGAGAAACACCCAAATACTTCCGTACAATTTTAAAAGCGGTGATTCTACTCATCCGTTTTTTTTGATAGGTAAGCCATAGATAATCATCCCCATCTTCTCTTTTTTCCAAATAGGTTTTAACCGCACAATCTGCCATAGGAGCTATTGGAACCATTCGCTCTTTATCTCCTTTTGCATTGACAATTTTTAACCAACTCTCATCTATGTCTGATTTTTTAACATTTATAGCTTCACTAACCCTTGCTCCTGTAGCATACAAAAAAAGGATAAATGCATAATCTCTAAGTCCCATTATAGTTGTTCTATCTATCAAGGAAGCATCTTTTATAATTTCTTCATATTCCAAAAATTTAGGCAATGTTTTGGGTACTTTTGAGAGTTTAATATTTGGTTTATCTTTTTTAAAATCTGACTTTAGGCAAAAATTGTAAAAAGCATTTATTGATGAGAGTTTTCTGTTGAGTGTTCGTTTATTTTTTATGGTTGATAGAAAAGATATTAAATCTTCACTATCTGTATCGATTGCCCCTTTTTCTATAAAGTTTTCAAACTGTAAAAGGTCGTTTTTATAAGCTTCTATCGTATTTTTTCTTAAAACTTTTACGATAGAGATATACTCCAAAAATGCCTCCACAGCATTTGACATTATTTTATCTCTATATATTTATCATCAAAATAGATTTTATTTCCAGATGCAAAAAGTGAATAATCTACTTCATCTGGCAATTTAAGCACTTTATAGCTACTCAAATCTTTTTCAATTTCAATCAAATAACCATTTTTTTCAACTGCATAAAGTTTATTGCCATAGGAGATTGCTGAAAAAACAGCATATTGAAATTTTAACTCTTTTTGCATCTCTAACTTATCGTTTAAAAGTACTACTCGTCCATCTTTTGTAAAAACAAAAACTTCTTTATCCTCATAAATCACATCTCTAACAGAAGCATTAAAAGTTTCAATTGTCTTAGGATTTATGGAAATAACTTTACTTGAAGTTGCTGCTACTATAGTATTGTTTGCATATTGTAAAAATATTACATTATTAAAAAGCTCTTTATTGCTGATAGCCACATCTCTTAAAACTACTTTTTTTACAGAATCTATGATAAGCAATCTCCCATCAAGGGTAGCAATCACAATCAAATCATTTAAAAAAATTGGATTTGCAAGCCTTGCATCTAGTGCAGATACACGAGTAAGTGACTCTTTGTAAATCATACTATCCTTTTTTATATCATAAAGCATTATTGTATTATCTACAAAAATCATTGCCAAAATACTATTTTTTAGTGCTCCCCCAGCTAACTCAGTCTCAAAGTTTTTTTCAAAAACCACTTTACCTTCACTATCAAGAATTTTCATCTCTCCAGTACCTTTGGTAATTATAATATTTCCATTTGAACTATTTACAAAACGAAATCCTTTAGGAATTTCAATATCTAAAAGTCCGCTATTTCTAGTAATTATTTGACCATTTTCATAAGTTGCACCATCTCTTGAAACATCAACTAATTTAGAACTTAGTGTTTTACTATATCCTGTCTCTGAATCAATCTTTTGTGGTTTATATGTATTTTTTGTACTGCATCCTGATACTAATAGAAGGAAGGTTAAGCCAAAAATAATATTTTTCATCTCTTCTCCCTCTACTTTAAGTAGTGTTTTAAGCTTTCTGCCACCTGATTTAACGGAGAGTCATATGAAATTTGTTTTAAAATATCTTGTGCCTCTTTGTTTTTTCCAGCTTCAAAAAGCAGATAAGCCTCTTGAAGCTTTGCAAACTCTTTTAAAATTGCACCCTGCTTCATAGCATAGCCTGACAATCCTTCACTAGAGAGTGAAGCCTCTTGGTATCTTAACAAATCTTTTAATATCGGCTCTGTAATTTGAGAATCAAGAGATTTTATTTTTTCCAAATCATTAGTTTTTGTCTCCTGACTAAATAAAAATAGTTGGTAAAGTTTTGAATTCTTTGTTTTAAGTAGCTCTAACGCTTCTTTATCAGTTGGATTTTCTAAAAGTGTTACAAAAGCTTCGTTTGAAGCCGTTAAACTCCTCTGCAACTTTGATTTATACAAAGAAATAACAAGAAAAGTGATAAAAATTATTGCAACTAATGCAATTAAAAGATTTTTATATTTTTTAAAAAAACCCTCCGCCTTGATAACTCCCGTTAAAAACTGCTCTTCTGTACTTAACTCTTTTTTTACTGCATCTAGATTTTCTTTAAGTCCCAATGTTTTTCCTTGTGAAAATTTATTTGACAAATATAACATAGCTAATATTAAATAGACTTTTGTTAGCATAACTAAAAAAGGGTTGGTATGAAAATAGATGAAGAATTACTAAAAAAGCTTGAAAAACTATCCTCTTTAGAGATAGAGGATGCAAAAAGAGAAGATACGGTTAAGGAAATTGGTCAAATTGTCGATTTTGTTGAAAATCTCAATGAATTAGATTTGGAAAATGAAGAAGCCTCTTTCTCAGTCATCGGTGGAGGAACTCCTTTTAGAGAGGATGTTCCAAAAAACGACTCTAAAATTATAAAGACAATTTTAGAAAATGCACCAAAGAGTGAGAAAGGATTTTTTGTTGTTCCAAAAATAATTGAGTAAAAACAATTATGAAGGATATTAACCAATGGAATCAGCAACCCTTGAGAGACCGCCAACGACTGATGTAAACACTCTTTTAAAAAATGTTGTAGCTCACGGTGCATCTGATTTGCACCTTGTTAGTAGAAGTGAGCCACAAATTAGGATAGATGGAAAACTAATTCCACTTAATTTAGCTGTACTTGATGGACAGATGATTGAAGAGATGTGTTATACGCTCATTACCGATAAACAAAAAAAGCATCTTGAAGAACATAAAGAGGTCGATTTTGCTTTTGCCATTCCAAATGTTGGAAGATTTAGAGGAAACTACTACTACACATTAGGAAGTGAATTAGCTGCAGCATTTAGAATAATTCCTACAGAGATTCCATCTCTAGATGATTTAAACTCTCCTGCCATATTTAAAGAGATGATTAAAAGAGAAAAAGGGCTTATTTTAGTAACAGGACCAACAGGAAGTGGTAAATCTACAACATTGGCAGCACTTCTAAATGAGATAAATATGAAAGAACACAAGCATATTATCACAGTTGAAGATCCAGTTGAGTTTATCCATCAAAATAAAAAATCACTTTTTTCACATAGAAATGTAGGAGAAGATACAAAAAGTTTCAAATCTGCCCTAAAATATGCGATGCGTGAAGATCCAGATATTATACTCATCGGTGAGATGAGAGATAAAGAGACTATTGAAGCAGCTCTTACAGCCGCTGAAACTGGTCACTTGGTATTTGGCACGCTTCATACAAACTCTGCAGTACAAACGATAAATAGGATTGTTGATACATTTGATGGAAGTGAACAGTTACAAATTAGGAACATGCTTTCGGTTTCACTAGCTTGTGTTATATCACAAATGCTTCTTCCTAAAAAGACAAAAGGGCGAGTTGCGGCACAAGAGATTATGATAAACAACCATGCAATCGCCAACCTTATTCGTGAAAATAAAATACACCAATTATATTCACAGATGCAACTAAACCAAGCAAATACAGGGATGCAGACTCAAACTCAAGCACTAACCAACTTCGTTCAGAAAAATATTATACGAAAAGAAGACGCTCTTCGTGTCTCTTCACAACCTGAGGAACTTAAAGGGAAGATAGGAGTTTAAGACTTACTAAAATCTTCAAACTAGTACAATTATTTAACCATAATTGTACTATAAAACCTCCTCCTTTCTTAATTAATTATCTGTTATAATCCTATCATTAATAATAAAGGTATTATAACTTATGGAAAATGTATCACTACTAGATTTAGTTTCGATTTCTCTTATTCTTTTTTTAGGAATAAAAGGAGTTCTTCGAGGATTTGTCAAAGAAGTTTTTGGTCTCATTGGAATCATAGGCGGTATTTTTGTTGCATCCAAGTATGCACAAGTAGCTGGCGAATTTGCAGATGTAACTTTTTTAAATCTACAAAACAAGGCTTCTATCTATCTTGTGGGATTTATCTCTGTACTTATTATCTTTTGGGCAATTGCAACTTTTATCGGTATGCTTTTGGGTAAACTCATAAACTCTAGTGGACTTGGAATTGTAGATAAAATTTTGGGATTTATTGTAGGTGGTGCTAAAATTTTCTTGATATTTTCAGTTATTATCTATGTCTTGACAAATATCGCAATTTTTAGAGGTACACTAAACTCTATGTTTGAAGGAAGCATAATGTTTCCAATCTTTAAAGAAGTTGGTTCAAAAATTGTCCAGTTAGACCCTAACCAACTAGCACAAGAAGCCACTATAAAAAGTTCTGAAGATATCAATGAAACAGTAGACACTAATGAAACAGATAGATAGAACTTAAGGTTAATTTATGATAAACAACATTGAAAATTTAACTTACGAAGAGTTGTTAGAGAAATTTAAGACTCTTCTTAAGACAAATGGTCTTAAGTATACTGCCCAAAGGGAAGCGATACTAAAAACCTTATTTGACAATGCTGAACATTTTACACCTGAAAATTTATATCTCTTAGTAAAACAGAGTTACCCTGAACTAAACACAGGGATAACTACTGTGTATAGAACACTAAACTTATTAGAAGAAAACAACATAGTAACTTCCATCTCTTTTGGTTCACAAGGGAAAAAATTTGAACTTGGAAATAAACCACACCACGACCATTTGATATGTGAAAAATGTGGTGATATTGTAGAGTTTGAAGATGAACAGATAGAAAAGCTCCAAGAGGAGATTGCAAAAAGATACAACTTTAACTTAACAGACCATCTAATGCAACTTTATGGGGTATGTCAAAAATGTCAGAAAAATTAAAAGCAGGAGAAAGAAACTTTGATCTTTGAGAATCAGTACGAACAACAGAGGATAGAAAAATCACAATCTTTAAAAGATATAGGGAAACAACCGTACCCTCACAATATAAAAAGAGAAGCAACAACCGCAGAGTTTAAAGAAAAATTTGCATATGTATTAGAAGATGAAAACAAAAGAGATGAGAGCAAAAGCTTAAGTGTAAATGGAAGAATAAAATTTTTAAGACTTATGGGAAAAGCAGCTTTTGCAAAGATAGAAGATGAGAGCGGAGTACTTCAGATCTACTATAGCAGAGATGGTATCGGTGAAGAGTGGTTTAAAAATGTAAAAAAACTTGTAGAAGTTGGAGATATCGTAAGCGTAAAAGGTTTTCCATTTGTCACAAAAACAGGCGAACTATCACTAAATGCAACTTCACTAGAGATTGCAACAAAGTCTATAAAACCACTACCTGAAAAGTTTCACGGTCTTGTCGATATCGAGCTAAGATATAGACAAAGATACTTAGATATGATTATGAACCCAGAAGTAAAAGATGTATTCAAAACAAGAGTTAAGATAGTTAGTATTATCAGACATTTTTTTGAAAACAGAGGCTTTTTAGAAGTAGAAACTCCAATGATGCATCCAATAGCAGGAGGAGCAAATGCAAGACCTTTTATAACACATCACAATGCACTTGATATCGAAAGATTTTTAAGAATAGCACCAGAGCTTTATCTAAAAAGACTTGTTGTTGGTGGCTTTGAAGCAGTATTTGAGATAAATAGAAACTTTAGAAATGAAGGAATGGATCAAACTCATAATCCAGAGTTTACAATGCTTGAATTTTACTGGGCATATCATAACTACCAAGACTTGATGGCTCTAACTGAAGAGTTATTCGAAAAACTCTTATCTGAACTTAATTTGCCTTCTTCTCTAAGTTATGGCGAAATGCAAATTGATTTTAGCACTCCATTTAAAAAAATATCTTGGGATGATTCATTGGTAGAGATTGGTGAAGTTCCAAAAGAGATTATTTACGATAAAGAGGCAATGCTCTTATATCTAAAAGAAAAAAACTTAGATACAGATAAGAGTTTATCGGTTGTTAAATTACAAACCGAACTGTTTGATCATTTTGTTGAACCAAAGCTTATAAATCCAACTTTTGTAACTCATTATCCAATAGAGATAAGCCCTCTTGCAAGAAGGAGTGATGAAAATCCAGAGATTGCAGATAGATTTGAGTTTTTTGCAGCTGGAACTGAAATTGCAAATGGTTTTAATGAACTAAATGACCCAATCGACCAATATAAGAGATTTAAAAATCAAATAGAGAACAAAGCTGATGGAGATGACGAAGCTCACGAGATGGATGAAGAGTATGTTCACGCACTTGGATACGGTTTACCACCAACAGCTGGTCAAGGGCTAGGAATTGATAGACTTGTAATGCTTTTGACAAACCAACACTCAATCCGTGATGTTATACTATTTCCTGCAATGAAGCCTATAAAACAACAAGAAAATGAAGAGGATAAAGAATGAATTTTTTAGAAAAAGATGATCCAATAGTTTATGAAATCTTACAAGATGAATTAAAAAGACAGTGTGATCATTTAGAGATGATTGCAAGCGAAAACTTTACCTCCCCTGCTGTAATGGAAGCTATGGGAAGTATTTTTACAAACAAATATGCAGAAGGTTATCCTCACAAAAGATATTATGGAGGATGTGAATATGCAGACAAAGTAGAACAGTTAGCAATAGATAGAGCTTGTGAACTATTTAACTGTAAATTTGCAAATGTCCAACCACACTCAGGAAGCCAAGCAAACCAAGGTGTATATCAGGCACTTTTAAAACCATACGATAAAATTTTAGGTATGGATCTAAGTCATGGTGGACATCTTACTCACGGTTCAAAAGTAAGCTCTTCAGGAAAAACCTACTCTAGCTTCTTTTATGGAGTTGAGTTAGATGGGCGAATAAATTATGACCGTGTTATGGATATTGCAAAAATCGTCAAACCAAAGATGATAATTTGCGGAGCAAGTGCATATCCAAGAGAGATAGATTTTAAAAAATTTAGAGAAATTGCTGATGCAGTCGGTGCTATTTTATTTGCAGATATCGCTCATATCGCTGGACTTGTGGCAGCAGATGAACATCCTAGCCCTTTTCCATATTGTGATGTTGTTACAACCACAACACACAAGACGCTTAGAGGTCCAAGGGGCGGGATGATTATGACAAACGATGAAGAGCTTGCAAAGAAGATAAACTCCGCAATCTTTCCTGGAATTCAAGGCGGACCTTTAGTTCATGTTATCGCAGGTAAGGCTGTTGGATTTGGTGAAAACCTACAAAAGAGCTGGAAAACTTATGCAAAAGATGTAAAAGCAAATGCAAAAATTCTCTCAGATGTGCTTATAAAAAGAGGCTATGATGTTGTAAGCGGAGGAACTGACAATCATCTTGTACTTGTCTCCTTTTTAGATAAAGAGTTTAGCGGAAAAGATGCAGATGCCGCCTTAGGAAATGCAGGAATAACAGTAAATAAAAATACAGTTCCAGGCGAAACAAGAAGCCCATTTGTTACAAGTGGAGTTCGAATAGGTTCAGCTGCTCTTACAGCAAGAGGAATGAAAGTGAAAGAATTTGAAGTAATTGCAGAAAAGATTGCTGATGTTTTAGATAATATCAACGATGAAGATTTACATGCTAAAATCAAAGATGAGATGAAAGAGTTGGCATCTGATTTTATCATCTATGATAGAGCTATATATTAGGAGAGGACTATGTACAATGTTGATGTTTCACTTATAAAAATGATTACAAACCACTACTGGTTAAAACATGACAAAATAGTAAACAAAGAACAACACAAAGGTAAACTATTTTTTGACAAATATGAGCGAATTGACTCTCCACTATCAAGATCTATTATGAGTGATTATAGCAATGGTAAGATTATTGTAGCTCATTCTCTTATAAATGAGCGTGATAAAGTTGAAAATATAGTCTTTGACTATAATGGTAGAAACACCGAAAAATTTTGGCATAGAGCACAATTAATGCTTCGTGAAGAGGGATTTTTGAACTTTACCGCCTATGAGAGTAAAACACCTGGTCACTTACATTTATATGTACACAAAGGTCACACAACACTTAATGAAGCACATCAACTTGCAAAAACATTATCCGCTAAATTATCACAAAAACTACCAAGAGAGTGGAAGATGTTCCCAAACCCAGATATACCAAGAGAGTTTAATATATTAAATTTGCCTATGAAAATCTACGAAAAAGAGCGTGGGTCATCATGGGCTAGACACATGTAAATAAAGGAGAAGTCGTGGAAGATAAATTAGAAAAGTTAAAAAAAGAGAAAGAGAGTAATTTGAGTGATATTATATTAGAAAAAGATAGCTCAAGTGGTGATAAAACAAAAAAGTATTTATTAATTGCAGCATCTTCTGTACTCTTATTTTTAGTTGTACTTATTGTGCTTAAAATGTTCAACAATACTAATATCTCTCAAAGTGAAAATTTGGCTGGTATTGGTGAAGGCATAGAACAAAAAAGCCAAGAAGTAACAGATAAAAGCTTAGATGCGTTCGATGAAGCTAAAAATACACTTTTTAAAGAAGAACCTATTATAGATGAGAGTTCAGAGACTGATTTAAAATTTGAAGAAATGGTTAGAAAACTAAAACAACAAGATGCACAAGAAAATAGAGAAATTGCTACAAAAGAGGAAAATAAATCTGATTTAACTCCACAAAAAGAAGAGAGTGTTATAAATAAAATAAAAGAAGTTACAACAACTCCTGTAAAAGTAGTTCAAGAAAATGTGGAAAAGAAGATAGAAAAAGTTGAAGAAGCATTAAAACCAAGTAGGTCTACTCCTGTTGTAGAAACAGCTGTGATTTCAACACCAAAGGAAGTTATAGTTTCAACAAAGCAAGATTATATACCTACTGCATCACCAATCTCTAGCATGAGTGGTTATTTTATTCAAGTTGGTGCAACAGCTAAATCATTCCCAGATAGAAGATTTCTTACAAAGGTTAAAAACGCTGGCTATGATTATATTGTTCATAAAGTAGTGATTAAAGGTAAAGATATCAAAAAAGTTCTCATCGGACCTTATAACACAAGAGCAGAAGCAAGAGAGGATTTAAATAGTGTACAATCAACTATAAATCCAAGTGCTTATATCTATAGGATAAAATAGAGTGATAGAGTATCGTCAGTTACTTTTTGACCAACTAACACCTATTTCCATATATGCAAAACTAAAAGAGAAGTTTGAAGGTGAACTCTCTTTTCTGTTTGAAAGTGCTATAAACTCCGAAAAAGGCAACTATAGTTTTATATTTATTGGTGCAAATGAGCGAATTTCATATAAAGACAAAATTACTACAATAACCGATAACAATGGTAAAAAAAGAGAAATTGTAGAAAATCCTTTTTCATTTCTAAAATCATATTATAAAAAAATTGACACAAAACCATATCTTAAACTTTCCCACAAACTAGATATTGGATATATTGATGGATTTGTAGGATTTATAGGTTATGACGCTGTTAAAATTTTTGAGCCCACTTTAGAAAAATATATGAATCATCTAAAAGATGAACTCCATACTCCAGATTTAGACCTCATCCGCCCAAAATTAGTATTGGCATTTTCTCATAAAAGTAATAAACTCACACTCATAGCTCATGATAAAAATTATGCCAAAAAGCTTGATAGTTTGATAAATTATCTTCAAGAGCCTTATGAGAGTATCAAAATTAAAAAGAGTGCTATTGATTCAACTCTTGGCACATTTGCCTTTAGCAAAGAGCAGTTTTTTAAGATGATAGATGACTCCAAAGAGATGATAAAAAGTGGAGATATTTTTCAAATACTTATGTCAAATCGCTTCACACAATATGCCAAGATAGATACTCTCTCATTTTATAGAGTGTTAAGAAGCCAAAATCCTTCACCATATATGTTTTTACTAGACTTTAACGATTTTTCGATTATTGGTAGTTCTCCTGAAGTTATGGTAGGACTTCACGACAAACATATTCTACTTCGCCCAATAGCAGGGACAAGAAGACGAGGTGATACAATACAACGAGACCAAGAGTTAGCAGATGAGATGCTAAATGATGAAAAAGAGTGTGCAGAACATTTGATGCTTGTAGATTTAGGTAGAAATGATGTTGGACGAGTTGCAAAAACAGGAACCGTAAAAGTAACAGAGATGATGAGAGTTGAGAAGTATTCACATGTTATGCATATGGTTAGCGATATAGATGCACTCTTAGATGATAAACACGATATGTTTGACCTGTTTGCTGCTACCTTTACAGCAGGAACTATGACTGGTGCTCCAAAAATTCGTGCAATGGAACTTATAGCCAAATATGAAGGCATAAAAAGAGGCTTTTATAGTGGGTCGGTAGGATATTTTGGATTTGATGGAAACATGGATAGTGCAATTGCAATTCGAACTGCTTGGAAAAACGATGAAAAGATAGTCTTTCAAGCAGGTGCTGGAGTAGTGGCAGATAGCCAAAAAGAGTTAGAGTATCTTGAGGTAAACAATAAACTTGGTGCTATGATGAGCACCTTAGAGAAGTTAAATATTGAAAAATAAAAAGTTTACAATATTTGGCAATCCAGTAGAACACTCAATATCTCCTAAAATGCACACCTTTGCTATAAAAGGATTGGGATTAAACGCTAACTACACTAGAACTCATCTTGAAGATGGAGAGTTAATAAAAGATATATTTCTAAAAGATTTTGATGGAGCAAATGTTACAGTCCCACATAAAGAAATCGCATATAAACTTTGTGATGAAGTAAGAGGAGTTGCAAAAGAGATAGGTGCAGTAAATACTCTTATAAATGAAAATGGAGCAATGATAGGTTACAACACAGATGCAGATGGTTTTTTAAAGTCTTCTAAAGAGTTTGGAGATATTAAAACCGTTTTGATATTAGGAGCTGGAGGAACGGCAAAAGCTCTTAGTACAATTTTTAGACAAAACGGTATAAAAGTTACAATTTTAAACCGCTCACAAAATCGTCTAACTTTTTTTGCTGATAAAAAGTTTGAAACTTTTACCTGGGAAGAGTTTCAACCAAAAGCATATGACCTTGTGGTAAATACAACCTCAGCAGGATTACAAGATGAAAACCTCCCTGCCCCACTAAATATAATGGAAGAGATCTTTAAAAAAGCTCGTTTTGCTTCAGATGCAATATACAATAAAAAGACACCGTTTTTAAAGATGGCTAGTGAGTTTAAAGTACCAAACAAAGATGGTGCTGATATGCTTCTATATCAAGGAGTATTAGCTTTTAATCTTTTTTATGACAATAAATTTAACTTAGAAGAGATTACAAAGTATATGAAAAAAGCTTTTATATCCTAACCCTATCACTAAGAGCTCTTGATAGTGACATCATATCAACATTTTCTAAACTCACACCAGTTGGAACTCCCTGGGCAATTTTACTAAACTCTACAGAATAACTTTTTAACTTATCTTCAACAAAAAGTATAATACCATCACTTGCTAAAGATGGACTAAATGCAAAGATAATCTCTAAAACACCAGAACTTACAATCCTCTCTAACTTCTCAATCTGTTCAAAATCGAGGTTTTCTAACACAAAGTATCTACCTTGATAAGATGCATTATCCTCCATAACAAGAATATCTTTAGCACTCTCTACAATGCATAATTTACCCTTATCTCTATCTTCATCTGCACATATATCGCAAAGTTCATCTTCACTAAGACCTCCACAAATTGTACATTTTCTGATATTGCTAATTGCATCTTCTATTGAGTGTGCAAGTTTTAGAGCTGAAAATGAGTCAAACAACACCATATGGTACGCATAACGAATTGCAGATTTTTTACCCACGGTAGGAAGCTGCGACAATGCATCTACTAAATTATTAAACTTCTCTAACCCTCTTTTTTTCATACACTTAGTTTAGCTTAATTTCATTAAATTAAGGGAATAGAATCTATATAGAACCACTATAATTTAACTATATTTAATACTAACAAGATAAAATGCATATTTAAAATCTATTTAAGTAAAAGAGACCTATGAGCGAAATAAAAAATTTATGTGATATTGTTATTTTTGGAGGTCATGGGGATTTGGCATTTCGAAAATTGATGCCTGCCCTTTACCATCTTTGCAGTGATGGTTATCTTGATAATCAAACCCGTATCTTCTTAACCACAAGGGTTGATATGGATAATGCAGAGCATATCTCATTAGTTGAGTCTAAACTTCACGAATTTTTAGGTGAGGGAGAGTTTGACAAAGAGAAATTTGAAAAATTCAAAGAGCAACTCAGGCTTATCAAGATTGACTTAGCAGATGAAGAGAGTTATGAAGCTTTAAAAAATTCTCTTGATGAATTTCCACACAGAGATAGAGTCAACTACTTCTCTACAGCTCCCTCTTTTTTTGGTGCTATTTGTAAAGCATTGAGTCGGTGGGAGCTTGCAACCAAAGAGAGTAGAGTAGTACTTGAAAAACCGATTGGTCGCGACCTTGCATCTTCACAAGAGATTAACATAGAGGTATTAAAGTATTTTAAAGAGTCTCAAATATATAGAATAGACCACTATCTCGGAAAAGATACGGTACAAAATATCATAGCACTTCGATTTTCAAACCGTATATTTATGCCTCTTTGGGATGCAAACAACATAGATCATGTTCAAATTACAGTCGCAGAGAGTGTTGGTGTTGAAGGTCGTGGTGGATATTATGATGATTATGGAGCTTTAAGAGATATGATTCAAAATCATCTCTTGCAACTTCTTTGTCTTATAGCCATGGAGCCTCCTTGCTCACTTGATGCAGACAATGTACGGGATGAAAAAGTCAAAGTTCTTCGTTCACTTAGAGAAATGACTTCACAAGATATAGCACAAAAAACAGTTAGAGCTCAATATGAAAAAGGTTCAAGTGACGGTAAAAGTGTCTCAGGATATAAGGAGATTGAAGGTTTATCAGAAAGTAATACCGAAACATTTGCAGCAATTCGTGTTGATATCGACAATTGGCGATGGAATGGTGTACCATTTTATATACGAAGTGGCAAAAGGATGAGAAAGAAAAATTCAGAAATTGTCATACAGTTTAAATCTGTCCCCCACTCTATCTTTGCAAATAAAGGACGATGCATCTCACAAAACACTCTTGTAATCACTCTACAACCAAATGAGAGTATTCGCTTAAAACTGATGAATAAAATACCAGGACTCTCTGAAAACATGAGACTCCAACAAGTTGATTTAGAGTTAAACTCTCCTATGAATATAGAACGAAAACCACTAGCATATGAGAGGTTGTTACTAGATGTTATCCGTTCAAATCCGACACTATTTATGCGACTTGATGAAGTAGAAGCTGCATGGAAATGGGCGGATGTTATTTTGGATAGTTGGGCTGAAAATATACCAGCGATGAAGAGTTACAGTGCAGGTACAAGTGGTCCTAGTTCTGCTATTGCATTAATTGAGAGAGATGGAAGGAGTTGGCATGATGAGTAACAATATACACTTTCATACATTTGAAACAAAAGTTGATTTAATAGATAAACTTAGCCAATCTATAGCTAAAAATCTTCAAGATGCAATCGATAAAAATGGCTCTGCTACACTTATAGTTTCAGGTGGAAGCACCCCAAAACCACTTTTTGAAAAATTACGAAAAATAGAGATAGAGTGGGAAAATGTAACCATAGGACTTTGTGATGAACGCTGGATTGATTCTTCACACAAAGATAGTAATGAAAAGTTTGTAAAATCTAATCTACTTCAAGAAAAAGCAAATAAGGCAAAATTTGTCGGTATGTATGTTGATAATTTGGATGCAAAAGAAGCTGTAGAAATTTGTGAAGCAAAGATTAAAACTAATCTTTATCCTTTTGATGTATTAATTTTAGGAATGGGTACAGATGCACATACAGCTTCACTATTTCCAAATAATCCTAAATTAAAAGAGGGACTTGATCCAAAAAACAAAAAGCTTTGCATCCAGATAGAACCTCAAGATGCACCACATATACGAATGAGCCTAACACTTCAAGCTATTTTAAGTACAAAACACCTTTATCTACATTTTGAGGGAGAAAAAAAACTTAACATCTATAAAGAAGCAATTGAAGGTAAAGATATATACACAATGCCAATTCGGTCGATTTTACATCAAGATAAAAAAGATGTAGAGGTATATTACGCATGAATGAAACTATAAAAGAAGTAACCGAGCAAATTATTGAAAGATCTTTAAAAAGTAGAAAAATTTATTTAAATCGTATCGAAGAAGCTAAAATACACGGCGTCAATAGAAAAAGGCTAGGATGCAGTAACTTGGCACATGCTATGGCTCCAATGAAAGAAGATGAAAAAGATTTAATCGCTGCAATGGAAAAACCAAATATTGCAATTATTACCGCTTACAACGATATGCTCTCAGCCCATGAACCTTATAAACTCTATCCTTCTCTTATAAAAAGAACTCTTACAGATTTGGGAGCAACTTCTCAAGTGGCAGGCGGCGTACCTGCTATGTGTGACGGTGTAACACAATCTCAACCAGGGATGGAACTAAGTCTCTTTAGCCGTGACAATATCGCAATGGGTACTGCAATTGGGCTTTCACATAATGTTTATGATGGAGCATTGTATCTTGGAGTTTGCGATAAAATTGTTCCAGGACTTTTAATAGGAGCTTTGGCATTTGGACATTTGCCAGGTATGTTTGTACCAGCTGGACCAATGCCCTCAGGAATTAGCAATGCCCAAAAAGCAAAGGTAAGAGAGGAGTTTGCAAAAGGAGATATAAGTGAAGATGCACTTTTAAAAGTCGAGTCTGCTTCATATCATAGTAGTGGAACATGTACATTTTATGGTACAGCTAACTCAAACCAAATGCTTTTAGAGATGATGGGACTTCAACTGCCAAATAGTTCATTTGTAAACACAAACACACCTCTTCGAGAGATGCTAACTGAGAGGTCTGCAAAAAATATTTTAGATATGACTAAAGCATTAGGAAATTATAAACCCATTGCCGATATAGTAAATGAGAAAAGTTTTGTAAATGCGATAGTAGGTCTAATGGCAACGGGAGGTTCTACTAACCATACTTTGCATCTTATAGCCATGGCTAGAGCTGCTGGTATCATACTCACTTGGGATGATTTTGATAAAATTTCAAAAACAACTCCACTATTGTGTAAAATGTATCCAAATGGTCAAGCTGATGTAAATCACTTCAGAGATGCAGGCGGAATGAGTGTTGTGATAAGTCAACTCCTAGATGCAAAACTAATTCATAACGATGTTGAAACAGTGGTTGGCTTTGGACTTGAGAATTTCATAGTAACACCAACAATACAAAGTGACAAATTAATCTTTAAAGAGGGTTTAAAAACATCTACAGATGCAACTGTTATCTCTTCTATCTCTTCACCATTTAGCAAAGAGGGAGGGTTGAAACTCCTTTGTGGAAATATCGGTCGAAGTGTTATAAAAACTTCTGCCTTAAAAAAAGAGCAACTCTTTATAAAAGCTCCTGCAATTGTATTTAACTCTCAAGAAGAACTCCAGAGTGCTTTTAAAAGAGAAGAGTTAGAGAGAGATTTTATAGCAGTTGTTCGCTACCAAGGGCCAAAAGCAAACGGCATGCCTGAACTTCACGGACTTATGCCTCCACTTGGAGTATTGCAAGAGAAAGGTTTTAAAGTAGCTATCATCACAGATGGACGGATGTCTGGAGCCTCTGGTAAAATCCCCTCAGCCATCCATCTCACTCCCGAAGCGGTTGATGGTGGAGTACTAGCCAAAATAGAAAATGGAGATATGGTAAGTTTTGATATAGAAAGTGGTGAAATAAAACTTATGGTAGATGATAAAATAATCAAATCAAGAGAGATAGATAAACCAAACCTATCTAACAACCGATATGGATTTGGTCGAGAACTATTTACATCTATGAGACACTCTGTAGGAAGAGCTGAAGAAGGTGCATCTGTTTTTGATATCATAGGAGAGGAGAGAGCATGAGAGCTGATGAAGTTATGAAAATATCACCAATCGTACCAGTAGTTGCACTTGAAAATGTAGAAGATGCCTTACCTTTAGCTCATGCTTTACTTGAAGGTGGTATAAAAATCATGGAAATTACACTAAGAACAAAAGAAGCACTAGAGGCTATAAACACTATATCCCACACTTTACCACAAATGCATGTAGGAGCTGGTACAGTAATAGACAAAAAAGATTTTCAAGCTGCCCTAAATCATGGAGCAAAGTTTATATTTAGTCCGGGTATCAACAAAGAGCTAATGCAATGCTCAAAAGATTTAGATATCGCACTCATACCTGGAGTCGCCACTGCATCTGAAGTGATGATGGCTAAAAATAACGGTTTTCTTCACTGCAAACTTTTCCCTGCATCTGTAGTTGGTGGAACAAAGGCACTTAAAGCATTTAACGGACCATTTGCATCTATGTATTTTTGTCCAACAGGTGGTATAACTCTTGAAAACTTAAATGATTTTCTAGCCCTTCCAAATGTCTTATGTGTGGGTGGAAGTTGGATAGTTCCCCAAGATGCAATAAAAAAGAGAGACTTCAAACTTATCACTTCACTTTGTAAAGAGGCTTTGGAGAGCATAAAAACATGATAAAAAATCATACTAATTTCACCCTTAAGCTACATTTTGTAACATATATTTCATTTACATTTCTAATATAAAGAAAGAAATTACAATATATCACCATTTATAGTAAAATAAATTTGCATCAAATAGTTGATGATAGTTATCTTTATTTATAGACAATTTATTTTACAAAGGATTTGTCAATGTTGTCACTTAACCTCAAACCACACACTCTTTTTTTAGTAAGTGCACTTTTTATATTAACTTTTATATTAACTCCAAAAGCTCATGCAAGTTTAAAAATTTATATTGGAGATCCATCGGTTGATGATTGTCGCAAATGTCACGGTGATATCGACAAACAACCTCATCCTTTACTAAAAGTCAATAATATAAATCGACATCATGATTTAGTAGGAAAAGAGATAGAAGGATTGTATAGTGGCTATTACAATAGTGTTGCACCAGGAGATACCTCTAAGGGAATATATGAGTGCATAAGTTGTCATCAATATAACAATGAAACACCAATAGTAGTAAAAGATTGCATTAAATGTCACCCTAAACTAACTCTAATATCCCAACCAGGTCTTCTACCAGACAGACCAGATCATCCATTTGTAAAAAATATTCATCACGATACCGATGCTTTTGAAAGGGATGACTGCAACAGTTGTCATAGATTTTTATCAAAAGAATTATGGCCAAAACATGAAGGAATGTACATATACGAAAATGAACCAATTGAAAAAGAGTGTCGAAGATGCCATGGAGATAACAGTACACAACCTCACCCTGCCCTAAAAGAGTCAAATGCCAATCGCCACCATAATCTAGTAGGAAATGAAATAGAGGGATTTTATGACGGTTTTTATGACAGTATGGCACCAGGAGATAAATCATCGGGTATATATACATGTCTTAGCTGTCACATATATGAAAATTTAACTTTTGTAGCACCAAAAGACTGCATGTCTTGTCATATCAAACGATCAGTCATAAGCAGACCTCGTCCAGATGTGAAGAATGTTCATCATAATACTAAAACATTTCATGACAACAACTGCAAAAACTGTCATTGGTTTTAGCTAAAACATAAAACAAATTAAAAGATATAGTTATTAAATAGTATTGAAACATAAGTTAATATTATACATTAACCTAAAAGATTAACTCACATAGCAACTATTTAATAGTATTATTCGGGAAAAATTTAAATTAATTCAATAGCTTGAATTATCTAAAGGGACGATAATGCTTAAGAATATAAAGTTTCTACTATTGCTACTAATTAGTTGTGCTACATACAGTTGGGCTAATGTACCACCACCTCCAGTAAATCAAAATATAGGTATTCCTGACTCTATATTTAATAATCTAGAAAAATTAAACTGTGCTTACTGCCATAAGTCTGATACATTGACTCAAGCAGAGCGAAATGAGATAGGTTGGACTTTTGTTGCACCCACTGTTAAGGACGGAATATTAGCAGACCGCCACCATGCTAAAGTAGATACAATTATGAAAGAAGGCACTCAAGCTCCTTTTGGAACAGCAGGTGAACCTTATAAATGTTTATCTTGCCATAAACTACAATGGAATGAAGCGAGTTCAACTAATGAATTATCTGATAATTTCAAAGACTGCCTAAATTGTCATAGACAAGTAGAGGGCAAAGCTTCAGTACATCACTTAACTCAACAGGCAAGAAAACTTAATTGTAAATATTGCCATGGGGATAGAATTGACAATCCAAATGATGGACACTATATACCCACTAGACCAGTGTCACCATTTACACCTCGCACAAGTCGAGGTAAAGGTCCCAATGGTGAAGGTGCCTGCACATATTGTCACAATCAAGGAGTAGATGCGATAACAGGCGTAATGGTACAAGTAAACAGTAAAAATCATCACGCCATAGGAATTGGTCAATGGGGTGTTTCAGCACTTCAATGTGTAGTATGTCATGCTCCTCACGGTTTAGGAGATCAAGCAATTCGTACTTGTGAAAATTGCCACGGTGTAAACTCCATACATAGCATTCAAGCTGATTCTGATGGAGATGGAATCATAATAATCGGTCAAGAAAAGCCATTTTATGGTCATATCGGTGGTAAAAATTCAGCAGATTGTAAAGGTTGTCATGTAGGTAGCATGCAAAACTCGTTGGAAATACCAGGCAAAGGATATATAGTACCCCAATTAGCAAACTTGAGTAAATTCAAAATCCCTGCTGGTTCAACAACAACCATTACTGTCAGTGGTCAAGCTTTGATTAACAAAATAGTAACTCAAGAAGGCATTAAAACATATAAATCAATAGTTACACTAACGAATAATAATGACAATACAGTAAGAGAATTGATACCAAGTTTCATATCGGTATCTTCACTTAAAGTAACTATCCCATCAGATTTAGATGCAGGAAATTACTATCTGAGAGCAAAAAAAGGAGAAAAAGAGAGTAACCCGATGAGTTTAGTCATAACTCCTAATATTTTTATCAATAGCGTTGATATTAATAATAATATTTTTACCATAAAAGGTAATGGATTTAGCAAGTATATAGATGCAATAGACTCAGGAACTAAGATAACTCTCTCAGAAGCTATATGTGAAATTCAATCTTGGACTGATAAAAAAATTGTTACAACTTGTGATAAAAAATGTGGTTTACTAAAAATAAATGGAATTTTTGGAAGCACTTCAAAAGATATTGCTTGTAATGGAGATAGTGATTATGACAAAGGATTTGCTAGAGGTAAGTCAGATGCTTGTAGCTGGAAAAACTGGGCAATCCCTAGTGCCTATATAGATAATGATACTTACATAAAAGCTTATGATGTGGGCTGGGAAAGTTGCGATAGATCAAATCCACCTACAAATAATAGCGACTATGATTTAGGATTTACAAAAGGCAAAGCAGACGCTTGTGACTGGAAAACTTGGGCAATAGAGGATTATTATCAAGGTAATACCACCTACATAAAAGGTTATGATGAGGGATGGGAAAGTTGTGATAGATCAAATCCACCTGTAAACGATAATTATAACTTAGGATACACACAAGGAAAAGAGGACTCTTGTAATTGGAAAACTTGGGCAATTCCTGATAATTATTTAGATGACAACTCTTATATCAAAGGTTATGATGAGGGATGGGAGAGTTGTAGATAGATAAAAGGTGAGATCTTTCTCACCTTATGCAAAGACACTGCGACGAAAATTTTCTTGCCAATCTTCTGCCAATACTCCTAACATCTTTTGTTGAAGTTTATTTTTATCTACACCAGGGATATAACTTCTCTCTTTTAACTGTTTCCCTCTTCCTGCATATCTAAATATTTCAGATAGCGTCATGCCAAAATCTTTTTCTACCATTGCGATGCAATTATTGACTATAAAAGGTGTACCGATAGGACGGTTAAGTAGTTCATCATTGATTGCTTGGACGGCTACTCTTGCTTGATTGCTAGCTATATATCCTGTCTTTGGCATAGGTGCACTCTCTATCGTATCGCCTAAGATATAAATATCTCTTTTTTTTGTTGAACTATAGTCTTGATACTCTACACTAGCCCAATCACCTTTGGTCAAAGCATTGTTTAAAGCAAACATCCCTGCTTTATGCGGTGGAATGATATTTAAGATATCTCCTTTAAATTTTTCTCCATTTTGACCTATTAGAGTCTGCGTTTTCGCATCAAGTTTTGTAATATGCCCTCCATCTTTTGGTCTAATACGCTCAATCAGTGCATCTTTTCTACCAAAGTTAAAATATTTTTCCCAATAATATGGATAAACATTGTCAAATACAAACCTATCTTGAGAGTCTAGTATAAGCACTTTGGCAGTTGGGTTATGTTTTTTAAACATGTGTGCTATAAATGTCGCTCGCTCATAAGGTGCTGGAGGACAACGATAAGGAGGCTTAGGAATAGAGACAATCATCGTACCCCCTTTACGCATAGAGAGAATTTGCTTTTTTAAAAGTAGTGTTTGTGGCGAAACATGCCATGCAGCAGGAAATCGGCTTTGTGCTAATTTTAAGTTATACCCCTCTACCCTTTCATAGTCAAGTGTAGCACCTGGAGAGACGATAAGTTTATCATAAGAGAGACTATTTCCTCTTGCCAATGAAACTTGCTTATTTTTATAATCTATTTTTAGGGCTATATCTTTTATAATTTTTATTTGATATCTATTTTTTAAACTACTATATGACACAGTTAAATCTTTTACACTCTTCCATCCTGGAAATATCTCATTGCTTCCAGGGCAAAATATATATTGCTCTTTTGGTTCTATCAATGTAATATGAACAAAAGGGTTAAGAAGTCGTAAATATTTTGCAGCACTCGCCCCAGCTATACCCCCACCAACTATCACAATACGAGCTTTTTTCATAGAAGTTTTAGAACTTGCCGATATATCAAGTGGAACCATAGATAGACCACATAGTGTTAAGAACTTCAACATATCTCGTCTTGATAATCTCTTATTTAGCATTGGTATCTCCTTGCTCTTTTTTAGCCCATAGAGGTGTTTTAACATCTTTATTCCAGTTTGATTTTGTCCACTCTTGTACTCTTTGCTTAGAGAAATAATCAGCCATAACCTTTATCTCTTTATCTGTAAGTGGTTCTGCTACGATAGTCATAATTATTGATTTAGATGGCTTCTTTTTTTTATAAGATTTCATCATACTTATAAAGGTAACTTTATCTAATCCCACTATCGGTGGAATCTCATTATCCATCTCTGCTCCATTGGTACCATGACAGCCAGAACATGCATTTGCTAGTAGCCAACCAGAAGGTATTGAATATTTTTTACTTAATTTAAAATTTTCACTAAGCGTCATAGGCCCCTGTTCTGCTTTTGTAGAGATAGATAACTCGTTAGCATATAGTTGAAGATTGATTATCATCACTAATAGATATAAAATTTTCATTATAATATTTACCTCATAATCCTTTAATACCGCTTACAATAAATTGAGCGGCGATAAAACAGATAGATAACTAGGCATAAAGACTCCTACAATAATTCATCTGCCATATCATCTATATGACTACGCTTTTCACGCAATACATGATAGAGTCCAGCTGGAGCACTTAAAAGGATTGAAATCCCTAAAACCAAAGCAAAGTTATATACCATCATCGCATAATAGTCCACCATTCCAAGAAGGACTAAAAAAAGCAAAAAGTATATTAAGGTCACTTTAAATAACCTTTTCAAAGGGAACTTTTTCACTTTTTTCTTTTTAACTGTTTTGTTTTTCATAACTTCACCTTTCTCTAACTTACTCGTATAATAAATTTATCAAGTGTAATTGTACTCTTTGTTTTATATTTAACTTGCCACTTTTGTTGCACTTATTAATTTGGTATAGGCACATCAATAGAGCGTATATGTAAGTCCTGCTGAGGAAATGGAATTTCTATACCGTTTTTATTAAGTACATCATAAATCAAAATTAAGAATGTAGATGCTGTTTGTTTAGGTTTATGTAAATCATCACCCTTAACCCAAACAAAAAGCTCAAAATTGACACTACTATTTCCCATCTCAGTCATAATAACACTAGTTTGATGCTTTTTATTTTCAACAATATCTTCTCTATATTTACTTTGTAACACAGCCTCTGTCACAAGATTAATTACTCTATGTGCATCTGTACCGTA
>Ga0256834_1000524_pt1 | contig 27533 bp, 23 predicted proteins | sample 4281140metaG_FD_190536 | JGI IMG/M metagenome (GOLD analysis project Ga0256834, IMG submission 190536) | Hydrothermal vent microbial communities from East Pacific Rise, Pacific Ocean - 4281-140 | ecosystem: Environmental > Aquatic > Marine > Hydrothermal vents | place: Pacific Ocean: East...
AATAAAGCCAAATCCATTTGCTCAGAATTAAACACTTTATCAATGGCCAGTAAAATATTTTCAAGCGTACGAAAAGAGGTTTTAAGCTCACTAATAATGAAATTTTTATTAGCATTTTTTGCCAAGTTTTTTAGCTTTGATCCCGTTTGAGAAAATAGCTGCGGCCTTGCACCTTGAAACGAAAAAATTGATTGCTTTTTATCACCAACCCCAAAAATTGTTCGATTGATTTCAACAGAGGATTTACCAGTAAAAAAATCGTCCCATAATTGACTAACCACTGCCCATTGCCTTGGGTTAGTGTCCTGACTTTCATCAATAAGAATGTGAGAAATATTGGCATCTAATTTATAAAGCACCCAATCCATTGAGGAGGAATTACTAAGTAATTGATGGGTTTTTTCAATTAAATCAGTATAATCAAGTGCTGATATTTGTCGTTTTTTCTGTTCATAAATTGCAAAAATATCACCCAAAACTTCGATTAAAGCTTCGGAGCGTTCGACAATTTTAGCAATTTTAATTTTGTTATTTAATTCAAATAATCTTTGCGCTTCATTTTCAAATAGGCTTTGCAAATCTGAATATTCTTCACGTTGCTTTTGCGGTAATAAAACAGCTCTTATTGTTCCTTTTCCCGTAATAAATGCGCTTATTAGTGGTTCTATTTGTAAATTATCAACATTAATACGAGCCAATAAATCAACAAAGCGTCTAGAGTTTTTTGCATTGCCATTTAATAATTTTACGGTGCTCTTGATTGAGTGTTTTGTTAGCGTGCAATCTTTAAGCACTTGCTTTTGTAAATCACAAAGCTTTGTGCCATCATGGTGCATAATCTTTCTTAGGTTTTGCTTGGCTTGCTCTTTATCAGCCAGCACCAAATCTAACCTATCTCTATTATTTAATGCCTCATCAACAGCTTTTTCAATTTGGCTATCATTCATTAAAGATAATAATTTTTTTACATGAATTATATTATCTGTAATGCCTTTAGAGATGACAAAATCTTTGGCGTCATTAATTAATTTTTTTTGTGTCTGCTCCTCAATAACGCTAAAACCTATTGCAACATCTGCCTCAAGAGAAAAGCGATGTAAAAGACTTTCACAAAATGCATGAATAGTATTTATTTTTAAACCACCTGGAGTTTCAAGCGCAAAGGCAAAAAGTGTTCTTGCCCGCAATAATAATTGCTCATTAGGCCTTTGCCCCACCATGTTGGTTAGGGCGTTTATTAGATCCTTTTCAGGTAATATTGCCCATTTCGCTAACTGGCTTGAAACACGCTTACGCATCTCGGCAGCTGCTGCTTTTGTATAGGTAAGGCAGACAAGGTTTTGTGGCAAAGTGCCTGATAATAATAATCTTAAAACCCGCTCAATTAATACATGGGTCTTTCCCGAGCCAGCATGAGCTTCAACCCAAGCGGAATTTTTTGGATCTGATGCTTGTTTTTGTAACTTTATGATTTCTTTTGAAGGGATAACCGCACGCTCACTCATTTAGCATATCCTCTTCGCCATTAACAATGCTCCATTCATTTGTGCGTGCTAAATGCTCATATTCGCCAACATAGCTTTGCTTTAGATTTGGTAAAATGCGGGCACTCATCGGCATTTTTTCATCTAATAAAATGGCGGCAACATGCTTTGATAAGCGAATAGATATTTCCTCCATTGCACTTTCTAAATCACTATCTTTTGCAGTAAGAAAATCCGTTACTTCAAATAGTTTTGGTATTGTGCCAAGTTTAATATATTTTAGAGCGCTTATTTTTAAGTCACTTGTTTTTAAGCTTGGAATATTTTCAAAAGCACCCATTTGCAACATTTTGCCCTCTAGCAATAATTGCGGCGCTAAAAAATTCTGCATATCTTTATTTGCTGGTACAAGCCCTGTTTTATAATCAATAATTTGCACCTGCCCATTTGTTAATAAATCAATTCTATCTACCTTTCCCCTTAAGGTGAATTGCTCATTATTAATTGGGAAAGTCCAACTGCCAGAAATCTCGGCATAGGACTTTGTAATTTCTTTTGCCTGTTTTTGCTCATATAGGATAAATTCTTGTGCTACATCTTTGAAACGCTCAAACCACAATATTTCACGTTCAGGCATATCCCTTAAAACAGAAAATTCTTGGGCCGCAATGGCTAATAATTGCTCAAGCGCATCTGTGGCAGTTATATCTATATTTTCCCCTATAAAGCGCTCAAATATTGCATGAATTATATTGCCCCGCTCACGAACGCTTGGCTCTTGCCCTAAAGGCTCTAACTGTTTTAAGCGCAATATATGTTTGGCGTAAATATCATAAGGGGAGCGAATTAATTTTTCTATTTCAGTTATTGAAAGGCTTTTTGGGCGCTTTGAAATGGGTGGAATAGGATTTGGTCTGGTGGCTGGTTTTACCTGTTTTACAGAATCAATTTTTCTTGCAAGCCCTAACCATTTTTCGCCATGCTTTAGAGATATACTTGTTTGTTCCTCACCAATGAAAGCCGTTAAGCGTAATAAAAACCGTGAGATTTGCGCCGGGCTAGTACCAATATTTTTTGAATAAGAGATAATAATATTCTCATTACCCATAGCATTTGCAAAATCATGTGCTGCTTGCCCAAGACGGCGCTCGGCTGGCTCAAGCCCAGCACTAATTGTCATATTACGGCTAAGCCAAGCACCAGGATCAGCAATTTTTGGCCAAATAGTTTCGTTTAAGCCTGCTAAAATAACAATCTCACGATTTTGCAAGCGTGCCTCAAGCTGCCCCCAAATTGCAACATCGTGATTTACTGAGCGGGCAGAGCGAATATTATTATTAGCCATTAGGGCAATGATGGTTTTCTCAATAGAAGATTTTATTAAGGTTGGGCCACAACTATCACCACTGGCTTTTATTTCTTCAAGCCAATTATAAATTGGCAATAAATCTTGCGCAATTTTATCTCTTTGGCTCTCACTTGCTTGCTCATTTAGTTTTGTAATTTCTTTAATTACTATATTTAGCGCTGTTGCAAGTTGAAAGGAAGAAAATGTTTTTTGCTTAAATAATTCAACTAAGGGGCTTAAGCCATTTTCTAACCTATCTAATAGCTGGTTGATAATATTTGCTTGTTGCTCACTTAATCTAATATTGGCATATTTATTTTTACCCGCAACATTAGCTTCAATATGTTTTTTGATAGATTTAATGCCCATATTAGATGATTGCTCGCGCAAAATTGCATATTCAAGTAGGTCGGTAATATGAGCGATTTGTGCCCGTTGATAATTAAAACTAACAAATTTATTTCGTAAAAAAGCCACAAGATCAAGAGAAGAAAAATCAGAAGCAACAAGCGCTAATATCTGACGAACTAAGCGCCCACCTCTTGTTTGAAAAAGTGGCGTGCCAGCACTATCATCAACATCAATATTAAAGCGCTTAAGTTCTGAAATAATACGACGAGCTAGATTTCTATCGGGGCAAACTATGCCAACTGTTTTTTTATCAATGATTGAGCTAAAAGTTGCAAGGGCAATGGAGCGTGCTTGTTCCTCATCGTTTTTTGCTTCTATTATTTGCAGGTTTTTGAGAGCTTTAGAAATTTCGCTCTTTATTAATTCTCTATTTTTAACCCAAGCGCTAGTATCTTTTGCTAGAGCAAATGCGTGGCTTATGATTTTTGTGCGTGAATTTTGCGGGGTTTTTGCTAATTCAACAAAACTATCTGGCAATTCACCAAGCCGAGATAATAATTGCGCCAAGCCATATTGTGGGTGAGTATGCGGGTTTTTAGTTTTATCATTTAGATCATTAAACTCAACCTTGCTAAGGCTAATATCTAATCCGGGTAAGACAATTACACCCCTTGGTAATTTAGCAATAGATTTTAATAGATTTGCAGTTGCTGGAATTGAGCCAGTTGAGCCAGCGGCAATTACTGGTCTATCAATAAAACTCTGATCTAATACACTTGCTTGTCGCTTTAGTTGTAGATTGCGTAAATCACTAGCATCAATGCGCCCAAATTCTTTTAATATTTTTGGCCACGCACTAAGCGCAATATCAAGAAATTTAAGAGTTTCTTGCCAATAGGTGCTTAGGTTTTCTGGAGCGATATTTTTAAGGTTTCTTGAATCAATTTGCTCAATATGAATTGCATCAATTAATTCAGTTAAACTATCTGCTAGGCTAAGAACCTCACTGCTACTTGAGTTAGAGTTTTTATTATTGGCCTTTAGCCATTTTTCAATCAATGAAGAAAGCACTAAGCGCCGTTTCATATTTGAAATTGCTGGCGTGAAATCAGGTGCATCAAAGGGAGGTAAAAACGGCTCTTCTTCTTCACTTTGCCCACCAAAAACCCTAATATCAGGAAGCAATGTTGCGCCACCTAAAAGATTAGTAAATTCTTGTGCTAAAGCAAGGCGTGCTCTAGAGGTTGGCAAAATTATAGTAATATCGCTTAGCGCAAATGCTTTAGATAGATCCCAATCTTGCAATAGAGTGCCATCTAAAGTTTTTTTTGCTAAGATTTTTAGAAAAGGTGCATGGGGCGCAATGGTAAAGAGATTTTGCTTTCTCATATTAGCTCCCCTTGTTGGTTTTGAACATCCTTATTAGATTCTATTATTTTATACCTATTTGCTCAAGCGCAAGTTTTAATTTTGTAAAACGCTCAAATTCATTATAGCAAATAATTTTTACTATGCGCCCAGTTGATTTTTTATTCATTTCAATTTCGATTTTGAAATTTGCAAATTTTTCTATCTGAGGAGCATTTTGTCCCCATTCAACAATTATTATTGCCCTCGTTTCATCAAGCAAACCTAGTTCTTCAATTTCTGCTTCGTTATTTAATCGATAAAGATCCGCATGAATTATTTTTATATTGTGCTTTTCATATGGCTGCACAAGAGCAAAGCTTGGGGAGGGGACTTCAAGATTTTTATCGTCAAAAAGACTGCGAATAAGCGCACGAGCAAGAGTTGTTTTACCAACCCCAAGCCCTCCTTCAAGCAAAATAATATCGTTTGGCACTATTATTTTTGCAAATATTTTTGCAAGCAAATTACTATGTTTTTCACTTGGTAAAAATATAGAAAAACTGTTTTCTTTAAGCACTAATACTTGCCTGCTCAACGCTACCAGCTTGTTCTGCGTTGGTGGGGAGTGAAACAATTATTCTCGTTCCTTTTGGCTCGCGTTTTTCAAGTGAAATTGAGCCTGAATGTAGATTTACAAAGCTTTTAACGATTGCTAGACCCAAGCCTGCACCAGTTTGTTGTCCCTGTGTCGCTTCCCTTTCAAATCTCTTGAATAGGACAGCTTTCATTTCCTCTGAAATCCCCTCCCCCTCATCTTCTATTGTAAAAATAATGCGGGTATTATTTGAGGAAATATTTAACCAAACCCTAGATCCAGCCTCAGAAAAGCGCATTGCATTTGCAAGTAAATTATAAAGAATTTGCACAATTCTAGTACTATCAGCAATTAAGGGCGGTAAATTTGGCTCAATTTCTACTATTAAATTTATCTCAGCTTTCGTACCTGCAAAATCATTCATGCTAACAAGTCCAGCTTTAGCACGTTCAACTAATTGCATAATATCAACTTGCTCAAAATTTAACTCAGCAACCCCCGCATCAATAGTCGCAAGGTCAAGAATATTATCTATTAAAATACCAAGTCTTTGCGACGAATTTTTAATATAGGAAGTATATTCTTGTTGTTTTTTGTTCAATTCGCCCGAAACACCACTATCAAGCATATCAGAAAAGCCAATAATATTAGTCAAGGGAGATCTTAGTTCATAAGAGACGTTTTTAACAAAATCATCTTTGATCTTATCAGCAATAATTAAAGCTTCATTTCTCTCTTTTAGCATGGTTTCAAAAGATATAGATTTTGTAACATCAACAAATGACATCATGCTTTGCCCGTCAGGCAGGCGAGTAATTTTATAATCAATTACCCGCCCATCGCTTATCTTTATACGCTCTGCCTTATCTGATCTTGAGGGGCTAAGATCAATAATTGCCGCTTTAAGATCCTGCCATATTTGCTTGCCATCTTGGGGCATTGCTTTGGCGCAAAGCTCACCAATTTCATCAATATGTAGATTTTTATCAAGCTCATTTAATGGTATTCCCCAAAGCATAGAGAGGCTAGGGTTTGAAAGAGTAAGCCGAGCATTTGTTCCAAAAACCGCAACACCTTCACTTAAAGAATTAAGCGTTTCGCTTTGCACATTAACTAACGCATTATGACTGATTTTAAGCGCACGACTTTCGCTAATATCTTCAAAAATATAAACAACGCCTTTTTGCCCAGAAGCTGGAACTGCCTTAACGCTTAATATGCGTCCATCTGGCAAATACCATTCATTAATGCGAGAAGTTTCAAGCTCATAAGAAGCAAGATGATCTTTTCGCCATTTACGATAATTTACAACGCTTGGAAGCAGGCTTTTCGTGTGTAGCTTATTCAAAATAGCTGTTTCATTAACTCCCGAATTTAGCCATTTTTTATCTAAGCCCCAAAGCTCACAATAGGCTTTGTTAAAATGGCATAATTTTTGATCTTTATCAAAAACTGCAACAGGCAATGAAAAAGCATCAACATATGCAAAGCCATTATCATTATCAGTATTTTTTATGTCAGTTTGATTGTTTTGAGAAATTTTCAAAAATCCAGCGCTGCCACCTTCAATATTAAAAATAGTCATTTCTGAGCGCTCGCCATTTGCTAGATTTATTTGTTTTTTTATACACTCAGAATTTCTTAATTGCTCAACCTGTTCATGTAATAATTCTTTTGAAATAATTTCTGCTAAACCATCATTATTATTTTGCTTGTTTAGCAGTGCGCTATATTTAAGATAGGCGGCATTTGAATAGACTAATTTACCATCTAAGTTGCAAATCCATGCTGGTTTACTTAACAGAGCTAAAATAGATTTTGTGCTAGCAAAATCTGCAAATTGCGCAACATCTAATTGTGACAAAGAAGTAATATTTGAGCCCTGTGAAATAGCACGAATACGAATGGCGGCACTGCCAGCCATAATATGTCCAGAAATCCGTAAATTTTTGCCATTAAGCGAGGTTAAATCAACCTCAAATCCTATTGCCTTATTCCTCAAAGCCTCAATATGGGATAATAAGAAATTACTATCCTCTAAGCTAAGCCAAGAATTATACTTTGTAATGTTTTGTAAGGGCGCATCCATATCAAATATAATATTACTTTGCCCATAAATTTTTGGCTTAATATTTGCTACTGGCCACACAATAAGAATTTCAGGAAGACTTGCTAATAGATTTTCATACCTATCTAAGTTAGTGCGTAAATCTGCAATTTGCTGCTCTGACTTATTCTTATGATTTTTTGCATTTTGACGAGCATTACGCACCAAAATAGAGGCAACTAACCCAAAACCCAATGTTCCAAAAATTATAGCTAAAGGGGCGGTTTGAATAATATTTGATGTTTCAAAGGGCACACCAAGCGCTGATGTAGCACTAAGCAATGTCAAACAGCTTGAGGTAACAGCTAATTGTGACACTTTGTTCTTAGCGATATTATAGCGTTTCCGGAATTGTTCCGGTTCCATGCGCTTGCCCCTTATGATTGTAATTTGAGAGTTGAAATCCCGAATCTCTTTAGCATAGGCGAGCAATGAATCGCTCATCAAGAGGCAAAATAGCATTTAGGGGAAAAATAAACCCCTAAATGCACTTGACGAAACTAATATCTATAGTGTTCGGGCTTAAATGGGCCGCTTTGGTTAACACCAATATAGTCAGCTTGCTGTTTTGTTAGCTTAGTTAGCTTAACTCCAAGTTTTTCTAAATGCAGCATTGCAACTTTTTCATCTAGCAATTTTGGCAATATATGCACGCCAGCTTCATAATTTTCAGTTTTTGTCCAAAGTTCAATTTGTGCCAAAGTCTGATTAGCAAAAGAAGCGCTCATAACAAAACTTGGGTGGCCCGTGGCATTACCAAGATTTACCAAACGACCTTGTGAGAGCAAAATAATACGCTTACCCTCATCAAGTTCAACAATATCAACTTGTGGTTTAACATTTGTCCATTTGAAATTTTGTAATTCAGCAACTTGGATTTCATTATCAAAATGCCCAATATTACAAACTATTGCCATATCTTTGAGTTTTTTCATATCATCAATAGAAACAATATCTTTATTGCCAGTAGTCGTGACAATAATATCGGCACGATGCGCATCTTCTGCCAATCTTACAACCTCAAACCCGTCCATTGCCGCTTGTAATGCACAAATCGGATCAACTTCTGTAACCAAAACCCTAGCGCCAGCGCCAGCAAGCGATTGTGCAGACCCCTTACCCACATCACCATAACCACAAACAATAGCCACCTTGCCAGCCATCATAGTGTCAGTGCCACGACGAATGGCATCAACCAAGCTTTCACGACAACCATATTTATTATCAAATTTTGATTTTGTAACCGAATCATTGACGTTAATCGCAGGGAACGGAAGATCGCCTTTTTCATGTAATTGATAAAGACGCATAACACCAGTTGTGGTTTCTTCAGATACGCCCTTGATGTTTTTGCGCACGTTCGAGTAAAAATTAGGCTGTTTAGCTAGTCTCTTTTTAATCTGAGCGTAAAAATATTCTTCTTCTTCAGACTTTGGGTGATCAAGCACTGAAGGGTCAGTTTCAGCCTTTGCGCCTAACAATACCAACATGGTAGCGTCGCCACCATCATCAAGTATTAGGTTGGCAGTTTCACCATTACCCCAATCGATTATTTTATCAGCAAAATCCCAATATTCTTCAAGTGTTTCGCCCTTATGAGCAAAAACTGGAATGCCAGCGGCAGCGATTGCCGCTGCTGCATGGTCTTGCGTTGAAAAAATATTGCAACTTGCCCAGCGCACATCAGCACCAAGCGCTACAAGAGTTTCAATAAGCACCGCAGTTTGAATTGTCATGTGTAAAGAGCCCGCAATACGAGCGCCTTTAAGAGGTTGGCTTGAAATATATTCTTTACGAATTGCCATAAGACCCGGCATTTCAATTTCAGCCATTTCAATTTCTTTACGGCCAAAATCGGCTAGACTTATATCTTTAACTGCATAATCACTAAAAGGCGCATTCATATTGTTTTTCCTAACTTGCTAAATTTTATTTGATTGGCGGCGTTATACGCCTAGTTTTCTATTCTTACAAGAAAGATATAAAGAAGTCTTTATATGATAGGATTATTATTTGTTTTTTCTTGTGTGCTGTTCTCATCGTCTTCATCAAATCCAGCGCCAACCAATTCAACAATAGCTTCAAGCGCTTCACGAGCCTGATTGCCTGTTGCTCTTACAAGAATTGTTGAGCCCTTTCCTGCGCCAAGCATCATCAATCCCATAATTGAAGTGCCGCCAACGCTAGTTCCTGATTTTTCAACACTTATTTTAGCGTCAAAGCGCTCAACAGTTCTAACAAAACGAGCAGAAGCACGAGCGTGTAATCCACGATGATTGCATATGGTTATACGCTGACAAAGCGTTCTTGAGCATGGGTTAGAAATAGACATTAATTACCTAAAATATCATTAGCTACATTGATATATTTACGACCCGAATCTTGTGCTTCACGCACCGCATCACGCAAATTCATTTCTGATCTCACCCGAGCTAATTTCACCAACATAGGTAGGTTCACCCCTGCGATAACTTCAATATTTCGGTCTTGCATAATAGAAATAGCGAGATTTGAAGGCGTGCCGCCAAACATATCGGTTAATATTATTACGCCATCACCGCTATCAACAGCCTTTACGGCTTCAATAATATCATTGCGGCGCTCTTCCATATCATCATCTGGGCCAATAGAAATAGCCTCGCAGGCTTCCTGAGGTCCAACCACATGCTCAAGGGCTGCATAAAATTCTTCCGCTAGACGACCATGAGTTACTAAAACCATTCCAAGCATTTTCTAATCCTCGTTGTTTTTTGTAAGTGTTGCTCGCTTATTTATTTGATGCAAGTAAAATTTATTAGGTGTGAATTAAAAACCTTGCAATTTCTATTTTTTAAGACAAAAAATTGCTTCATCTATTAATAATATCTGATGATTTATATCGGTTTGATTACGTATTGGAATTGGGCATCGGGCTATTTCAATATTTTCAAAGCTAGCTATAAATTGTTTTTGTTCTGGCATACGCTCAATATTTTCAACAAAATCTACTATTAGGTTCAGTTTTGCACTTTTTATATAGGGCCTGCTAATAATGCCATGCCCATATAATTCTATCTTTCCTGCTAAAGCGGGCGGGGTTTGCATAAATATTTGATTGTCTTTTATTATTATATTGATGCGATCATCAGCTAATAATTTTATTTGGCGATTATTATTTTGTGCTTGAGCAATTAATTCAAGCGCCAATAAAGATTTACCAGACCCCGAAGCGCCACGTAGCATAACGCCAAAACCATCAATAACTAAGGCAGTGCCGTGAACATTTATAATCTTTGCCATTCATTTATGCCTTGTTTGTTTTGGGCAAAATAATAGTAAAAATAGCCCCAGATCTATCTTCTCTATTTTGCGCTATTATTTCTCCCTTATGGGCAATTATTATCTGCTTTGAAATAGCTAGGCCTAAGCCTGAATGATTGCCAAAACTCTCATCATCAGGACGATCAGTATAAAAGCGAGAAAATATTTGCTCAGCATTGCCAATAATTCCTCGCCCCTCATCCATTATTTTAAGTTTAATATTTTTTGCTGTTTCACTAAGCTCAATAGTTATTTTGCTAGAGCTGGGTGAAAAAGAAATAGCATTTTCTAATAGGTTAGAAACTACTTGCGCTAGACGACTATCATAGCCCAAAACTTGCCCTTGTTGAGCTTTGCTAACATCTAATAATAATTCAACATCTCGCTCTTTAGCGATGTCTTGATGCATTGAAACCATAGTTTTAACCAAATCCACCATATTGACAGGCTCTGCGCTTTGCCGAGCAAGTTCAGCATCTAACCTTGAAATATTTGAAATATCGGAAATTAAACGATCTAAACGCCTAACATCATGTAAAATTACATCAGTTAACCTTTGTTTATCTTTTTCACTTTTTGCTAGAGAAAGAGTTTCAACGGCGCTCCTTAAGGATGTTAGGGGGTTTTTTAACTCATGAGAAACATCAGCGGCAAAACGCTCTATTGCCTCAATACGATTATAAAGCGCATCGAGCATTAAGCGCAATGATATTGATAGATCGCCTATTTCATCATTACGGTTTGTAAAATCTGGGATTTCACTACGATCATTTAGTGATTTTTCAGCCCTTTTTGCAGCCGCTGAAAGTTTTTTTATTGGTCCAGCTATTGTGCCCGCAAGTAAATATGACAGAATTGACGTAACTAGGGCGGCAATTAGCGCAATTCGTAATACGCTCATTCTTTCAGCCTTTACTATATCATCAATATCACCCGGAGTTGTTGAAAGTAATAATACTCCAACAATAGCGTGTAAGCGCTGAATTGGCACTGCAACCGAAATTATTAATTGTTGTTGTTCATCAATTCGTACAACTTCAGCAGGCGCACCAACTATTGCTGAGGAAACCTCGGGATATTTTTTCCCCTCATCAGCGCCATATTCTTGATAAAGCGCATATTGTGAGTTGGTTAGTCCAGATAAAAACCTATTCCACCAATCACCTAAGAAAGAAGTATCGTTTTCCTCTAATTGCTCTGAATTGGGAGCAAAGACCTGCCCTTCTTTATAAATATTAAAGCTATCAACAATTAATAACCCGTCTTTATCATATATTCTCGCTCTGGTATTTGTTGGACTTATAAGATTGCCTAACAGTGGTGCGGCTTTTTCTGGGTTTATTGGAAATTCTAGTGATGGGTCAAAAAAACTAAATGGAGAAAGTGGTCTTCCTGTTTGGAATTCTATCAATCTATCAGGATTTACTGAAATTATATCACTATCAATAGTTGCAGAAGCGGCAATGGCTGCTGAAATAATTTCACCCTGAATCCTTAAAGATTGAATGCGAACATCAATTAGACCCTCACGCCATTGATTAAGAAAAAGCACTCCGCCAACTAAAGCGGCAAGCGCTGCTAAATTCAAAAAAACTATGCGCCGAGTAAGGCTAGAAAAAATCGCAAAAACAAAAAATCTTCTTAAGCCAGAAGCTATTTTAGATATTAAGTTAGAAATTTTTGAAAAAATACTTTGTTTATCTTTAATATTAGATCACTCCTTGAAACGATAACCAACACCATAAAGCGTTTCAATCATATCAAATTCATCATCAGCCACTTTGAACTTCTTTCTAAGCCGCTTAATGTGACTATCAATGGTTCTATCGTCAACATATACCTGATCATCATAGGCCGCGTCCATTAAAGAATTTCGGCTTTTTACAACACCAGGTCGCATTGCTAATGCTTGTAGAATTAAAAATTCTGTAACTGTAAGCGTTACTTTTTTGCCTTTCCACATACTGGTATGACGCTCTTGATCCATCATTAATAGACCACGCTCAATAATAGCCTTTGATGAAGTATCATTATTAGACTTTGAAGATTTCCCTTTATTATCGTGCTGATCTGAACGCCGTAAAATGGCCTTTACTCTCTCAACCAATAATCGTTGGGAAAATGGCTTGGTAATAAAATCATCTGCGCCCATTTTTAGACCGAACAATTCATCTATTTCTTCGTCTTTTGAAGTTAAGAAAATTACTGGTACGTCAGTTTTTTGTCTTAGACGACGCAATAATTCCATACCATCCATACGAGGCATTTTTATATCTAAAATTGCTAAATCAGGGATATTATTAACTATTCCATCTAATCCAGAAGCACCATCAGTATAGGTTGAAACGGTATAGCCTTCAGCTTCAAGCGCAATCGAAACCGATGTTAATATATTACGATCGTCATCAACCAGCGCAATTTTTGGCATTTTTTCCTCAATTTCTTTTATCTAAATAATTGCAATAAATATATTATTTAGTTTGGTGCTATCATAATTATAGTTAAATTGTGGCAAGAGCAACCACAAGTGCAATAAAGGGCGGCTATATGGTAAAAACTAAACTATGCTTAGCTTTTTTAGCTTTAAGACTTGCTCTCTTTAGGATTTACTCTCCTTAAGACTTACTCTCTTTAAGATTTCGCATAAAATATATGGTTTCCAATTTCTGCAACCACTTTATATACTTTAGACCAATTTGGCGAAACTGCTCTTGTATGATAAAAAAGCACATTTTTTGGTAGTGCTTCAAGCTGAGTGCCTGTTTGATATTGCTTAAAAGCTGCAAAGGCTATTAGGTTTGAGCGCACCCACGATGTACGAACTATTCTATTTCCCTCTCCTGCCACATCTGATTTTCCATCACATGCAAAAGTAAATTGACATCTAAAATTTTGTGAAGTGGCATTTTGATAAACCACACCACAAACTGTTGATGGATAAGAAGAGCTGGCAACTCGATTTAGAATAACATTAGCTACCGCCCATTGTCCTTTTTCTGACTCACCCCGAGCCTCATGATAAATTGCTTTAGCTAAACATTGACGCTCATTTGCTGCAGTTTTAACTTTTTTATTTGTTGCTACATAATTTTGTAAAAGCCAAATATTTAGATTTTTTGAGCTAATAGAAGGGCTTGAGGCGCTTGGATTATTAATTACCCATTTTTGTGGACTAAACAAGATATCAGAATTAATTTTTTCTAGTTTTTGTTGTTTTATATAAGAAAGCAACATCTGCTCATTTAAGGCTTGAGCATTTAATGGCAAAGACATAGCAAAAAATGCCATCATAGCAGATAGCGCTAAAATGGTTTTATGTAATAGCAGTGTTTTTTTAATAGAAACTTCTTTAAGCACTAGTGCTTATCTCCACAACAATAATTTATATAGCTTATAGCATTTATGTTTGCTTTGGCAAAATATTTCATATTTGGTTAACCATGCTTGATAAATATTTATTAACCATGTTTTTTAAACATTTATTAAGCATAATTATGGCTGGTTAGAAGAGTTTTTTAGTAAAAGCAAAGCAAACTTAATAATTTTATTAAATTATTTAACATCAACCTTTGACGAAACTACTTTTGCCCGTTATCAGTAAACAAGCTCAAGCCTGACAATGTTATTTTATTTTTCAACAAAGAGGCAAAAATGGTCAAATATTCACGTCCACTTTCTCCGCATCTAGAAATTTATAAACCGCAAATCACTATGGTGATGTCAATCTTGCACCGCATAACTGGTGTAGCGCTATATTTTGGTTTTGCGCTTATTGCTTTTTGGTTGGTCGCAGCTGCTATTTCAAATGAAATGTTGCAATTTGTAAATGCTATTTTTGCGCATTGGTTGGGGCAAATTGTGCTGTTTGGTTTTACTTGGGCAATGTTTCATCACATGTTTGGCGGCATTAGGCATTTTGTGTGGGATATGGGTAAAGGCTTTTCGCAAAAAGCTCGTTTTGGTATGGCGTGGTTCTCTTTATTTGCAGCTTTAATATTAACCGTGCTCACTTGGCTCTATGTGGTTTGGAGTTAGAATGATGAATATGCGAACCCCCTATAAAATTATCACAGGTTTAGGCTCAAATAAAGAAGGCACAATGCATTTTTGGTATCAGCGCCTAACAGCTCTAGCCAATGTGCCTCTATCGCTTTTTATGCTGTGGTTTATTTTCTCACTCAGAGGGGCAACTCGAGCAGATTTTATCGAAACACTTTCCTCGCCAATTATTACTTCTCTTTTAGTATTAGCCGTAATTTCTTTTACTTGGCACATGCGACTTGGCCTACAAGCGGTAATTGAAGATTATGTCAGTTCAGAAATTCATAAAGTTATTTTTGTTACCTTAAATAATTTTTTCTGTGTGGGCTTAGCTATTATTTCTATTATTTCTATTCTTAAACTTGCTTTTGGGGGCTAACAGATGATCAAACCTACAAAAAGCGGGAATGCCAAAGTCGGGGGCATGGCGGGGGTGCCGGGGACGGGAGCAAAGCGACCAACGGCTGCAAGAAAAAATACGACCAACAGCGACAAGAATAAAATGGCGGGGATGTCGGAGAAATGAGCGAAGCGAATGAAAGCAACGAGAATAAAATGTCTGATTATAAAATTATTGACCATGAATTCGATGTTATTGTTGTTGGTGCAGGGGGCGCAGGCTTGCGTGCTACGCTTGGCATGGCAGAACAGGGACTAAAAACCGCCTGTATTACTAAAGTTTTTCCAACTCGCTCACATACTGTTGCAGCACAAGGGGGCATTGCCGCTTCACTTAGCAATATGGGTGAGGATAATTGGCAATGGCACATGTATGACACCGTTAAAGGCTCAGACTGGCTTGGCGATAACGATGCGATGGAATATTTGGTGCGTGAAGCGCCAAAGGCGGTTTATGAACTTGAACATTATGGTGTGCCATTTTCGCGTACTCAGAGTGGAAAAATATATCAACGTCCATTTGGCGGGCATATGCAAAATTTTGGTGAAGGCCCGCCAGTACAACGCACTTGTGCGGCGGCGGATAGAACAGGGCACGCAATTTTACACACGCTTTATGGGCAATCTTTACGCCATAATGCTGAGTTTTTTATCGAATATTTTGCGCTAGATCTGATAATGTCTGATGATGGAGTATGTGAAGGTATTATTGCCTTAAAACTTGATGATGGTACATTACATCGTTTCCGCTCAAAAATGGTGGTGCTAGCTACTGGTGGTTATGGGCGCACATATTTTTCTTGCACTTCTGCTCATACTTGCACAGGGGACGGCAATGGTATGGTGGCACGTGCTGGTCTGCCATTACAAGATATGGAATTTGTGCAGTTTCACCCAACAGGAGTTTATGGTGCTGGGGTATTAATTACCGAAGGGGCACGTGGTGAGGGGGGTTATCTTACTAATTCTGAGGGCGAGCGGTTTATGGAGCGCTATGCACCAAACGCCAAAGATTTAGCTTCTCGTGATGTGGTTTCTCGTTGCATGACTATTGAAATAAAAGAAGGGCGTGGGGTTGGGCCTAAGAAAGATCATATTAATCTTCATCTCGAACATCTTGATCCTAAAGTTCTTGCTGAACGCTTACCCGGGATTTCAGAAAGCGCCAAAGTCTTTGCAGGAGTTGATTTAACAAGAGATCCTATTCCAGTAATTCCAACCGCTCACTATAATATGGGTGGTATTCCGACCAATTATCATGGTGAAGTGCTAAATCCAACAAAGGAAAATCCAGATAAAACCGTTAAAGGACTTATGGCAGTTGGCGAGGCTGGTTGTGCTTCTGTGCATGGAGCAAATCGACTTGGCTCAAACTCGCTCATTGATTTAGTGGTATTTGGTCGAGCTGCGGCCATTCGTGCAGGTAAAGTAATTGATAAGGATGCACCATATCCAAATGCAAATGCAAGAACAACAAATGAAATAATTTCTCGTCTTGATAGAATTCGCTTTGCAGATGGCTCAAAATCAATTGCAAGCCTGCGTGATAAAATGCAACGCACTATGCAAGAAGATGCGGCGGTTTTTAGAACTGATGAAACCTTACAAAATGGTGTTGAGCGCATGAGCGCTATTTGGGACGAACTTAAAGATATTAAACTCTCGGATAGATCGCTTATTTGGAATTCAGATTTAGTTGAGGCGCTTGAACTTGAAAATCTAATGGCTAACGCTTTAACAACAGTTGTTTCAGCAGCAGCACGTAAGGAAAGCCGTGGTGCGCACGCAAGAGATGATTTCCCAGATAGAAATGACAAGGTATGGCGCAAACATAGTTTGGCAAATATTTCCCAAAATGGCAAAGTTAAATTAAGCTATCGCCCCGTACATACAAAACCAATTACATCAGAAAAAGACGGTGGCATTAGTCTTAAAAAAATCGCTCCTAAAGCACGAGTGTATTAAATATTTAAGGAACAGACCTAATGGTTGAACTATCACTTCCAAAAAATTCACGCCCAACTAAAGGCAAGGTTTGGCCAAAATCAGACGCTAAAAACCTTCGTGAATTACAGATTTATCGCTATAATCCAGACAATAGCGATAACCCATCAATTGACACTTATTATGTTGATATTGATGATTGTGGCCCGATGGTTTTAGATGCACTATTATGGATCAAAGATAATATTGATGCAACGCTCACTCTTAGGCGCTCATGCCGTGAGGGGATTTGCGGATCTTGCTCAATGAATATTGATGGGCTTAACTCGTTAGCTTGCACCAAAGGTATAGATGAAATTAAAGGTGTGATAAAAATTTACCCACTTCCGCATTTGCCAGTAGTTAAAGATCTTGTGCCTGATTTAAGCAATTTTTATGCACAACATCGCTCGATTGAACCTTGGCTTAAGACCAAAACTCCAGCCCCAAGTTCTGAATGGTTGCAAAGCTATGAGGATAGAGAAAAATTAGACGGGCTATATGAATGTATTCTTTGCGCCTGTTGCTCAACTTCATGTCCATCTTATTGGTGGAATGGCGATAGATATCTCGGGCCTGCAGTTTTATTACAAGCCTATCGCTGGTTAATGGATTCTCGTGATGAGGCAACAGGTGAGCGACTTGATAATTTAGAAGATCCCTTTAGGCTTTATCGTTGCCATACTATTATGAATTGCACAAATACTTGTCCCAAAGGCTTAAATCCAGCTGAAGCAATCGCTGAGATTAAAAAATTAATGGTTGAGAGAAGAGTGTGAAATGCTTGTTACAATAGCTAACCTTAGAGATAGTTCAAAAATCAGAGTGCTGATAACTGCTCTAAAGGCACACGGTTTTCACCCCATGGAAAGCGGGCAGGATGGATTGGCAGGAATGCCTGGTATCAGGGGTTATAAAGGGACTTATGCAATAAAAGTTCCAGAAACTGAAGCGAATGACGCTAAGATTTTAAGTGATGACCTTATAAAAGAGATGGAAAGCAAGGATTAATAGTAATTGTTCCTATAAATGCCATTATTTTCATTAATGTTGAATTTTATATAAAATTACTTTAAGTGCGAACTATATTTGATTAATTTAATTCCAATAAAGATAGATAAATGAACTTAAAACCTACCAAATTTTTGAGAATTTCTGTTATTGCAGGTACATTATTGCTTGCGGGTTGTGCCTCAAGCTCACAATTTGGCAATTCAAACAGAAATCTAAGTACCCCATCACAATTATCTCCAGTTGCAGGTGGCTCGGTTCAAAGCGAAGCCCTTCCGCCGTTGCAAGGTGAAGACGCAAATTTGAATCAATCAGGTATATTTGATCCAAATGCTCCAAATAATGGCGGCAATATGGACTTTAATTCAGGCGATCCAATGTTAGCTAATAATAATTTTGAGGGGCAAGTAGCAGGAGTTAATTCTTCTTTTGTCAATATAGATGATGTTAATTCATCAAATATAACTCCGGGTGGACGTGATATTAGCGGCTCTTTAAATGTTGCGAAATTGCTTGGTACTTGGAATGTTAGCGCAAATCAAAAACTCTGTCGTCTTAATCTTACTCAAACCACAAAATCAGGCACAAATCGCTATCGTGCTTCAACTCCAAATTGCGATATTCCTGTACTTTCTTTAGTTTCATCTTGGCAACTTACAGGAACACAAGTGCAATTATTTGATGCATCTGGTGCGATTGTTGGGGCATTTCAGCGTTCAGGAAATCGCTTTGTTGGCACGCTTGCAGGCGGAATAGCCGCTTCAATGGATGGATAGTTAGGTCATTGCTAAAGACAGCCTATCAGGATCTAATTGAAAAACAAAAATTATCCCCTGATGAAAATCAGCTTAAAGCAGTTCATGCTCTTGATGAAATTGGCAGGCAATTAATTGAATTAGAAAAGAAAAATACCTCTTTATCTGGGTTTTTCAAAAATCGAAAATCCGTGCCAAAAGGGCTTTATCTTTATGGCTCGGTGGGGCGTGGCAAAACTCTTTTAATGGATTTATTTTTTAATGAAATCCCCATTAAAGCCAAAAGGCGAGTGCATTTTCATGAATTTATGGACGAAATGCACATTGCCATTGCTAATTATCGAAAATCTTCAAGTAAAGAAAAAGGCTCACGTGATCCAATTCCGCACATCATAAAGCCAATTATCAAAGAGGTGCGCTTACTTTGTTTTGATGAATTTCACGTCAATGATATTACTAACGCCATGTTATTACAGCGTCTATTTGAAAAATTATTTCATGCAGGAATTGTAATAGTTGCAACTTCAAATACTGCCCCTGATGATCTTTATAAAGATGGCTTAAATCGACAATTATTCTTACCTTTTATTGATATGTTAAAGGCGCATAATAAAATTATGCAATTAGATGGTGAAAAGGATTATCGCCTTGAAAACCTAAGTGGCAAGCAAATATTTTATATTGGAAAAGGTGTTGGTGCAAAAAAAGCAATGGATGAGATTTTTTTAAGTCTTAGTGCTGGGCAAAAAGCAACAAGCTCTATTATTATTAATCTAAAAAGAGAAATATTTATTCCCAGTCAAGCGATGGGAGTGGCAAGGTTTGCTTTTAAGGACCTGTGTGAAATTGCGCTTGGTTCACGTGATTATCTAAAAATAGCCAAAAATTTCCATAGCATCATTATTGATAATATCCCTCAATTTAATAAAGCTAACTCAAACGAAGCCAAAAGATTTATCTTGTTAATTGATGTGCTATATGATTCGGGAGTGAAATTAGCCGCTAGTTTTGCTGTGCCATTAAAAAATCTTTCAAAAGATAATAATACTTCTTTCGAATTTAAGCGCACAATTTCACGGCTTTTTGAGATGAATAGTGCTAAATATCTCGGCTCTAAGAGAAAATAAAAAATTATCAGTAAATATACGGTGATTTTGCTACATAATATCTAAAGTGCTTACTTGCCTATATATATGTTTTAGGGTTAATGAAAGCGCATTCATTTTTTAACAAATAGGTAAAAATCATGGCACGTAAAAAAATCGCTCTTATTGGAGCAGGACAAATTGGCGGCACTTTAGCGCATCTAGCAGCACTAAAGAATTTAGGTGATATTATATTATTTGACATTGTCGATGGCGTGCCACAAGGCAAGGCGCTTGACCTATCACAATCTGGCGCAGTTGAGGGGTTTTCTTCAAACATTAAAGGCACTTCAGAATATAAAGATATTGCTGGCGCTGATGTTATTGTGGTAACCGCTGGCGTGCCTCGTAAACCCGGAATGAGCCGTGATGATTTATTAGAAATCAACCTCAAAGTCATGGGACAAGTTGGTGCAGGCATTGCAAAATACGCCCCTGATGCTTTTGTAATTTGTATCACTAACCCGCTTGATGCGATGGTTTGGGCATTACAGCGTTTTTCTGGTCTTCCGACTAATCGTGTGGTTGGCATGGCTGGCGTGCTTGATAGTTCTCGTTTTTGTCATTTTATTGCGGATGAATTAAATGTTTCGATTAAAGATGTGAACGCATTTGTGCTTGGTGGTCATGGCGATACTATGGTGCCATTGCCTCGTTATACAACTATTGCTGGCATTCCTATTACTGATTTAGTAAAAATGGGCTGGCTTACAAAACAGCGCCTTGACGAAATTATTCAACGCACTCGTGATGGCGGCGCTGAAATTGTTGGTCTATTAAAAACTGGCTCTGCTTTTTATGCCCCTGCAGCTGCCGCCATTGATATGGCTGAGGCGTATTTACATGATTCAAAACGAGTAATGCCAGTTGCTGCATATCTAAAAGGTGAATTTGGCGTAAAAGGTATGTATGTTGGTGTGCCAACAATTATTGGCGCTAATGGAGTTGAGAGAATTGTTGAAATTTCACTAACAAGTTCTGAGCAAAAAGCATTTGATAAATCAGTGGCTTCAGTTGAAGGACTTGTTAAGGCTTGTAAAAAAATTGCACCAAAACTAGCTTAATTTTGCAAATTAAAAATGGGATTAAAAAATGAATATTCATGAACATCAAGCAAAAGCTTTATTAAAAACTTACGGCGTTCCTGTCTCAAATGGCGTGGCTATTTTTTCAGTTGATGAAGCTGAAGCCGCAGCCAAAGAGCTTGGCGGCCCGCTTTGGGTTGTTAAAAGCCAAATTCATGCTGGCGGACGTGGTAAGGGTAAGTTCAAAGAACTTGCAGATGATGCTAAGGGCGGCGTGCGTTTAGCCTTTTCAATAGATGATGTGCTTAAAGACGTTAAAGATATGTTGGGTAATACTCTTGTTACTAAACAAACTGGGCCCGAAGGCAAACAAGTAAATCGCCTTTATATTGAAGATGGTGCAGATATTGAAAAAGAATTATATCTTTCGATCCTAGTTGATCGTGAAAGCGGTCGAGTGGCATTTGTTGCTTCAACCGAGGGTGGTATGGATATTGAAGCGGTGGCAGAAGAGACGCCTGAAAAAATTCACACCATAGATATTAACCCAGCAAAAGGCGTAACGAGTGCTGATATTGCAAAGTTAAATAAAGCGTTTGAATTAAGCGGCAAAGCGGCAAAAGATGGTGAAACATTATTCCCAACCCTTTATAAGGCATTTGTTGAAAAAGATATGTCACTGCTCGAAATCAACCCGCTTATTATCATGAAAGACGGGCATCTAAAAGTGCTTGATGCAAAAGTATCATTTGATAATAATGCGCTATTTCGTCACCCAGATATTATTGAATTGCGTGATTTAAGCGAAGAGGACGAAAAAGAAATTGAAGCCTCAAAACATGATCTTGCCTATATTGCGCTAGATGGCACTATTGGCTGTATGGTCAATGGCGCAGGTTTAGCGATGTCAACAATGGATATTATTAAACTCTATGGCGAAGAGCCTGCTAACTTTTTAGATGTTGGTGGCGGCGCAACGGCAGAAAAAGTAACCGCCGCTTTCAAAATCATTACGGACGATCCACAAGTTAAGGGCATTTTGGTCAATATATTTGGCGGTATTATGCGTTGCGATGTTATTGCTGAAGGTGTGTTGCAAGCCGTAAAAGAAGTTGGGCTTAAAGTTCCACTGGTTGTTCGACTTGAGGGTACTCGAGTTAAAGAGGGGCAAAAGCTAATTGATGAAAGCTCGCTTGATGTTATCTCAGCTAGCGATCTTGATGATGCCGCACAAAAAATTGTTAAAGCCGTTAGAGCTACAAATTAGACCTGAAATAAAGGAATTAAATATATGTCTATTCTCGTAAATAAAGACACAAAGGTTTTGGTTCAGGGTCTTACTGGCAAAACTGGAACTTTCCACACAGAACAAGCACTTGCCTATTATAATACGCAAATGGTTGGTGGAACGCACCCCAAGAAGGGCGGCACAAAATGGACAAGTGCGCTTGATGGAACTGAGTTGCCAATTTTTGCAACTGTTGCTGAGGGCAAACAAGCAACTGGTGCTAATGCAACAGTAATTTATGTGCCCCCTGCTGGTGCGGCGGCGGCAATTATTGAGGCAATAGAAGCTGAAATAGAGCTTATAACCTGCATTACCGAAGGCGTTCCTGTACTTGATATGGTCGATGTTAAAGAGCGTCTTAAACATTCAAATTCACGACTTCTCGGCCCAAACTGCCCCGGTATTTTAACCCCTGAAGAATGTAAAATTGGCATTATGCCCGGAAATATTTTCTCAAAAGGCTCAGTCGGCATTGTTTCTCGCTCAGGCACACTAACTTATGAAGCAGTGTTTCAAACAACAAATGAGGGCTTGGGGCAAACAACAGCGATTGGTATTGGTGGCGATCCTGTTAAGGGGACTGAATTTATCGATGTGCTAGAATTGTTTTTGGCCGATGATGAAACAAAATCTATTGTAATGATCGGTGAAATTGGCGGCTCAGCAGAAGAAGATGCGGCGCAATTTATTAAAGATGAAGCTAAAAAAGGTAGATCTAAACCAATGGCAGGCTTTATTGCAGGCATTACCGCTCCTGCTGGGCGTACGATGGGTCATGCTGGCGCAGTTATTTCTGGTGGTAAAGGTGGCGCTGAGGACAAAATTGAAGCAATGGAAAGTGCTGGAATTAATGTTTCTCGATCACCCGCTCAAATTGGTAAAACACTGGTAAAAGCCCTAAGGGGATAATATTAGTGGTTAACTAAACTACAATGTTAACGGCTTACTAATTTATATTGTGCAAAACTGGTTGAAATTAGCTCGATTAGGTGAGCCTTGCTCCCCTTAACAAAGGAAGGCGTTTTTCTCGCCTTAAATAATCATGACACGACAAGATGAGAACAAACAATTTCTTGCAACTTCCTTTTTATATGGAGGTAATGCAGGTTATATTGAAGAATTATACGCCTCTTATGAGCAAGACCCTAATTCAGTTGATGAAAGTTGGCAGCAATATTTTGCAACTCTTGCTGACAGCCCAGAGGATGTAATAAAAAGCGCTAGTGCTCCTAATTGGGGGAGATCGGACTGGCCTCCACGCATTGATAGTGAATTAATTTCAGCGCTTGATGGGGATTGGGGCGAAATTGCCATTAAAACTCAAAAAGCGGTAAGTGAAAAAGCAAGTGATGGTGATAAAAGAAGCTCTAAACAAGATATAATGCTTGCAACAAGAGATAGTATTCATTCGATAATGATGATTAGAGCCTATCGTATGCGTGGGCATCTACACGCTGACCTTGATCCGTTAAAACTCAAAAAATTCGATGAAGCACCAGAGTTAGATCCAGCATCTTATGGTTTCACTAATGCTGATATGGGACGTAAGATTTTTATTGATGGATATTTAGGCTTAGAATTTGCCACCATTCCACAAATGTTAGAAATTTTACGCCGCACCTATTGCTCGACATTAGCTGTTGAATTTATGCACATGTCGGACCCGGAAGAAAAAGCATGGATACAGGAGCGTATTGAGGGGCCAGATAAAGAAATTCATTTCACAGAAATGGGTAAAAAGGCCATTCTCAATAAATTAATTGAGGCAGAGGGTTTTGAGAAATTTATTGACGTAAAATATACAGGAACAAAGCGGTTTGGTCTTGATGGCGGTGAAAGTCTTATTCCAGCCCTTGAGCAAATTATTAAACGCGGTGGTGCACTTGGAGTTAAAGATATAGTTTTAGGTATGGCGCATCGTGGTCGCCTCAATGTTTTAACTCAAGTTATGGGCAAACAACATCGCGCCCTATTTCACGAATTTAAGGGCGGTGCTTTTTATTCAGATGATGTTGAGGGTTCTGGTGACGTGAAATATCACCTTGGCGCAAGTTCAGATAGAAAATTTGATGAAAATAATGTGCACCTATCATTAACTGCTAACCCATCACATCTTGAAATTGTTGATCCTGTAGTTTTAGGAAAATGCCGAGCCAAGCAAGATCAGCATAATGCAAAAAGCGGACATTTTATTGAACCAAAGCAAAGCGAGCGCACTTCCGTTATACCATTATTATTGCATGGTGATGCAGCTTTTGCTGGACAGGGAGTTATTGCTGAATGTCTTGGTCTTTCGGGGCTTAAAGGGCATAGAACCGGCGGCTCAATTCACTTTGTTATAAATAATCAAATTGGCTTTACCACTTCGCCAATTCATTCACGCTCTTCACCATATCCAACAGACGTTGCTAAAATGATTGAAGCGCCAGTATTTCATGTAAATGGCGATGATCCTGAGGCTGTAGTTTATGCGGCTAAAATTGCTACCGAATATCGGCAAAAGTTTCATAAGCCTGTAGTTGTTGATATGATTTGTTATCGTCGATTTGGACATAATGAAGGTGATGAGCCAGCCTTTACCCAGCCGCTAATGTATAAAGCAATTCGCGCGCATAAAACTACTTTAACTATTTATTCGCAAAAACTCATTGATGAAGGTCTGATTAGTTTAGAAGAATTTGACAAGATGAAAGCCAACTGGCGAGAGCATCTAGAAGTTGAATTTGCAGCAGGTGATGATTACACGCCAAAGAAAACTGACTGGTTTGATGGCGCTTGGAAAAATCTAAAAAGAGCTGAAATTGATGGGCCTCGTCGTGGTGAAACTGGCGTTGATGAGAAAAAACTAAAAGCCATTGGGCAAAGCATAACAACAGCCCCTGCTGATTTTAATCTACATAAAACTATCAATCGTTTTATGAATAATCGTAAAAAAGCCATTGAAAGTGGTCAAAATATCGATTGGGCAACTGCTGAGGCACTAGCATTTGGCACGTTGGTAAGCGAAAATCACCCCATTAGGCTTTCAGGCCAAGATTGCGAGCGTGGTACTTTTTCACAACGTCATTCAGTTCTATATGATCAAATAAGCGAACAAACTTACACACCGCTAAATCATGTTGCAAAAGATCAAAACCGCTATGAGGTTATTAATTCAATGCTTTCAGAAGAAGCGGTTTTAGGTTTTGAATATGGCTATTCGCTCACCGAGCCAAACACGCTTACTCTTTGGGAAGCGCAATTTGGTGATTTTGTTAATGGTGCACAGGTGGTTATTGATCAATTTATATCATCTGGCGAGCGCAAATGGTTTCGTATGTCAGGTTTGGTTTTGCTGCTCCCCCATGGTTATGAGGGACAAGGGCCCGAACATTCATCGGCAAGAATGGAGCGTTATTTGCAACTTTGCGCCGAGGATAATATCCAAGTAGCAAATTGCACCACTCCTGCAAATTATTTCCATATTTTACGTCGTCAATTAAAACGTGATTTTAGAAAACCATTATTTTTAATGACCCCAAAATCATTGCTTCGTCATAAAAAGGCTACTTCTGCACTTTCTGAAATGGGGGCAGACAGCTGTTTTCATAGAATATTATGGGACGATGCGGAAGCACCAGGTGAGCCTAAAACTTCTATAAAACTAACAAGTGATGATAAAATTCGTCGTGTTGTGCTTTGTTCTGGTAAGGTTTATTATGACCTCTTAGAGGATCGAGAAAAAAGAGAAATTGATGATGTTTATTTATTGCGCATTGAGCAACTCTATCCCTTCCCTGCAAAGGCAATGTTAGATGAGCTTTCTCGATTTAAAAATGCTGAAGTGATTTGGTGTCAAGAAGAGCCAAAAAATATGGGTTCTTGGGCATTTATTCAACCCTATGTTGAATGGGTACTTGAGCAAATGGGCAGAAAAGGCGAGCGTCCTCGCTATATTGGAAGACCTGCCTCAGCATCTACTGCAACTGGTTTAATGCGTAATCATCTTATACAATTACAAGCATTTTTAGATGATGCTTTTGCTAAATAAATATAGCTAATATAAAGGAATAGATATGTCTGTTGAAATTCGTGTTCCCACTCTGGGTGAAAGTGTTACAGAAGCTACCATTGGCACTTGGTATAAAAAAGTTGGTGAGGCAGTTATTGCCGATGAGCCAATTGTTGAGTTAGAAACCGATAAGGTTACAATAGAAGTTCCTGCACCAAGTTCTGGTGTGTTAGAATCAATTTCTGCTGAAACTGGTGATAATGTTGAGGTTGATGCCCTGCTTGGTATGATAAAGGCTGGTGCAACTGCAACTGTTGCTAGCGCTCCAACTGCTACGCCAAAAGAAACACCAGCTCCAGCTCCTACTTCAAAAACCAGCGCACCAGTTTCAGTCAGCCCATCAGCTGCTAAGATGATGGCAGAAAAAAACATTGATAAGGCGCAAATAACTGGCACTGGCAAACATGGTCAAATAATAAAAGAAGACGTTATGGCAGCTTCTACAAAACCTGCACCAGTTGCAAGTGCCCCTGCACCAGCTACTGTTGCAAATTCAGATAATGGCTCACGTGAAGAACGGGTAAGAATGACACGTTTGCGTAAAACCATCGCCAAACGCCTAAAAGATGCACAAAATACCGCCGCTATGCTGACCACATTTAACGAGGTCGATATGGGGCCTGTTATGGATTTACGCAAAAATTATAAAGAATTATTTGAGAAAAAACATGGCGTAAAGCTTGGCTTTATGGGCTTTTTCACCAAAGCCGTAACCCACGCTCTAAAAGAAATTCCAGCCGTTAACGCTGAAATTGATGGCGATGATATCGTTTATAAAGAATATGCTCATATTGGCGTTGCAGTTGGCACGCCAAAGGGCTTGGTTGTGCCTGTTGTTCGTGATGCCGATCAAATGTCTATTGCAGAGGTTGAAAAAGAAATCGGTCGTTTAGGACTTGCCGCAAGAGATGGTAAATTATCAATGGCTGACATGCAGGGCGGCACATTTACGCTTTCAAATGGCGGCGTTTATGGCTCGCTAATGTCAACGCCAATTCTTAATGCACCGCAATCTGGCATTTTAGGTATGCACAAAATCCAACAGCGCCCAGTGGCAATAAACGGTGAAGTTGTTATTCGCCCAATGATGTATTTAGCGCTTTCTTATGATCATAGAATTGTTGATGGCAAAGAGGCGGTTACTTTCTTGGTGCGCATTAAAGAAAGCCTAGAAGACCCGCAACGTCTTGTGCTTGATTTGTAAAAACATACGTCCAAGAGGAGGCGTTTATTTGTTTTTGCAGGTTTTTGATATAGATCATTTCTCCTCGTACTACATCTACCTACCGCTTTTCAACAG
>Ga0256834_1000525_pt1 | contig 27515 bp, 24 predicted proteins | sample 4281140metaG_FD_190536 | JGI IMG/M metagenome (GOLD analysis project Ga0256834, IMG submission 190536) | Hydrothermal vent microbial communities from East Pacific Rise, Pacific Ocean - 4281-140 | ecosystem: Environmental > Aquatic > Marine > Hydrothermal vents | place: Pacific Ocean: East...
CAATTTATCGTATTGTTATATAACGTTTATTTATTGGAAAGGGTCACTGTATGATATTATATTTATTTAAACACCCTTGTAAAATAGCCTTTTAGAAACTTTTAACATCCTTAAAAGGCTACACCCTTCTAAATTGTTTGGTGGAACCAAACCTACCATCCTAAAACTGCTCTTCAAATCTAGTGACTAATTCCGAAAGTGAAAATGCATTTTTATAATATTCTGATTCTTGTGAGGCGAATTCAATAAATCCAACTTTAGTTTCAACATCATACTCTCCTAAAGCTTGATCTAATAACAAGTAGCCTATTCTTTCAAAAGTATTGCTCTCATCTTTTTTATAATTTTTAAAAAACAACATCAAACCCACTCTATCATCATCCTTAAATAATTGGCATTTTACTGATTCTGGTTTTATTTCCATACCATTTAATTGAACACTCATTGGCTTTCTTCTTGGTCTAAATTTAATAAACTTCCATTTATCTAAATCTGGTGCTGATTCATAGAGTTTTTCAACAGTTGGGAATGATTTAATTATTCCACCTGCAGATATTACAAATTCTCGTTGATTATCTATAACTGGACCAAGCTCAAAAGTTAAATTATCATCAATTTTATGCATCTGAATAGCAAGTTTATCAAATATACCATCCCTATCTTTTTCAAAATCAAATAACATTTGCTGATTTTTTTCGAACCAATTCCAAAATTTCTGTTCTGGTGTTTTACTATTGAATCCAAATAATGAAAGTACCATAATTATTCCTATTATTTTTATTGTTAAAAATTTCATATTTACTTACCTCAAACCTTCCCACGTAACCAAGGTGATACGCGGTATCTATCATCACCAAACCAGTGGTGAAGGTTGTCGAGGGTTTCAACCACATTTTTGATGCCTATTTTGTGGGACCATGCGATAAGTCCGATGGGATAGTTAACTCCTTTTTGCATAGCTAAATCTACGTCATTTTCGTTGCAGACGCCGTTTTCTATGGCATCGGCTGCTTCATTTATCAGCAAGCAAACTATACGCATGGCAATTAATGCGGGCATGTCTTTACCAATTATGACTTGTTTGTCGAGTTGTTGAAATACTCCTATAACATGATTTTTTGTTGTTTTTGGGCAGTTTTCATCAAAACTGAGGTGAATAATTGGGCTGCTTTCATAATCTAACATTAAGTCAACTTGAGCAAGGTGCTTTTGCTTTATGGTTGTTAAGCGTTGTTTGCAGGTTTGTCCGTTGCTAACTTCGATAGCACAATCGTTGATTTGCATCGCTACTCCGCCTTGGTGTTCGGTGACGATAATATCATCATTGTTTTTGAGTTGCTTCTTAAAGGCATCAAATACAGTCAATTCACTATTAAAGCTTATAGTTTTAGCGGCTTGTTGTGTTCTTTGGTAATGAACAGTTGGTTTGTCTTGACCATCATAACAGTAAAAGCCCTGCCCTGTTTTTTTGCCTAACAAATTGGCTGCTACCATTTCTTCTTGTATTAATGACGGGCGGTAGCGAGGGTCGTTATACATGCTTGCAAAAACAGTTTTACTGACTGATAAATTAATATCGATGCCAATTAAATCCATCAAGGTAAATGGTCCCATGCGAAAGCCTGCGGAGGTCATGATGACATCCATCACTTCTAGGGATGCGACTTGCTCTTGTAACATTTTCATGGCTTCTCCATAAAAAGGTCGAGCTACGCGATTGACAATAAATCCTGGAGATGATTGAGCCAGCACTGGTACTTTATTCCAAAAGTGACATAATTCAATACCTAAATCCAAATTAGCTTTGGATGAACGTAAACCTGCAACCACTTCTACCAATTTCATCACGGGTGCTGGATTGAAAAAATGCAGACCGATCATATTTTCGGGTTTAACTAAAACTGAAGCAATAGCTGTGATGGAGATACTGGAGGTATTACTGGCGAATAACACATCTTCAAAACAGATGTTTTGCAGTTGTTTGAATAATTTTTGTTTAACCTCAAGATTCTCAATTATAGCTTCTATCACTAAATCACTATCGGATAATTCATCTAATTCTGTAATGATTTTGATGTTATCCAATAACGTTTGCCTAAAGTCTGCTGTTATTTTTCCATGTTTTACGCGCGATTCTAAACGTTTTGCCATTGTTTGTTTGGCTTGTTTAGCAAACTCATGGTTAAGATCGAAGACCTTGACTTGTTGCTTGCAACTGGCTGCGACCTCTGCAATCCCAATACCCATGGTGCCAGCACCGATGACGGCTACATTCTTAATTTGGGTTAACATTTTTTACTATCTCACAGGTTTGTTTTAAAAGATTCCTGCCTTCGCAGGAATGACGTTTTGTTAAGAAGGTTCCTGCCTTCGCATGAATGTCGACAGGCAACTATGAACCTTTAAAATTTGGTTTTCTTTTTTCTGCAAAGGCTTGTACCCCTTCTTTAAAATCGTGGGTCAATCCCATTAAGCGCTGTACATCACGTTCATTATCTAATTGTTCATCATAGGTGTTTGCATAGGATTTTTCTAATAATTCTTTGGTGTTGGCTAATGCCAGTGTTGGTCTTTGTGCAATTGTTTGTACTAACTTATCTACTTCCGTGTGAAAATCATCATCAGCTACACTTCGGTAAATCATGCCCCATTGTTCTGCCTTTTGTGCAGTTACTGGCTCGGCTAACATGGTTATGGCTTTGGCTCGTGCTAAACCAACAAGTTTTGGTAATATCCATGAACCATTGCAGTCAGGCACTAAACCAACTTGAGAAAAAGATTGAATAAATTTTGCTGACTCTGTAGCAATAACAATATCACAGTTTAAAGCAATATTGGCACCTGCTCCTGCTGCCACACCATTGACGGCACAAACAATTGGCACTCGAATGGATTTGAGTATGCGTAAATTTGTGTTGTAGCCTTTTTCTAGGGTTTCACCCAAATCCATGGCTTTATCGCCTTTGCGTTCACCCAAGTCTTGCCCCGCACAAAATCCTCGCCCTGCTCCAGTTATCAATATGCAACGTAAATCATTCTCACGAGTCAATGATTTTAATATGCTATAAAACTCATCGTGCATAGTTTTTGAAAAAGCATTGAGTTTATCTGGGCGGTTAAGTTCTACCCTTGCGATGTTATTTTCTATACTAAAGTTAAAGGTTTGGTAAGTTTGATTTGTCATAAGCTTTGAATTTGTTATTTTCGTAGTCTAACATTATAATGGTTGTCATGAAAAATATCTATGAAATTGATGGTGTCAAACCAGTCATTCACCCTTCAAGCTTTGTGCACCCAACAGCAGTCGTTATCGGTTCAGTACAAATTGGCAAAAACTGCTACATCGGTCCAAATTCCAGTCTTCGCGGAGATTTTGGTACCATTATCTTAGAAAACGGTGTAAATTTTCAAGATATGTGTGTGGCACATGGTTTTCCAAATGGCACAACTCTGCTAAAAGAAAATGCTCACATTTCGCATGGTGCTGTTATTCATGGTTGCACTATCGGTAAAAACACCATGGTTGGTATTCAAAGTGTCATTATGGATAAGGCGGTCATTGGTGATGAATGCATGGTTGCTGCTTTGAGTTATATCAAACCTAATTTTGTTGCTCCTAATCGTTCTATTATTGCGGGCATTCCTGCTGTAGTCAAACGAGATGTTACTGATAAAGAAATCAACTGGAAATCTGAAGGGACGGCGTTGTATCAACAATTAGCAAAACGTAGTTTGAGTTCAATGAAGAAGTGCGAACCATTAACGGAAACATCTGAGCAAAAATCTTTAGTTATTAATAGTTTTAAACCGCTTTAACTTGTTGAGTTAATATAATCAGCTAAGTGTGCTTTTAATTCTTTGAGTTGTCGATGAGAACAACAGAATAAGCCCAAGTCTTTAGCACGCTGTTCGGTGTAACGACTAAGTTTTTGGTAGCTCACCAACATTGCTTTGCCAGAATTACCACCCAATGTTTCTTTTAAGGTGTCCAGTCGGTAAATGGCTGCCGCTCCTGGTGTATTGGCATCGGCATGTTTGGAAAATTTTCGAGTTTTGCATTCAATCAAATGCAAGCGATTATGTGCCATGCAAATGACATCAATTTCATTTTTTACCTTGCCTTGAGCTCGCACTATTTCCATGCCTTTTGCTAAATCACTAATAGCTAGATTTTCACTTTGCATATCGTATAGTAAACTAAACACATGATTCTCTAACCAACCACCGTTAGCATAAAAACGACTCTCTTCATCTTTAAAATAGACAATATTATTTTTAATATTCAACAGTCCCACATCTTCAAATTTGTTAAGAATATCGTATAAATGTGGCTTGCGGCGATAATTTTTATCCAACCTGTATTTAAGAGAAATATCAGCTCGCATGGCAATATGATTCATTGCTGCAAGAGAAGCTCCAAAGTTTTCAATATTTTCAATTAGCCAATTGGTGACAGCACGCCTTTGCTTTGGTTCTTGCTGTATTTGCCCCTTATTTAAAACTTGGGATGAGGTGAATTTGATATATTCATGTATTTTTAACTTGGTTTGCAATATTTGTGAAAGCTTCTCATTTGGGTGTAACCAATGCAGTTGGTTGGTAAATTTGTCTACTACAAAGGCTTGCAAATTTTTTGAAGTAAAATATTCAAGTGCCACCAGTACCATCATGCGATAACCAGATGATGCGTTAAACAATATCTTGTGATCTTTGTTATCTTGTAAAACGTGTTTTAATATGATGCGAATCTGACTGGGATCAAATGATACCATCTGACTAGTACATTTTATTCCACGATTAACTAGAACAGATTTAATGCCTTCTACATCGTGTTCTTTGCGGTGCAACAAAATAACCTTATCACATTTTAAATGTAATGCAGCACTAGCTATACCTGCATTTTTTCTATCATAAATAGCTAGATGAATATTCATGAAAAATCCTTGGAAAGTTGTACTGAACGGTCATTTGCTGCTTTAATAGCTTGTTTAACTGTATTCTCTAAGTTGTTGTTATTAAAAGAAAGCAAAGCAGCTTCTGTTGTGCCTTTGGGTGAGGTTACTTTTTCACGTAACACACTTATGTCATCAGAGCTACGTTGTGCTAATATGGCGGAGCCTAGTGCTGTTTGTTCGACTAATTTTGCTGCCACTTCGGGCTTTAAACCTAGTTCTATGGCAGTTTTTTGCATGTACTCCATAAACAAAAAGAAATATGCTGGGCCACTGCCTGATAAAGCGGTAACAATATCAATCTTAAATTCTTCATCGACCCAATGGGATATGCCTACCGAGTCCATAATACCTTCAGTCAAGTGCCTTTGCTCTTTATTGACTTTATTATTAGCAAATAAACCTGTTGCACCTTCGCCAATTAAGGCGGGTGTATTGGGCATAGTTCTGACAATTGAAGCCTGCTTTGACAGCCAATTTTCTAAATGTTCAACCTTAATGCCAGCAGCTATTGATATAACTAACGCACCTGTTTCAATGACGCTGTTCTTAACATCCTGTGCTACAGTTTTCATTATTTGCGGTTTAACAGCCAAAACCACCACGTCAGGAATGCCAAAATGTTCATTGTTACCACTGTAAGTATGTACGCCAAATTTTTCGGTTAACAGTTGGCGTTGATGATTACCTGGGTCACTGGCTGAAATCTGAGAGGGTAAAAATCCACGCTTAATCAAACCACCAATCAAACTAGCTGCCATATTGCCAGCACCTACAAATCGTACTTTTAAATCGGTTAGTTTTTTCATAACTTTCTTTCTATTTAATGTAGTGGAGTACCTATGTGTGCTCCTTGTTCAATTTAATCTGATAATCAAAAAAGACAGAGACCATAATATTATTCAATTATTACCAAAATAGCAATTTAGTTTGCTTTAGAATGTTGCAGTATCAAGGCTGAAAATGTGATTTTACAAGCGTAAATGACCATTTTTAAACGCAGAAACTGCAACATTATGAAGTAAAATAAATGCTATTTTTTATCTGATAAGTGCATTAATGGCAACGGCTGTGGCGAATTACTGTCCATAAAATAAATCTTCGAGGCGGGGTCTTTTGATATCGACTTTAAAGCTTCTAAACTCATTAGTTTGATATAGCTCGGGTTACTACCAATGGCTTCATTAATTTTTTTAATTTCATAAGCTTGAGCATCTGCCAAAATGATTTTTTGCTGGGCTAATTGCTCTGCTGCATTTCTTTCAGCTTCTGCTTGTACAACTAGTTGCTCTTGTTCAGTTTTAAACCTTTCAAGTTCAGCTTTCTGCTTTTCTACCGCTTGTTCGCGTACTTTTTTATCATTAATTGCCTTTGTAATAAAAGCAGGCAGAGTGATATCTCTAATTAGTACAGCCGAAACAACAACCCCCTTAGGCTCAAGGTATTCTTGCAAGCCTGTTAATAAAGCCGTTTGTAGCTTATTTTGTGTTTCCTCTAAAAAGAAATCCTCAGCTCGTTTAATTGTTTTGCCTTGTTCACGTAATAATGAACGTAATTTTGGAACAAGTTGCACTTCAATTAATTGATCCATGCCACCTGTTGATTGCAACATTTTCCCCACTTGTGCCCCGTTTAAACGGTATTGCACACTGACATCAATTGATGTTTGTAGTTGATCTTGTGAAGGTACTTGTGCTTGTTCTTTATGGGTTTTTTCACGAATATCAAATGTATGCCAAGCATACAAAGGATTAACAGGAACATGTAGTCCTTCAGGGTAACTTTTTTCTACAATTTTACCAAATAGTGTCGCAACTGCTGCATGACCAACAGGAACTGTTTTGTATAATTTAGAGCCAAACATTAAAGCTAATAAGATGATTGCTCCAAAAATGGCAGTCTTAATTGGGAATGGTTGTCTTGGTTGAATATGTCTTACGTTATTATTGTTCATTTTTTGCTCCTTAAATTTATTTTAGATTCCTGCCCTCGCAGGAATGACATCGCGTTTATTTTTGCCTTCGCAAGAATGGCTTTGTGTTTATTTTAACAACATTTGGTTAAATTTGCTCGTATCATTGCTCACAGTAACTGATAAATTTTTTAAATCTTTCACCTTTACTAATTCGGCAGGTAAATCTAGTTTTATTTTTAAAACATCTTCTACCGTCTCAATAAATTTTGTGGGATGAGCAGTTGATATAAAAACACCTTCTTCATCATTTTGTAAAGACTCAATCAACCCTGCATAAGCAATAGCTGTATGCGGTTCAGCAATATAGCCTTCTATTTGCAGTTGTTCCATAGCAATAAAGGTTTGTTCATCGTCTTTTATTGTAGCAGAAATCACTTGCTTAACCCTATCTATATCATTATTAAATAAAGACATTATACGAGGCCAATTACTTGGATTACTCACATCCATGGCATTAGAAGCTGTTTCGATTGTTTTATTAGGTGACCAAATGTTTTCCATTAAATAACGTGGCACAGTGTCATTGGCATTAGTTGCAGCGATGAATCGTTTGATTGGTGCTCCAATTTGTCTAGCGATTAATCCTGCTGTCAAATTACCAAAATTACCACTTGGAACTGACACAACAAGATTACCTTTCGGATATTTGCTTGCTATTTCGAAGTAATAACAAACTTGTGCAAGCAATCGTGAGATATTGATAGAATTTGCGGAGGTTAAATTATGCTTAGCTCGAATCTCATCTGAATCAAAAGCAGCTTTGACCATTGTTTGACACGAATCAAAATCTCCTTCTACGCTATAGGTTTCGATATTTTTACCAAGTGTGCAAAATAGTTTTTCCTGTAGATTTGAAATTTTCCCTTTGGGGTACAATATTTTGACCTTTATTCCTTCAATATCATAAAAGGCATGAGCAACTGCCGCCCCTGTATCACCAGAGGTAGCCGTAAGAATTGTAATCTGCTCTTTGTCATTGAACTCTTTAACACATTGTGCCATGAAACGCGCACCAAAATCTTTAAACGCCAAGGTTTGACCATGAAACAACTCTAGACAAGACACATTTTTCTCTATCTGTTTAATTTCAATTGGAAAGTTAAATGCTGCAGTAACCATTTCCTTTACTTTTTCCAAGGAAAGTTCAGCATCAATTAAATGGTGAATAACATGAGCACTTCTTTCAACAAAACCCATAGCGAGAATTTCATCAATATTTTTTAAAGGTTTGAACGAATCAACAAAAAACAATCCTCGTTGCTGCCCTATTCCTTGAATAACGGCTTGTTTAAAATTAACTTTCTGGGATGGAGTTTTTAAATTATGTAATTTCATTATTCTCTACAACTTTTTTATGATTCGATTTCTACTTCACGGACACCAAAATTATCAACCTTACATATGTGGCTAAAACCACCTAGTTGGCAAAAATTATTGAGTGCATATTTTTGGATTTTATTGGATGTTTCGTGATTGTTAGTCACTGCAAATACCGTTGAGCCAGAACCAGATATACCAAAGGCGATAGCCCCCATACTTTTGGCATAATCACGGTAAGCATCAAAGCCTTCAATCAGGCATTTTCTTTTAGGCTCTGCAATTACATCAAATAAGACAGAAGCAGCTAAATCAGTATCATCTGCGTGTAAAGCATGAATAAATACCGATAAATTTTGAGCGAATTTTATACTGGTGGCTAAATCAACTTCTTTTGGTAATAAATCTCGGGCTTTTTTTGTAGGCACTTCAATACCTGGATAACTCACCACCAGTTGCCATGACTCGGGAAAAGGGATGGAAACGCAGGGTTGTATATCATTACCAGACATTAATTGAAGGCCTCCAAGTAAACATGGTGCGACATTATCGTAATGAACAGATCCGCTCACTTCTCCTTCTAATCGACCACCTAATTCAAGCAAATCATCAATACTCAAAGCATCACCGAAGAATTTATTGAGCGCGTAAAGAGTTGCAACTGATGAGGAAGAAGATGAACCTAAACCACTACCGACAGGCAATCTCTTTTCGAGATGCAGTTTTAGTGCTGTAGTTGGCAAACCTTTTAATGCCATTTTCTGCATATACAACTTATAGGCAAGTGTCACCAAGTTGGTAGACTTATCTTTTGGCAAGATATCGGCGTAGGGACCAGACACTGTCAAATCGTAAGTATCAGCTGGTTCAACTGATACAATATCACCGAGCATCTCACCGTTTATGGGAGAGATTGCCAGTCCTAATAAATCAAAGCCAACGGAAAAGTTGCCTATGCTAACGGGTGCAAATACTTTCATAGCATGTATCATAATTGATTATAAATATTTTACTAAGCTTATTTTAAATAGATTGGATTAAACTTGAAATATTTGTTGTTTATGTTCAAGGTTGTCAGAGATTCTTAATGCTGTTAGCTTTCCACCCCAAACCTTCCCTGTATCTAAACAAATAACATTATTCTCTTGCATCAATCCCAGCGCAGACCAATGACCGATAATAATGGTATGTTTCTTTTTTTTGTATGGTATAAATCTAAACCAAGGAATTAATTTAGGAAAACTTTTTATGTCTCCCTTTGCTTTAAAGTTTAGACCATTATTTTTGTACAAAAACCGTATTCTAGTTAAGCTATTAACCGCAAAACGTACTCTATCCATGCCTTTTAATGACTTCTTCCAGTGATTTGGTTTTGCTCCGTACATGTTTTCAAAAAATATTTCTGGCTTCTCTCTTAAGTAGGATTCTACATATTTAGCTTCTTTTTTTGCTCGTTTTAGTGACCATAGAGGATAAATACCTGCATGGACAATAATGCTCTTACTAGATTTAGCATGAATAAGAAGCTTTTGACCTTTAAGCCAGCTCATTAAATTTGAGCAATCTGCTGCCTTAAATATTTCTTGAAACTCTTTATTTCGAGATTTTCGCAATCGTTTTACATAATACTGAGCAAGTAGGCTTAAATCATGATTGCCAAGTGCAACTTGACAATATTTTTGATGGGCGTATATCCATCGCAATGTTTGTAAAGATTGACCCCCTCTATTAACCAAGTCTCCGCAAAAAACCAACTTATCACTAGTCTCATCAAATTCAATTTTAGTTAATAACTGCATCAAAGCATCAAAACAACCTTGCACATCTCCTATGATATAAGTGGGCATTAGCGAAAAACCTTCGTATTCTCTATTCGTCTGTATTGTGCAAATTCTGGTAACTCCCATGGTCTTAGAGCTATCACCAGTGTCGTTCCATATCGGCTCTGTAAACCAATATTTTGATCCTTATAGGCTAAATCATTAAAATTCTGTGCCAATTGTTGCATCTTTTTATGGATGGTTTGGTTAGAACTATTAGTTATCATGCCATTAATAACAATTCGTAACTCACCAGCATTAATAAACTGACAATCAAAAAAATCATCTTGTATATGGTTTTCAAAATAACGTTGAATAGGCCCATTTTTCTGCCATTGAAATGTTCGGCTTACGAGAGTTTTAATCTTATTACCTGGTTTTAAACTAATTAAATTAATTTTTTCTAATTGCAGTAAGAGCTTAATAAGTTCTGATTCTTCTAAATCATAAAGCTCATAAATTTCATCAAATGATAGGTTATTCATAACAGAAATTGTAATCAATAATAATTTTGTATTTGAAACAATCTTCTTCTCTTGAGTTATAGTTAGTTGTTCTAATTGCATACTGTCTAAATGCACCAGCTCTAACAAGTCTGATATGTCTAAATTAACCAAAAGTAGTATTTTTTCAAGACGACTTATAGAAATATCACCTTGAGTAAATTGTCTTTTTATACTTGATTCTGAAATATTTAAATGCTTTGCCACATTAGCATACTTAATACCATGTGCTTTTAAGGTCTTTTTTAAGGTTTGAATGATTTTAATCGATTGGCTCATGCAATTATTTTAGTAAAAAGATGCATGAATTAATACTTTATAAGCGATATACCAGGAATTTCATCACTTTTGACATTGCAGTCATTACAGCTTTAATAGAATCTGGAAATTCAACTCCGCCTGCATCTCTCGCATTTTGCCCATGCCTTATTTCATCGGCTTTCATTTGTGCTAAAATTGCATGCGTTTTAGTGTCTTCTTGAGGAATTTGATCTATATGTTCTTGTAAGTGATTTTCCACTTGTTTTTCAATTTCGATAACAAATCCATAACTGATTTTATCTCCAAGCAAAGCTGCTGTTGCACCCATAACAAAGGAGCTAGCATACCAAAAAGGGTTTAGTATACTTGTGTAAGTCTCAAAGTCTGTTATGCGCTCATAACACCAACATAAGTGGTCATGTTCTTCATCTGCAGCTTGTGTTAAATAATCATAGGTTGATTTATTTTTTGCAAAAAGTGCCTGCCCATAATATAAAGCCTGAGCACAAACTTCACCTGTATGATTAATTCGCATTAAACCTTTGGTATTGCTTAAATCTTGACTAGAGGGCTTATAATTATTTTTTATATATCTTGGAAGCGCTATTGAAGGTATGGTTTCTTGGTGTGAATTAATCTTTAGGAATCGATCAAATTCTGACAATAATTTTGAAGAGAGTGAAGTTGTATTATTTCTCATGTTAACTTCTAATAGTTGAGGTATTAGAATTACTCCAATACCTCAAAAGTACTTTAGTTGATTACTTCGAATATTTTTTCATTTATAATTATACTGGCTTCTTCTTGTAACGTTTTTACAATATTAGATAATTCAGCATTTGTAGCAGTGCGTTCTATCTGACTGCTTATCACTGCTTTTTCATCATCAGTTAATTTTGTAGTATCAGCATTGTTAATAGCTTTTAAGTTAACTAAAGCAATAGAATTTGCAGTTGCTTCCACTGAATGAACCGAGCTGTTTTCGTCTAATTTTAATGAAAATACTTCTTGTACTAGTTTAAAAGGTTGTTTTGAGCCAGTTCGTTCAACATCCTTAGCTTCGACAACTTCTTTATTTAGGGATTGAGCTATATCAGCTAAAGTTTTTTCACTAGAACTAATTTGTTTTTTAAACTCAGCAACTTTAGTTTTAACAAGTTCAAATGATTTTTCAGCTAATATCTTATTTTTTATAATGTCTGAGACTTCTGATAATTCTTTAACTTTTGGTATGTTATGTTCCTTAATATGAATATAGGCTACATGATTTTCACCCAAATCCAGCATTTCACTAATTTCATTATCTGTTTTTACAGCATCCGAAAATGCCGCTGCAGAAAATTTTGGGTTAGCAGCAATGCCTACTCCTCTACCTTGAGCAAAAAGATCTGTAGATTTGAGTTCTAAATGCACTGATTCAGCAGCAATATCTAAAGAATTATCAGAATCAATAATTGCAGTATCTAATTTATCAGCTTTTGATAAAAATTCTTCAGAGGCTTTTTCAAGCTTTAAATCACTAACAATTTGATCTTTAATCTCTTCAAATGCTGGAATCTTAGGTGATTTAATTTCATTAACTTTAATAAGATGATAGCCAAATTTAGATAATACTGGTTCAGAAATTTCACCAGACTTCATTGAAAATAATTTTTTATCAAATGCTTCAACCATATCTCCTTGGGAAACCCAACCAAGATTTCCTCCAGAAGGAGCTGAGCCAGGATCTTTAGAAACTTCCTTCGCCACTTCAGAAAAGTCTTCACCATTTGCAATTCTTTTGGCGACTTTATCAATTTCAATTTTTACAGCATTGGCATCATCAGATACTGGTAATAATATATGTTGAGCTTTACGCTTTTCAGCAGTCATTAATGTATCTTTACGATCTTCATATGAATCTTTTATCTCATCTTCAGTTAACTCAATACCGGATAACAAGTCAGTTACTGACAATTCGATATAGTTGAGAGAAACTTGTTCAGGAGTCATATAATCAGCAGAAAACTCTTTGTAGTGTGAATTTATTTCTTCTTCAGTGACTTCAATGTCTTTTTCGTAGTCTTTACTCGACAATTCAATATAATCAAAATCTCTTTTTTGTTTTGCAAATTTAATTTGTGTAATAATTTCAGAATCCAAACTAATAGCACTTTGACCAACCATGTTTCTTATAGCTGAACCTTTTATATCGTCTTTAATATCACGTTCTAATAACTCCGCTGATTTTTTGACTCGATTAAGATAGTTAGCATAAGATTCAGGGCTAAATTTACCATCAATTTGAAAACCCTCTATTGATTGTATGTATTCTTTAACACGAGAAGGTGATACATCATAGGAAAATTTTTCTGCTTCTTGTCTTAATAGTTCAGCGTCTACGATTTGATTAAGAACGCCTCTTTTAAAGTTTTCTGAGTCAAAATATTCTGAACCTAAATTATCTCCAAATTGCCCCCTTAGTCTACTTTTTGAATTCTGTACTGCAATATTAAAATCATTTATTGTGATTTTTTTACCATTTACAGTAGCTGCGCTATCATTATTGGCCATTAATAATGAACCACTAACTCCCCAAAAGCCAAATGCTATTATAAGTAAGCCCATAATTATTTTGGCAAATAAACCTGATGATTTCTGTTTTATATCTCTAAGCATAATTTTTTTTCTTTATAAATAAAAAAGGGTGTCCCTAAAGACACCCTAATTTATAATGGCGGAGTGGACGAGACTCGAACTCGCGACCACCGGCGTGACAGGCCGGTATTCTAACCAACTGAACTACCACTCCGTGTATGGTGGGTGCTGAGGGGATCGAACCCCCGACCCTCGCCTTGTAAGGGCGATGCTCTCCCAGCTGAGCTAAGCACCCAGATTTTTACACGTAAAAGGGCTTTTTTAGTTTAACGCTTCTTTAAGTGCTTTACCTGCTTTAAATGCTGGAACATTTGCCGCTTTTATCTGTATTGCTTCACCAGTTCGTGGATTACGACCTTGACGAGCTGCTCTGTGTTTTACAGAGAAAGTTCCGAAACCAATAAACGTCAAAGAATCTCCATCTTTTAAACAATTTGTTACTGTTCCAACCATCGCTTCAAAACATGCAGTTGCTGTTGCTTGTGATACATCAGCTTGCTCTGCTACACTTTTTATAAAATCTGCTTTTTTCATTATTTCTAACTCCAATTTATTAATCTGTTAATCTACTTTGACCAACTTAATGTTTGTTAATTGTTCAACAAAATATCGAAATGGGATTGTATACTAAATTATAAAAAAGTGTGGTTTTTTTTATACTTTTATGTAATTTAATTCCAATATTTTTACTATTTAAAATGTTTCTATGATATTAATGACTAAATGAATCTATACTGGATTTTTTATTACTATTATCCAACTCCAATAACATTTTGAGCTCTTTATCCGAAAGGGGTTCTAATCCTTTTTCTAGAGCAATTTCAAAAATCTCATCGATGAATTTGACTGGGATAATTTCAAGTTCATTCTTTACTTGGAGTGGCATTTTAACTAAATCTTTACGATTGTCAAATGGAATTATGACTTTTTTAATTCCTCCACGCAATGCAGCTAATAACTTTTCTTTTAAACCACCAATAGGTAACACTTTTCCTCTTAATGTAACTTCACCAGTCATAGCAACATCTGCTTTTACAGGGTTGTTTGTGATAGCAGAGACTAAAGCAACACACATACCAACTCCGGCACTAGGACCATCTTTTGGAGTGGCTCCTTCTGGCACATGAATATGAATATCTTTATTGTTAAGAGCTTTTAAATCTATACCTAATGACTGTGCTCTTGATTTAATTAAAGAATAGGATGTATGAATTGACTCCTTCATCACTTTACCAAGGTGCCCAGTTAAGGTTTGCTTGCCGTTACCAGCTAATACAGTAGCTTCAATATGCAGTAATTCACCACCAACTTCCGTCCATGCAAGCCCTGTGACCATTCCTACTTCACTTTTCAGTGCAGCTTTACCAAAGTTCACTTTCTGAACGCCTAAATATTTTTCAATGTTTTTTAATGAAACCTTTATTTTTTTAACATCTGATTCTGTTAGGATTTCCTTTACAACTTTACGACAAATTTTAGATAATTCTCTTTCTAAATTTCGAACACCCGACTCTCTAGTATAACAACGTATAATTTCCTTTATCGCTGCTCTTGATATGGAAAGCTCTTTTTTCTCTAAACCATTTGCCTCTATTTGTTTCGGAATCAAATACCTCACAGCGATTTCTATTTTTTCTTGCTCTGTATAACCTGGTATTCTTATAATTTCCATTCGATCTTGCAATGGACCAGGTATATTTAATGTGTTTGCTGTTGCAATAAACATAACTTCAGACAAATCAAAATCTAAATCCAAATAGTGGTCAGCAAAAGCATGATTTTGTTCAGGGTCCAGCACCTCTAATAGTGCAGATGATGGATCACCTCTGAAATCAGCACTCATTTTATCTAATTCATCTAACAACATCAATGGGTTGCATGACTTTGCTTTCGTTATATTTTGAATAATTCTTCCTGGCATTGAACCAATATAAGTACGTCTATGTCCCCTTATTTCTGCTTCATCTCTTACTCCACCAAGTGAAATGCGACTATAGGTACGACTTGTCGCTTTAGCAATTGATTTCCCCAATGAAGTTTTACCAACACCTGGAGGACCAACCAAACACATAATCGGACCTTTCATTTTCTTTTTTCTTTTTTGCACAGCTAAAAATTCTAAAATTCGTTCTTTTACATCTTCAAGACCATAATGATCTTCATCGAGTATTCTTTGTGCTTCAACTAAATCCGTATTAATCTCATTTCTTTTTTCCCAAGGGAGCTTTAAAATTGTTTCTAAATAGGACCTGACAACAGTTGCTTCCGTAGACATAGGAGGCATTTTTTTTAGTTTTTTGAATTCTGCCAATACTTTTTCTAACGCTTGATCACCTAACTGCGTTTGTGCAATTTTTTTTTCCAACTCTCCATGTTCAGAATTATTTTTATCAATTCCCGTTAATTCTTCATTGATGGCTTTAATTTGCTCATTTAAATAATACTCACGTTGATTTTTTTCTATTTGAGTTTTAACTTTTCCTCTTATTTTTTTTTCAATTTTCAGTATTTCCAATTCTTTATTAATGATTTGCAATAATGATTCTAATCGAGTTAATATGTTTAATTCTTCTAAGAGCTTCTGCTTTTCTTTTAAATTAATATTGAGGTGTGCCGAGATAGTATCTGACAATTTATCTGCATCTTCAATAGCTATAATTGAATTCATTAATTCTTTTGGTGTTTTTTTATTTTGCTTTGAATAGGTTTCAAAGTTAATTTTTAACGAGCGAATCAGAGCATTTAACTCTTTCTGATTAGACATTTTTTTATTTTTACACTCAACAAATTCAGCCTTAAAGTAGTCTTCATCTATCAAATTAATCAACTCCACTCGTTGATTTCCCTCAATTAACACTTTATGCGTGCCATCTTGCAACTTCACCATTTGTAAAATGGTAGATTTTGTACCAATTGTAAAAACATCTTCTATTGAAGGATTGTCAGTTTCTGGATTTTTTTGTGCTACCAAAATAATTGGTAACGAATTTTTCATAGCAGACTCAAGTGCTTTAATTGATTTTTTGCGTCCAACAAACAGAGGTACAACCATTCCCGGAAAAACAACCACATCTCTAAGTGGTAACACTGCTGCTATTTGGCTTTCACTAGTCATTAAATATTTATCCTTCGTTGACAACTTTTGCAACACTATCTCTTACAATGATAGGGTTATTGCCTTCTTCAATTACTGAACGATCTATAACGACTTTTTTGACATCATCCATATCTGGAATATCATACATTATATCAAGTAAGGCTTTTTCCATAATTGTTCTTAAACCACGAGCGCCTGTTTTTCTCTTTAATGCTTTTTTTGCAATGGCAATTAATGCATCATCTCTAATATCAAGTTCGACATTATCTAGTTGAAACATATATTTGAACTGCTTTGATATAGCATTTTTTGGTTCGACCAAAATCTTAACCAATGCATCCTCATCTAACATCTCAAGAGTTGCGGTAACTGGCAGACGACCGACAAACTCAGGAATCAAACCATAAGTGACTAAGTCATCAGGCCTTAAGTTTCTAAATAAGGCTAAATCATCAGTGTCTTTCTTTATGGCTTTTACATTTGCAGAAAACCCTATTCCTGTTTGGGTCGATCTTTTTTCTATAATTTTTTCCAAGCCTGAGAATGCACCTCCACAAATAAACAATATGTTTTTGGTGTCGACTTGTAAAAACTCTTGTTGAGGATGTTTTCTTCCGCCTTGTGGTGGAACCGAGGCAACAGTTCCCTCAATAAGTTTAAGCAATGCTTGCTGAACACCTTCACCAGATACATCTCGAGTAATGGATGGATTTTCTGATTTGCGTGAAATTTTATCAATTTCATCAAGATATACAATTCCACTTTCGGCTTTCTCTACATCGTAATCGCATTTCTGTAAAAGTTTTTGAATAATATTTTCAACATCTTCTCCAACGTACCCGGCTTCGGTTAAAGATGTTGCATCAGCAATGGTGAATGGCACATTTAATACACGAGCTAATGTTTCAGCTAAAAGAGTTTTACCTGAACCTGTTGGTCCAACTAACAAAATATTTGATTTAGACAACTCTATTTCATTGCTATCTTTTTTACTTTTTAAATTTGCTTTAACTCTTTTATAGTGGTTATATACAGCGACAGATAATACTTTTTTTGCATATTCTTGTCCAATCACATATTCATTAAGGTAAGTATGTATTTCTTTGGGAGTGGGTAATTCTGCATCATCACCACTCAAGGCTTCATCAAATTCATCTTTAATAATTTCATTGCATAAGTCCACGCATTCATCGCATATATAGACACTTGGTCCAGCAATAAGTTTAGGCACTTCTTGTTGACTTTTGCCGCAAAAATTACAGTGTTTTAGTTCTTCTTTTGTATCGTTATCTTTTTTATCAGTCATATTTTCTATTATTAATACTATTATTTGATATTTTACCAAAAAACAAAACTAGAGATAGACTATTACTATAAATAGTTAGTTTATTTGATTATTTATCGTTATATAGGTCTTTTTGAGCAAACTTAAAGGATGGCTTTACAAACATAAAAGCCAACATTGACAAAAACTAGTAATTTGTTAATGCTGGCTTTGACTTTGGGGTCAAAAATTTTTGACTATTTCCTTTGCATTAATACTTCATCAATTAACCCATAATCCTTTGCTTCCTGTGCACTGAAAAAATTATCTCTATCTGTATCCTTTTCAATTTGTTCTGGTGTTTTTCCTGTATGTTTAGCCATTACGTTATTAAGTTTATCCTTAAGTTTTAACGCCTCTTTAGCGTGAATATCTATATCTGAAGCTTGCCCTTGATAACCACCAGATAACTGATGAATCATTATACGAGAACTCGGCAAAGAAAAACGTTTACCCTTAGCACCTGCGGTCAATATCAAAGAACCCATACTTGCAGCTTGCCCCATACATATGGTACTGACATCAGGTTTAATAAATTGCATCGTATCATAAATAGACATACCTGCAGTAACAACTCCACCTGGACTGTTGATATATAATGAAATATCTTTTTCAGAATTTTCAGCTTCTAAAAACAATAACTGTGCCACAATAAGATTAGCCATATTATCTTCAACCTGACCAACCATAAAGATAATTCTTTCTTTTAATAAACGTGAAAAAATATCGTAAGAGCGCTCACCTCTTGCTGTTTTTTCAATGACCATTGGAACCAAGTTCATAATTTCTTCTATATGTGACATACTATATATTCCTCAATTATTTTTGTTATTTCCCAAACCCTCATATAGAAATACGTTTGAGAGTGCAAGTAACTGATGTGCATAGGAAATCAAGAAGAGCTAAAGTCACCTCATTGGTGATGAAGCTTTTTCTGGGTTTTCTAGGTGCATCAAGGATTTGTGCTATCATCGTATTTTCTATATCGAGGTTTGAGTATTATAAAGAAGATTCCATCATCTTATCAAAAGAAACCTTCTTTTCTTTCACTTTAACTTGAGAAAGTATCCATTCAACAACCTGAGCTTCAATTACCGTATTTTCAATAGAAGCAAGTAATTCTGGGTTTTTATAATAATATTCAACTATTTGAGGAGGATTCTCAAATGTTTGAGAAATTTCCATAACCTTCGCTCTAACTTTTGTGTAATCAACCTGAATATTTTGTTCCTTAGCTACTTTGCCGATAATCAATGAGTTTATGATTCTTTCTTTTGCTGATTCAACAAAATCTTTATGGTCTGGATGAGGAAGATTCTCTACACCCATTTGTTGTGCTTGATTCATCGCCTGATGAGCTAACGCTTCACTTTCACGTTCAATCATTTTTTCTGAAATAACAACGTCCTTAACTTCATCTCTTACTATTTTCAAAACTGATTCTTTTGATTTGGCTTGAACAACATTTGCCATTTCTCTTTCTAAATTAGATTTGATTTCGGCTTTTAAATCTTCTTCCTTACCTGACTCAATACCAAATTCTTTAACAAATTTTTCATCTACTTTAGGTAATTTTCCACGCTTATGATCAATTACATCAAACTCAAAGGTGACTTTTTTACCTGCAATTTCCTTAACATTAAAAACATCAGGAAAGTCTATTTCTGCCGATGCTGATTCACCTTTTTTAAGACCTGTTATAATGTTAATAAGATCATCTGGCACGCCACTTTCACCCAGCAATATACCCATTTTCTCTTTACCAGACTCTGGGTGCATTTGTTTTTTACCATCTTTTGCAACATATTCAATAGTAATTAAATCACCATCAGCAATCTTTGCTTTAGACTCTTTCCATTCTTGTTTTTGTTTTTGCAACTTCTCAATCATTGCATTAACATCTTTTTCTGAGACATCAGACACTTCTTTAGAAACAGATAGTAATGCGAAGTCAACTTCTGGAATTTCAGGCATAATTTCAAGTTTAGCTGTAAAAGAGTAGCTCCCATCGTCAAGATCTTTAACCTCAGTAACTTCAGGTCTTTCAGCTATTTCCAAATCGTTATCTTTTATAGCTTGTTGAATAGTTGTATTAATTAAATCTCCAAGAACTTCTTGCCTTGCATGTGAACCGTATCTTTGCACTAAAATATTTTTAGGTACTTTTCCTGGGCGAAAACCCTTGATTCTGACTTCTTTACTGATTTCATTTAATTTTTCAGTGACTTTAGCCGTAATTTTATCACTAGGGACTGTTACGTTTAAAATTCTTTCCAAACCTTCAGTTTTCTCGATTGAGATTTGCATTGTTACTCCAACTATATATATTATCTATGAATGTATGGTGCGAAAGGAGAGACTCGAACTCTCACGTCTTGCGACACTGGAACCTAAATCCAGCGCGTCTACCAATTCCGCCACTTTCGCGTGGTTTGCCTTAATTAATGGCAATTTTTTGATATGTATTGAAATGTACTTAAACTAAAATGGGGCGGCCGACGGGGCTCGAACCCGCGACAACAGGAATCACAATCCTGGGCTCTACCAACTGAACTACGGCCGCCATATATTTTAATTCTTATAACTGGCACGCCCGGCAGGACTCGAACCTGCAACCCTCGCCTTAGAAGGGCGATGCTCTATCCAGTTGAGCTACGGGCGCATTTTAGTTATAAATAAAATAGACTAAAATAGATAAGCCTATTTAAAATTGGTCGGGGTAGAGAGATTCGAACTCCCGACCCACTGCTCCCAAAGCAGTTGCGCTACCAGGCTGCGCTATACCCCGATCATTACATCTATAAACCCAGAAAACAGAGTTTAATTTATTAAATTATCATATCAATTTAAGGCGAAGGATTTTATTGATAAAAAACCTTAACGTCAAACATTAATGACATATATTTAATAAAAAGCCCGTGATTATTACATTTTATATAAATGATTATTTATTACTCATCATTTAATAAATTGTCACGCTCTAAATTTACTCAACAGAAATCAACTGTAATATCGTTAATTTATGCCTATTCAGTGCTATTGGCACGCCCGGAAGGATTCGAACCTCCGACCACCTGGTTCGTAGCCAGGTACTCTATCCAGCTGAGCTACGGGCGCTCAAATAGCAAGGCGGGGAATTATGCTGATTTTACTATGTTTTGTCAACACTAAATTCACCTTTTTTTAAACTCTTGTTAAAACAAAAGTTTAAACATGGCGGAGAGAGAGGGATTCGAACCCTCGATGAGCTTTTAACCCATACTCCCTTAGCAGGGGAGCGCCTTCAGCCGCTCGGCCATCTCTCCAATTTTCTAGTAATCAGTTACCTGAAAAACTTATATTTCTTTGAACAAGGCGCTGCGCCTTATTTCGGGCATAACTACAGGCATCCTACCTTTCGCCCTTCGGGTCGACCAAAGGTCGTTCAAATCACTCCCTATAATTTAGTCTGCCCTACATCTCTTCAATATTTAAAAAAAGAGAAGCATTATAACTATTTCTTTTATTAAATCAATGTGTAATTTCAAATATTAAACTAATGATTTAACACTAAATGAAATATTTGAAATTACAATTTATTTTACTATTGATTTCCTAAGTTATCATCATCAGAACCAGAGCTAGAGTCTGACTCTTTATCTTGTTCATTTTTGATGCGTTCGTAAATTTCTTCTCTATGCACTGCAATTTCTTTTGGTGCATTGATACCAATTCTTACTTGGTTGCCTTTAACGCCTAAAACAGTAACGGTGACATCATCACCAATCATTAATGTTTCACCTACTCGACGAGTTAATATTAACATTTGTTTATCTCCTATCTCATTCCTATATAATTTCCATAACGGGGAAAAATTTATTATTGTTATTTTTTCAATTTTATTCCTTAAAATATAGGTCACGCATTAGACTACATTTTAATTAAAATAAAAAGATTTTTATTCGTTTTTCAATAAGTTTTTTATTTCAGTTAAACTCTCTTGCAGTACCTCTTTTACTTTAGCAATCTCCGCTTCCCCTCCTCCTTGAGCAAAATCAGGTCGCCCACCTCCTTTTCCGGAAATTTTACCTGTTATTGTTCTAATTATTTCACCTGCTTTTACCTTTTGACACAAACTCTTTCCAACCGAACAAATCAGCTGCACTTTATTGGATTCACCATGGTTAGCAAGTACAATAATGCCGTCTTCATACTGACTTTTAAAGCTATCTGCAATTGATTTCATATTGTCAATGCCTGAGCCTGGCAAAACTTCAAACAAGAAGCTTGCATCATTATTATTCTCTACATTTTTCCATAAATCTTGTGCGACACTCTGAGACATTTTACTCTCTAATGCTTGTATTGTTTTCTCTAATTCTTTATTTTTAACCAAACTACTCTTTACTTTCTCAATTACTGAATCCGGAGAGGTATGCATTAGTTGAATGATAGCATTAAGTTTTGAATCATTAATTTGCACATAATTGACAGCCACTTCTCCCGTTACAGCTTCAATACGTCTAATACCAGCTGCAATAGAGGCTTCACTTACAACTTTAAACAAACCTATCTCACCTGTGGATTTGACATGAGTTCCACCACAGAGTTCAATCGAATAACCCCCAATATCCAGTACTCTAACTTCATCTCCATACTTTTCACCAAACAAAGCCATCGCTCCAGTTTCGACAGCTTCATCGAAACTCATGACTTTTGTCACCGTATCATAATTTGCTCTGATATGTTGGTTTACTTCTCGTTCTATTGTTGTGAGTTGTTCTGCAGTTATAGGTTCAGGTTGAGAAAAATCAAAACGAAGCTTATCATCCGAAACTATAGACCCTTTTTGTTGAACATGCAAGCCTAGTTGTTCTTGTAACACCTTATGCAATAAGTGAGTTGCCGTATGATTAAGTCTTACACCCGTTCGTTTAGGAGTTTCAACAATTGCATCAACAGTCTGTCCAACTGACAAACTCCCTTGTGCGCGTTGAACAATATGCAGAAAGAATTGACCTGCTGCTTTTTGCGTATCTAACACAGTAAAAGATACATCCTTTACTGTTATCTTTCCAGAATCACCTATTTGACCACCTGACTCTGCATAAAACGGTGTTTTGTTTAAAATGACAATACCATCACCATCTAATTTGTTAACGGACTTTCCATCTTGAATTAATGCTACAATTTTACCTGAATCAGATAAACAATCATATCCTGTAAACCTTGTTGCTTCAAGTGTAGATAGCAATTCTGATGGAATTTGATTGTCTTGAACAAAACTACCTGAGGCCTTTGAACGCTGTTTTTGTTCTTGCATGCATTGGTTGAATCCTTTCTCATCAACTACTAAAGCATGTTCTCTTGCTACATCTTGTGTTAAATCTAAAGGAAATCCATAAGTATCATACAGCTTGAATGCAACATCACCAGGTATGACTTTGCCTTCTAATTCATTTATTGCCTTATTGAGCAAGCCCATGCCTAGCTCTAATGTTTCTGCAAAACGCAACTCTTCTTTTTTCAAAGCACTTTGTATACTGTCTTTATTTTTTATTAATTCTGGGTAAGCATCGCCCATCACATCAATTAGTGGTAACAAAATTTTATAGAAAAATGTCTCATTCGCACCCAGTTTATAACCATGCCTGATTGCACGTCGAATAATTCGACGAAGCACATAACCCCTGCCCTCATTTCCTGGTTGAATACCATCACTAATCAAGAAAGCACAAGTACGAATATGATCAGCTATGACTTTTAAAGAAGGGCTGCTCAAATCTTCTAATGATAACAATTCACCAATATATTTAATAATATGCTGAAACAAGTCAATTTCATAGTTATTGTGTTGACCCTGCATGATTGAAGTAATACGCTCTAATCCCATACCCGTATCTACACAAGGCTTAGGCAAAGGCAATAACTCACCATCAGCTTGTTTATCAAATTGCATAAATACTAAATTCCAGATTTCTATAAAACGATCACCGTCTTCCTCTGGCGTACCAGGCGGGCCCCCAGCAATTTCTTCACCGTGATCATAAAATATTTCACTGCAAGGACCGCAAGGTCCAGTATCACCCATTTGCCAGAAATTATCTTTTGCTCCAATCCGTAGAACCTTGTCTTTAGGGACGCCAATTTTTTCAATCCAAATTTTTTCTGCTTCATCATCTTCTTCAAAGACTGTAACCAAAAGCTTTTCCTCTGGCAAACCCATAACATTGGTCAAAAAATCCCAAGCATATTCTATGGCATCTTCTTTGAAATAATCGCCAAAGCTAAAGTTACCCAACATTTCAAAGAATGTGTGGTGTCTTGCGGTATAACCGACTTCATCTAAATCATTGTGCTTACCACCTGCTCGAACACAGCGTTGTGAACTAACCGCACGTGTATAGTTTTTCTTCTCTGCACCTAAAAACATATTTTTAAACTGAACCATGCCCGCATTGACAAACAATAAGGTTGGGTCATCGGCAGGGATAAGCGAAGAGCTTGCTACTTTGGTGTGGTGTTTTGAATTAAAGTATTCTAGAAATTTTTCACGAATTTGAGCTGTGCTGTACATGTTTTAATACGACTAGTTGGTTAAAGTAACAGGAATTTTAATTATTAAAACAACAAATGTACAACTTAATTTTTTTATAATGCAAAAAAAACCGCAAGGGTTAGTTGCGGTTTACTTAAAACTATTTTGAAAGCTTACCATTTTTGATAACCACTCTATCAGAGCCGCTGGCATCTATTTCACCGACACCATCAACTATAATAGTGCAAGATGAGCTGCAGACACTGCCTTTTGTTGTTCCACTATTAATTGAAGCTGACATCGTTGAAGAGCTCCCTTTAACTTTAATATTGTAACTTTTACTGTCTTTATTTTGCAAACTGACCGCTTGAGCGAACGAACTGACTAAAACCAATGTGATTAATAACTTTCTCATATTTCCCCTTAACTTGTTTTGAAAGCAATTATAATAAAACAGATTTAGCAATAATCACAATTAAGAATAAAACTCTAAGCACAAATGTGAACTAGTTCACACTTACAAGGCTTTCCGGGGTGGAACAAATAAATTACCTGCGATAAGACCAACGGCTAGTGCAACAGCGACCAATAGTGCAGAAAAAGCTGTTTGCACACCATCTAAAGTTTGGTTGTCTAACATCGCCTCTAAGGACTTAAAGCCTATACTCCCAGGAACCAACAACATAACACCCGGAATATGCATAATTGAGGCTGGTTTTGTTGTTATCCATGCAAAGATATTACCCGCTATAGAAACCGCTAATACAGCCGCAAAAGATGAAAACGGTGAAACCAACCACATTCCAGCCAATTTAGAACCCATAATTGCAATAGTCGCAGTTAACAATATCCATTTAAAATCTGACATTTTGGCATTAAACAACACAGTAAAAGCAGAGCTAATGGTAAATATAGATAAAAACACAAACCAGTTTGGTACCGAGGTTAATTTATGGATTTCTACCGTACCGTACAAGCCGATAGCTACCATAAAGCCAAGCGCCAATCCAAATGACAATAATAAAAAAGTCGTCACCGCACCAGCCATTCGTGCACTACCAGAAACTAAATGGCCTGTGGAGAGTTCCCTTATTGCAGTGGTAATTCCAAGGCCCGGCACTAAAATTATCAACCCTGACAAAGACACAATAAAGTGATCAATACTTTTACTGTAATAACTGATAGTCATGGCAGCAAACCCCACCGCTGTGGCAGCAATAGGAGTAAACAATAAAGATAATTGCGAATGTTTGGAGCTAAAGTGAATAATTAAAGCGGTTAACCACCCCATCATTAATGAAACACCTACATCAATCCAGCTACCTTTAAATAAACCAGCAAGACTCGCTGATGCTAAACCAATAGCAAAAATAACCAATCCAGGGCTATAAATTGGCTTAGCATCACGTATACACTTAATTTCATCATAAGCATCTTCAATATCTATTTTATCGTCATGAATACGGTTAATCACACCGCTTAAATCTGTAATTTTTGCTAAATCGATATCTTTAGGGGATGTTTTTGTCATATAGGTACGTTGAACCTCCTCATCACCTAAAGTAGATAATAAAACAGTTGGCAAAGAGAAAAAAGCTCCTTCCATCTCAAATTTATCCAGCAAAACTTCCATCGAACTTTCTAAACGATGGGCAGGTGCACCTGATTCTGAAATGGCCTTACCCATTTTCAATAATAATTTAGCTTGTGCTCGGCGTTGCCCGCGAGTTAATCTAGTCATGAACGTGAGTATTTAATTAAACGGTAGAATAATAACACAAAAGCAATGCCTGCATAAATCAACGGCTCAAGTAAATCATTTTTAACTAGCCACAAAAAGTGCAGACAAGCAAGAATAGTAACAATGTAAATGGCTTTATGTAACGTCTTCCACTTCTTTCCTAGCTTTCTTATCATTTTTTTATTGGCAGTAATTGCCATCGGAACAAGTAACAACCATGCGAGAAAACCAACCGTAATATAAGGACGTTTAATAATATCTTCCCATAAATGAGCAAAATCAAAACGCAAATCCAACCACACATAAACTAGCAAATGCAGACTCACGTAGAAAAAAGCATACAAACCAATCATCCCACGCACTTTAATAAACCACGCACCTTTAGTCATATCCTTTAATGGTGTCATCAATAAAGTAAGTAATAAAATCCGAAGAGACCATAATCCAGTGTAATGCAAAATATACTCCACTGGATCAGCAGTTAAATCATCTTGTGCACCACGGTAAAATAGGTTCGCAATCGGCAACAGTAGCCCAATAAAAAGTAAAGGTTTGAAAAACTTCATCACGTTTAATAAATTCAAAAGAATGCATTTTATAGTAGATAATAAATATCAACCCCACAAAAGTTTAAAAAATCCTTAAATGAACACAATATTAATGCATTTTTTACGTTCAGGAAAAATTCAGCCGCGCTAAGTAGACTTAAAAGCGTAACATTACAGGAGAACATCCATGAACAAGAAACATATAATTTATGCATTAATCGCAGCAGTTGTTTTTAGCACTGCCAGTTATGCCAACAACAGACATGAAAGACATGGGTCAAACCAGCCTAGTCATCAATCTAATCACAACTATGATAATAGGAACCATAGGCGCAATAATAGAAATTATAACTATTATAATGACAACGTTCCATTTAGTACATATGGCTATAATCAACCGTATCGAAATAATTACAATTACCGCAACCATTACCGCAATAAAAATTATCGCCAATACAAAAGACACCAAAGCTATAATAACAATTATAGAAGGTATAATAATTACAATAACAACAGCTATAATAATTACCAACCCTACTACCAGAGTCAATATACCTATCGCCCATTACGCGGCTTAGGTTATTATTATACGGATAATAGTTATGGATTTGGTCATTGGCACAACAATAACTGGTGTTCAATACAACACTCGCAGGATTATTATTATGACTATTATTCAAACTATCCTTACCAAAATGGCTGGATATTTGGAGACGGAGACTTCGGGCTAAGTTTCTATATAAATTAACCCACCAGAATTCAAAAAGGCACGGATGCCTTTTTGTGTTTACTTAAAATCTATATAATCCAACCTTTTCAAAAA
>Ga0256834_1000526_pt1 | contig 27483 bp, 22 predicted proteins | sample 4281140metaG_FD_190536 | JGI IMG/M metagenome (GOLD analysis project Ga0256834, IMG submission 190536) | Hydrothermal vent microbial communities from East Pacific Rise, Pacific Ocean - 4281-140 | ecosystem: Environmental > Aquatic > Marine > Hydrothermal vents | place: Pacific Ocean: East...
TTCACGAACTGGCACATCATCAAGATAAAGTTCAATCCCAAGATTTCCCTTTGCGCCCATTTCAACCGCTGAGCAGGTAAGGCCCGCCGCACCCATATCTTGAATAGCAATCACCGCACCCGTTTGCATAAGTTCAAGTGTTGCTTCCATTAAGCGTTTTTCGGTGAAGGGATCGCCAACCTGAACGGTGGGTCTTTTTTCTTCAATATCATCGCCAAATTCGGCACTTGCCATTGTTGCGCCGCCAACCCCATCACGACCAGTTTTTGCACCAAGATAAACAACAGGAAGCCCAACGCCTTTAGCTTCTGAATAAAATATACTGTCAGTATCTGCCAAACCAGCAGCAAATGCATTTACCAAAATATTCCCATTATAGCGTTCATCAAACTCGACTTCACCCCCAATTGTGGGTACACCAAAACAATTGCCATATCCGCCAACACCACTAACAACACCAGAAACTAAATGGCGGGTTTTTTTATGTGTTGGTGCGCCAAAGCGAAGCGCATTCATTGCAGCAATTGGGCGTGCGCCCATGGTGAAAACATCACGCAATATGCCACCAACCCCAGTTGCTGCGCCTTGATATGGCTCGATAAAAGAGGGGTGATTATGACTTTCCATTTTGAAAATAACCGCCTGCCCATCACCAATATCTACCACACCAGCATTTTCACCCGGTCCCATAATTACGCATTCACCAGTTGTAGGTAGAGTTTTTAGCCATCTCTTAGAGCTTTTATATGAGCAATGCTCGTTCCACATTGCGCTAAAAACTCCAAGCTCGGTATAGCTTGGCTCACGCCCCATAATAATCAGGATTTTTTGATATTCATCAGGGCTTAGTCCATGATCGGCTATTAGCTTTTTATCAATTTGCGGTTCGTTTGGAATGCTCATGATTTTGCTCCTAGCTGTTTTCCTAAGAGGGCTTCAAATAAAGCACGCCCATCTGTTCCTCCATGTGCTTTTTCAATCAGATTTTCGGGGTGGGGCATCATTCCAAGTACGTTTTTTTGTTTGTTGAAAATGCCAGCAATATTGTTTAGCGAGCCATTTGGATTTGTGTCGTTCGCATAGCGAAAGGCAACTTGGTTATTGCTTTCAATTTCTGCAAGTGTTTTTTCATCAGCAAAAAAATTGCCATCATGATGAGCAACAGGGCAATTAATTACCTGACCTTCATCATATCCGCTGGTAAAGTCGCTATCAGCATTTGTTACTTCTAACTTTACAGATTTACAGACAAACTTAAGCGATTTGTTGCGCATAAGCACTCCGGGTAATAACCCTGCTTCGGTGAGGATTTGAAAGCCGTTGCAAACACCCAAAACTTTTGTGCCTTTGTTGGCGGCAAGTTTTACTGCTTCCATAATGGGTGAGCGGGCGGCAATTGCGCCAGAACGCAAATAGTCACCATAGGAAAAGCCCCCTGGTATTATTATCACGTCAACATCTGGCAAAGTTGTTTCTTTATGCCAGACTAGGGTTGGTGCATTACCTGAAATTTTTGTGCTTGCCTTAATCATATCGCTATCACGATTTGAACCAGGGAACACGATGAGAGCTGATTTCATCGGTTAATATGGCAGATAAAAACCTGCCCCTTATTTTTGTGACATTTAATGCTCTTGTTGAGCAAAGAAAAGACAAAAGGCAAGGGAAAAGGTAAAATAGATAACAGATTTATTTGGCAGGGATATTATAATATTTTCCTTTTGGCTCAAATCTTCCCGTTTTGAGTGGAATATGCGCCCATTGAGGTCTTTCGAAAAGAAACTTACCTATACCAGTTTTTTGAATTATTGCGTATAGAAACAGTGGTGAAATAACAGCAATAAGAATAATGATGAAGGTGAGTTGCCCTGCATCATTGATTATATTCAACTTGAGAAATAATTCACGAGAAATAGTCATTGGCAAGGAAAAGCCAAGATAGACAACGATTGAATGAGCCCCAAGCCAGTTGAGCCAGTTCATGAAATTATATTTTGACACCATCGCAGCAACAAGACAAACAGCGAGTGAGCCAAGCAATGCCATTATTAGATGAAGAATAGGTATGCCAGCTAAACCCAGCTCAAAACTTGCAATGTTTATGCTATATGAGGGGAAGAAAACTAGCGTTAGGTTAATTGTGAAAAAGGCAATTAACACTGCAATTGCAAGTATTATGCGGCTTTGCAGATAGTTAATTATATTAAAAATTTGAGTTGCAAAAACATAACCAACATAAAAATATATAAAATATTCGCTAAAATTATTGATAGCTACACTTATTGTTTGTACAGGGGTAATTTGCAAAATTGCAGCACCTAGCAGCATTACCCAATGTGGGATTTTTAGCGAATAGGCGATTTTTGCTGCAAGGGAGAAGAAAGCTAAAATATAAATGAACCATAGCATTGAGTAAGGTTCAACCATTGCCCAGCCAAGATAATTTAGAGCAAGAATTGGGTTTGCAGAGAAAATCCCAATTTTAACAACAATCAAAATTGCTACCCAAATTACATAGAAATATAGATAATGCACAAAACGTTTATCTAAGAAATTAGACCAGCTACGCCCAATGCCTATCGAGAGGAAAAGACCAGAAATAAGAAAAAACTCAGGCATACGAAATGGAGTTGTAAAGCCAATTATATAATGAAAAATGCTAACATTACCAGCCACCTCGCCAACAGAATAGGCAGCATACATCATCACAACTAATATAATTGCGATGCCTTTTGCACTATCTACCCATTTTATGTTACCAGTTTTTGACATGTTTTTCTGCATTATTTTTTATTTTAAATCATAATACAAAAATATACGGCACGTAGTGGTCACGAAGGTGTGAGTCGGCAAATATCAAATCTTTACCTTAATCATTATACTTAATGATATAGGGTATAGCTCGGATCTTAAATTACAGCCGAATATGAAGAGGCAAAAATTGCTAGGGTGAAAAGGAAGGTTGCAAATAGGGATAATTTAATGGCCATGATTCTTCTTTGTCTTGCGTAAAGTGTGCAGATTCTTGTTTTTAAAAATGAAAAGAATTTTAGGTTAAAAAAGTCTTACTCAATTAATTGGATTGTGTAATTCTCTATCACAGTATTTGCAAGTAGTTTTTCGCACATATCCTTAATTTTTGCATTTGCTTTTTCTTTATCTGTTTCATCAAGATTAATATCAAAAATTTTACCTTGGCGAACAGAGTTTAATCCAGCAAAGCCAAGTGCATCAAGAGAGCCTTTAATAGCTTTGCCCTGAGGGTCTAGAACGCCATTTTTTAGCGTAACAATTACTTTTGCTTTCATAATGTTTCCAATTAACTTTTATTCTAACTATTATTTATGTGACTAATCTTGGTCCAGTGGATAGAGCATTTTCGGTTTCGTTTAAAATACCAAGCCGTTGAGCTACTTCACGATAAGCATCAATCATGCCTTCGCTTCCTTCACGAAAAAGGTCTTTATCTAATTTCCTGTTAGTTTTTATATCCCAAAGGCGGCAGCTATCTGGTGAAATCTCATCAGCAACAATTATTCGCATTAAATCACCTTCAAAGTGTCGCCCAACTTCTATTTTAAAATCCACCAATTGAATTCCAACACCCATAAACAAACCAACAAGGAAATCATTAACTCGAACCGCTATAGACATAATGTCATCAAGCTCAGCAGGACTTGCCCAGCCAAAAGCAGTTATATGCTCCTCTGAAACTAGCGGGTCGCCTAGGTCATCATCTTTATAACAAAATTCAATAATTGAGCGGGGGAGGCGTGTTCCATGCTCTAAGCCTAGTCTTTTAACTAATGAGCCAGCCGCAAAGTTGCGAACTATAATTTCAAGCGGAATAATTTCAACCTCTTTAATTAACTGCTCACGCATGTTTAAACGTCGAATAAAGTGTGTTTGAATGCCAAGCCTGTTAAGGTTAGAGAAAATATATTCACTTATGCGGTTATTCAAAACGCCTTTGCCGTCAATAATTTCGTGTTTTTTTCCGTTGCCTGCGGTTGCATCATCTTTGAAATGCTGAATTAAAGTGCCTGGCTGTGGTCCTTCATAAAGAGTTTTTGCTTTGCCTTCATATATTTTGCGACGATTAGACATGATAAACTGCTTTTGTTATGAAAATTATTATTCGTTTCATTCGCCTTATTATTAGGTAAAAGCAAGTATTATTGGGTAAAAACAAGAAATTTGCTGGATTTTTAATTTATTTTTGCAGTTTTACTAAAAGTTTTATAGTTTTGCACAAATAGAAGCGTTGATTTGATGGCATTAGTGGCTTACATGATGTCTATAAGTTTGATGCACTGTAATGGTGCGAATAATTACAAAGGAAATAGACATGACAACATTTGACAAGCGTGAAAAAGCACAAGAATCAAAATTTGTTCATAATGCTGACTTAACCTTTAGGGCTGAAGCACGTCGTAATAAACATCTTGCGATTTGGGTTGCTGATTTAATTGGTAAGTCCGATGTAGATGCCTATATTGCTGAAGTGATTGCATCTGATTTTGAAGAAGCAGGTGACGAAGATGTTTATCGTAAAGTTAGTGCAGATTTAAAAGCTGCTGGTGCTAGCGTTAGTGAGCAAGACCTTCGTGCTAAAATGAGTGAGCTTTTGGCTCAAGCACAAAAAGAAATTATGACAGAGTCTTAAGTTTAGATAATTTCATATTTGGTTTATTAAGGGAGCTGATACGCTCTTTTTTAATGGTGAAACATATTTCTTGACGCAAGCAAAGACCCTTCGCTTCACTCAGGGTGACATGGAGGTTGCTCAGGGTGTCATGGAGGTTGCTCAAGGTGACTCTCAGGGTGATAGGGAGGTCACTCATGCTTACGTGGAGAGCGTTCTGGGTAACAAGAGAGCGGGTTTCAGCGAAGGCTAGAGAAAATTAATCGTCCAGAGGACTAACCACCCATTACTCCCCAAACACTCTTTTAAAAATGCTATCTACATGTTTAAGGTGATAGGCATCATCAAACATATCGTCAATTTGCGCTGGGGTTAGAGCTTTTGCTACTTCTTCATCAGCCTTTAATAATTGAGCAAATTTCCCCTCACGATTACCATTAGCTTGCCAAACCTGCATTGCATTGCGTTGCACTGCAGAATAACTTGCTTCACGAGAAAGTCCCGCTTGAGTAAGTGCTAGCAGCACACGTTGTGAATTGTGCAAACCACCCAGTTTATCCATGTTTTCTTTCATGTTTTTTGGGTAGACAAGTAAGTTTTCAATCACGTTAGTTAAACGAGCTAGGGCAAAGTCCAAAGTGATTGTTGCATCTGGTGCAATCATTCGCTCAACAGAGGAGTGAGAAATATCACGCTCGTGCCAAAGTGCCACATTTTCCATTGCAGGGATTACCATGCCACGAACAAGACGGGCAAGACCTGTTAAATTTTCAGTCAAAATTGGGTTGCGCTTGTGGGGCATTGCAGAACTGCCTTTTTGCCCTTTTGAGAAATATTCCTCTACCTCAAGAACTTCGGTGCGTTGAAGATGGCGAATTTCAGTGGCGATTCGCTCAATTGAAGATGCAATTACGCCTAATGTAGCAAAAAACATTGCATGGCGATCACGAGGAATAACTTGAGTTGAAACTGGCTCAATGCGTAGTCCTAGTTGCTTTGCAACATATTCTTCAACTTTTGGGTCAATATTTGCAAAAGTGCCTATTGCGCCAGATGTTGCGCAGGTTGCAATATCTTTTTGTGCGGCTACTAAGCGTTCACGATTGCGCTCCATTTCAGCATAGGCTTGCGATAATTTTATGCCAAATGTGGTTGGCTCAGCATGAATGCCGTGTGAGCGACCAATGGTAATGGTGTTTTTATGCTCAAAAGCACGTTTTTTGAGTGAGGCGAGTAGGGCATCAATATCCGCCAATAATATATCGGAGGCACGATTTAGTTGAACTGAAAGAGTGGTGTCTAAAACATCAGATGATGTCATGCCTTGATGTACAAAACGAGCTTCGTCACCAACTATTTCTGATAGGTGGGTTAAAAACGCAATCACATCATGCTTTACCTCACGTTCAATTTCATCAATTCTTTCAACGTTAAACTCAGCGTTTTCTCCCTTTTCCCAAATGACTTTGGCGGCCTCTTTGGGAATTATTCCTTGTTCTGCTTGAGCAGTTGCTGCATGGGCTTCAATTTCAAACCAAATGCGAAATTTTGATTGTGGTGACCAAATGGCGACCATTTCAGGGCGAGAATATCGTGAAATCATGGGGTTGCACTCGTTTGTTGAATATTTGATTCATATAATTATGTGCGAGTTAGCATGTAAGTCTATTAGATGACAACTAAGACGATCACTTTTTTGCGATATTTATGTTCATACACTTGCGCAAGGTAATGCTTAGCGGTTAGTTGATAGCTAACCAAACAATAGGTTAGGAATAAGAATGGTTGAGTTTTCATTGCCAATGGTTTTTGGTGCAGGTGTTTTGAGTTTCTTAAGCCCGTGTGTATTGCCTCTTGTTCCTCCGTATCTAACGTATATGAGTGGTGCATCATTTGAGCAGTTGCAAAAAGAAGGCGCAAAACCCTCAGCCTTATGGCGGCGAACTGTTTTCACCTCTTTGTTTTTCATTCTTGGTTTTTCGGTAGTTTTTATCACGCTTGGTGCAACGGCAACGGCTTTTGGGCAGGCTTTTCGACAAATATTACCGTTTCTAACGCCAATTGCAGGGTTGTTGATAATTGCGATGGGTTTGCATTTTTTAGGCGTTTTTAAAATTGGCTTGTTAAATATGCAAATGCGTCATCATGGGCCTGCAATTGCTAGTGGGCCAGTTGGTGGTTTTGGGCTTGGTCTTGCTTTTGCAATTGGCTGGACACCCTGCATTGGGCCAATTTTGGCAGCAATTTTGTCTGTAGCGGCAACAAAATCTTCGGCTTATGATGGGGCAGGGTTATTGGCGGTATATTCTGCAGGGCTTGGTTTGCCGTTTTTACTCGCAGGCATGGCTATTGGACCATTCACTAGCTTTTTTAACGGTTTTAAAAAACATTTGGGAATAGTTGAGAAGGTTATGGGTGGTTTATTGGTTCTAACAGGCGTTCTGTTTATGACGGGTCAATTTACACGGCTTTCCTATTGGTTTCAGGCAACATTTCCTGCCCTTAACCAACTAGGTTAATATAGTTTAAAGTTTTCCTTTTAAGTTTTTTTTAAAAAATGTTACATATTTTTATGAGGCGATAATTTTATTGTGAGAACGATAAAGTTTTGTGAATCTATGAATATGAAACTTTAGTAGCTTGAGAAAAATTTAATTATATTTTTATAAAGGTAGAATCTTGTGACTCTAGAGGCTTCAGCTATCGATAATCGTTACTCAATTACGAACATAAAAACAAAGAGCAGTGCAGATTGTGCTGAGCTTAATGTATCAGTAATTGTAAGTGACGATATTTCTAGAGTTAAAAGCGAATGGCGTTCATTAGAAAAGCATGGGCTAGAATCTCCAGGGCAGAGTTATGAATTTATTCGTCTTTGGATTGATAGCTTTTCAGTTGCAAAAAAAGATCAAAGTTTTTTTGTTGTAAAGCTAGATAATAAGCCAATTATTGGCATGGCTTTTGAGTTAGATAGTCATATGGGCGTTAAGGTTCTTGTCCCTTATGGAGCGTATCATGTTGGCTCGGGTGCGCCTCTCGTTGATAGTAAGGCTATGGCAAGTTTAAGTTCTAGTCAGCGTAAGGAGCTTTGGCTTGCTTTAAGGAACAGCTTTAAGGGTGTGGATATAGCTTTTTTTAGATTTGTTCCTCAATATACTACAAATAAAGATAATGATTTATTCTCACAAATTGGAGTTAGTGTGCCAGCGGATCAGCTCTATCGTGCTGAATTTGATAGCTGGGAGAGTTGTGATAAAGAGCAGCGTACTAGAACAAGACGTAAACACGACAAGCAGCATAGTATAAAATTAAATGCATTTGGTGATGTTGCGTTTGAGGAAATGAGTGCAAAATCTCCTAAGGCAAGAGAAATAATTGAAATTATGTTTGCTCAGCGTGCTAAAAGATTTGCTGTGCAAGGGATAGAAGACCCTTTTGTGGAGCAGGATCGAAAGGAATTTTATCATAAAGCAGGGGCATTAGAGGGAGATTTGAGCGGAGTGTTACATATATTGCGCTTAAATGGTGAAATTATTGCAATTAGGTATAATCTTGTTCATCAAGGCAGAATGTTTTGTCTAATTTCTTCGATGAGCGAAAATGTAAAAATTCAAAAGGGAGCACCGGGGAAACAATGTTTGCTAAGAGTTATGCAAACTGTGTTTGATAATGGAATAAACATGTTTGATATGGGTGCTGGCCTTACAGATGAAAAACGCCATTGGTGCAATAAAACCGTTTCACTTGTTCATTATTATATGCCCCTTACTCTGCTTGGGTATGTAGTTATGTCGGGGCATCGATTAAAAAAATATCTGCGTTATAAAATTAAAAATAATTCAAATATGATTGTTTTTGTTAAGAAAATTCGCAAGCTAATTCACAGAGGCAAATAAGTTTTTAAACTAAATTAGTTTTAACGCCCTTAAAGACGAATGACCATCACGAGATATTATTATATGATCGTGAACCGTTATTCCTAAAGGATTTGCGATATTTTCAATCTCTTTAGTCATTCTAACATCTGCAGATGAGGGAGTTGAATCTCCTGAGGGGTGATTATGCACTAAAATTAATGCAGTTGCTGAAAGCTCGAGTGAGCGTTTTATCACTTCCCTTGGATAAACAGGTGTGTGATCGATTGTGCCAGTTTGCTGTATTTCATCAGCAATAAGGTTGTTCTTTTTGTCTAAAAACAATATTCGAAACTGTTCAATAGTTTCATAGGCCATTTGAGTTTTGCAATAATCAAGCAATGAACTCCATGACCCAAGCACTATTTTTTTTGGAATTTTGTCTTTTGCAAAATGCTGAGCGGCAGCTAAAATGACTTTAAGATCTGCTATTGCACTATCGCCAAGCCCATCAATTTCTTTTAATAGGTGAGGGGGTGCGGCTATACTCTCAGAAAAATTACCAAATCTTTTTATCATTGCCTTGGCAATTGGCTTGGTATCTCGTCTTGGTAAAAGTCTAAATAAAATTAGTTCTAATAATTCATAATCTTGTAATGCGTTTGCGCCGCTTTCTTCAAAGCGTTTGCGTAGCCTGTTGCGATGGCCATGATAGTGAGGTTTGTCTTTAGCTGATTTCATTTATTTTGTGCCTCTAATGGGTTAAAAATGCCCATTGGAGATGATGTAAATATTTCGCACCCATGTTTTGTTATGCCAATTGAATGTTCGCATTGAGCTGATAAGGATCGATCCCTAGTTACAGCTGTCCAGCCATCTGATAATATTTTTACATTTGGTTTGCCAAGGTTTACCATTGGCTCAATCGTAAAAATCATGCCCTCTTTTAGCTCTGCGCCATCACCTTTTTTGCCAAAATGCATAATGCTTGGTTCGTCATGAAATAACTGCCCAAGCCCATGGCCAACAAAATCTCGAACAACACTAGCCCTTTGCCCCTCAACATACTCTTGAATAGCAGCTCCAATATCACCTGTGGTATTGCCCGGTTTTGCTACCGCAATCCCTAGCTCAAGACTTTTATAGGTAATTTCAATAAGCCGTTCGGCTTTTCGAGATATTTCACCAACAGGATACATGCGTGAGCTGTCACCATGCCAGCCATCAACCACTAAAGTGATGTCTATATTTAATATATCACCTTCTTTTATGGTTTTGTTTGATGGTATGCCGTGACAAACGACATGATTTAGTGAAGTGCAGGTGGAATGTCTAAAACCCCGATAGAATAAAGTGGCAGGTTTTGCGCCATGATCTTTTGCAAATTCAAAGGCTAGGCGGTCTAATTCTAGGGTAGTTATTCCGGGTCGAACATGAGCGGTTAGCATGTCGAGTGCTTGTGCTGTTAGATTGCCAGCTTTACGCATGCCTGCAAATCCTACCTCTGAATGAAGCGGAATAGTGCCTGCAACTCTTTGCGCTCCATCTTGTGCATCTACATAAGAAACCATAAAAAACTCCAAAAGAATATAATTGTTCTAGATCTAGTTTGATATTATGGAAAGATGTTTTACAAGATGATTTTTACATATTTTATATTACTCAATAATTATTAGGGTTACTGATGATAGATATAACTAATTCTAAATTGCGTAAGAATGTAGCTTTATTGGTTATAGGAGATGAAATTCTTAATGGCCAAACTAAGGATAAAAATATTGCAACCATTGCAGATTTTTGCACAAAAAAAGGAGTGGATTTACAAGAAGTGCGAATCGTTCTTGATGAAGAAAAAGAAATTATTGCTGCAATAAATGCGCTTCGCTCACGATATAGCTATGTTTTTAGCACTGGAGGCATTGGTCCAACTCATGACGATATAACAGCTGCTGCGATGGCTAAGGCGTTCGGGGTTGAGTTAATCATGAGTGAGCAAGCAAAACTGATGATGCAAAAACATTCAAAAGTTGATTTTTTAAGTGCTGGCAGGGAGCGTATGGCTCGTATTCCATCTGGTGCTAATTTGATAAGTAATAGTGTAACTGGCGCACCGGGGTTTCAAATGGGTAATGTTTATGTGCTTGCAGGAGTTCCTGTAATAATGCAGGCCATGCTTGATGAAATTGCAATTTCTTTTGTTAAAGGGGAAAAAATAAATTCAAAAGAAATTACTGTAGGGGTGGGCGAAAGTAAAATTGCATTTGCGCTAGGTGAGATACAAAATAGCTTCAAAACTGTAAAAATTGGCTCTTATCCACAGATGGGTAAGTTTTCTTGTGTTGTTTTGCGCTCAATTGACAAAATTGCGCTTGAACAAGCAGCAAAGCTAGTGCAAACAATGGTCGACAAAATACACAAAGATAATGACATAACACTGCCAACAAGTAAGACGTAAAATTACGGCAATTTAAAAGAAGAGAAGAGAATGAACTCACCAAAAAAATCTTTTCCTGTTAGCTGGGATCAGTTTCATCGTGATTCGAGAGCTTTAGCTTGGCGGTTATCAAGCATTGGCCCTTTTGATGCTATTGTGGCAATTGCCCGTGGTGGATTAGTGCCAGCAGCAATTGTTGCTCGAGAGCTTAATATTAGGGTTGTTGAGTGTGTTTCGGCTAAAAGTTACGACCATAAAAGCCAAGGCGGAATAGAAATATTAAAAGATCTGTCAAAAGACATTTTAGCTCTAGACATAAAGGGCAAGAAAGTGTTGATAGTCGATGACTTGGTGGATACTGGTGCAACGGCTCGCATAGTGAGGAAGATGTTGCCCAATGCTCACTTTGCAACCGTATATGCCAAGCCATTGGGCAATGATGTGGTTGATACTTTTATTACTGAGGTTTCTCAGGACACATGGATTTATTTTCCATGGGATCTTGAGGTGACTTACGCAGAGCCAATATCTGGAGGTACAGATTAGGCTTTGTTAAAGTGATGCAGGCGTGGTGGAATGGTAGACACACAGGACTTAAAATCCTGAGAGGTTAACCCTCGTGCGAGTTCGACTCTCGCCGCCTGCACCATTTGTTTCTTGTCGCCGTTGGTCGCTTTGCTCCCGACCCCGACACCCCCGCCGTTTGGTGCAGAGCATTGGGGTTGGAGTTTTTGGCTTTGGTTTTTTCTTGTCGCCGTTGGCCGCTTTCGCTCTTTAGTGACTAGAGCCTTCCCTGTGTTGAATACAGGGTTGCTCCACCATTTTTACGTTAATTCGCTCCTCCCGTAATTCAGGTATGGAGCAACATTAATTGTTTTTGCACAATATTTGCTTGTAGCTTTTTTGTAAAATTCACTTGCAATGCGTTTAGTTTTTAGAATTTTATAAAGTTATATATCTTCGATTGATTTTAGCTCTTTAGCTTTTTCGCTCATAAGGCTCGTATATTCTTTCATTTTTAGGTCATGCCCAATCACATGTTGAATTAACCATTCATTGAGAAATTTTTGGGTTTGCTTGAAAATTAAATCTGATTTTTGTGATGATGTTTTTTCAGCCATTTCTTTTTTTGCAACATTAATAATTACATCAAGTTTACGCTCAAGGTAAACATGTTCTTTTTTATGGTTTTCACTTTCAGGATAACCTGAGGCTTTTTGCAAACTTTCTTCACGTCTAAAATGAACCTTTGCGTAGATTTTTAGCCTTTCTAATATTTCAATGAATAGTTTTTCACGCTCTGGCTTCTTATCTAAATCTAGCGTCGCATTGATTAAACTAACAAGATATTTATGATCGGCATCAATTGGCCCACCATTGTCTACACTAAGCTCATCTCTCCATTGAATTTTCATTATATTTCTCTCCTTGAATAAAAGAATCTATACGTATTCTTACATAAGGGTTTCACGCATTATCTATGTTTTCAAGTTTAAAATTGTAGATATTTGAATTATTTTTTATTTACTCAAGAGAAAATTTGTAAGTATTTACATTAGGATAGTTCTAATTATAGGGTTTTTACTATGCACTGCAGGTTTTATCATACATTTTTAACCATGACTGACTAGTCTGAATAAAAATTGCTAGTTTTGAATTGATCTAATCAAGTTGTAGGGGGAGTAAAAACTAGTCGAATATAAGTGATTACTTTAAATTAAAGGGTATTGGGCATGACAAATTTGTCTTCCGTTTCAAAGATTCTTATTTTTTCTATTATCTCAGGAATTTCCTCATTAACAATATTATATTATGTTTATATTGGGGAATCTGCAGCTTCTTCAGTTTTAATTACAGCTGGTATTATTCAGCTCGCTGCAATTTGCTTTGTTATATTAAGCGTTATTAATGTAAAAAAATATTTAAAAAATATCTCAAGGGTTAGCATTGCCGTAGCAAGTGGAGATTTTGAAAAGCGTTTGTCTGTTTCTAGAACGAAAGGTGAAATGCGAAATGTTGCAAATCAGATGAACTCAATGATTGATACAAATGATGCATTTGTTCGTGATGCTTCATTGGCATTGAGTGCTGCTGGAGAGGGGAGGTTTTATCGAAAAATTAGCTCTTTAGGAATGCAGGGAATGTATCTGCAATCTGTTGATAAAATTAATCAATCTATTAATTATATGTCTGATTCTGCTGCACAAAGAACAAATGTTATTGATGAACTTAGGTCTAAGATTGGTGGAACTGTTGAGGCAGCAATTGCAGGTGATTTTTCAAAGCGCATGCAAATTCAACGTGGAGATGATGAATTTTCTGTCATTGCAAAGCAAGTAAACGATTTAATTGGTGTGGTTAATCGTGGTTTGTTAGAAACTGGTGATGTTTTAAGCGCAGTAAGCAAGGAAGATCTTAGTAAGAGAGTTGAGGGGAATTATCGTGGTTCTTTTTTAATTCTAAAAGACAGTACTAATAATGTAGTTGATCGACTAAGCGATATTATAGGTCAATTGAAGGAAACATCTGGAACGCTTAAAACTGCATCTAGTGATATTTTAGACGGCTCAAAAGATTTAAGTGATCGAACCCAACAACAAAAAGAAACTATTAAAGCAACATTATCAACCATGGGTAGCTTGTCGGACATGGTGATAAGGAACGCCTCTAAAGCTGACGAGGCTAGTGATAAGTCTATAAACCTTTTAAAAACAGCCCAGCAGAGCGGTGATATGGTCAGTAAAACGACTGATGCCATGGAAAAGATCATGAATTCTTCTGCTAAGATTTCTAATGTGATTGGCATGATTGATGATATTGCTTTTCAGACAAATTTATTGGCTCTTAATGCTTCAGTAGAGGCCGCAAGAGCAGGGGAGGCAGGTAAAGGTTTTGCTGTAGTGGCAGTTGAGGTTCGTAGCCTTGCACAGCAAGCGGCAAAAGCATCTGATGAAGTGAAGCAACTGATTGAGCAAAGTGCATCTGAGGTTGGTTTGGGTTCAAAATATGTAACGCAAGTTTCAAGTAGTTTGTTAGATATGATTCCCTTAATAAAGTTAAATAGTGAAACAATGCAGGGGTTGGCTATTTCTAGTAGAGATCAAGCTAGTTTAATTGAAGATGTGAATTTAGCAGTTAATCAATTAGAAAAATCTACCCATAATAATGCCTCTCTTGTAGATGAAATCAATGCAGTAATTGGAAAGTCTAATCATCAGGTGAATGAGTTAGATTCGACTGTTGAGGTTTTTAAAATGGAATTAACTCCACAAGAAATAGTAATAAAAGAGAAGCAGGAAAAAGAAAAACAAGCGCAAAGAATGAATTTTAAACGCAGAGCAAGCGACAAAATTGCTCAGCCAAAAATTCAGCCAGATTTGGTGAAAAAGCCATTGGTGGCATAAGTTTAATTATTTTTTAAATTCTTATCTATTTTAAAAATTTCATATCTGCAGATATTTGTCTTGCACCATTTAGTAAATGCAATTAGACAAGCGTTTGGCTTTAGGGGTGTAGCTCAGTTGGTAGAGCATCGGTCTCCAAAACCGAGGGTCGTGGGTTCGAGTCCCTCCGCCCCTGCCAAAGCTATAGTTTAAATATAATTGCAAAAAAGCAAAAAATACTGCATCAGCACTTGCTTTTAGCGGTGCTTTTTTATAGATAGCAGTTAAATAATGCCGCATGGGGTGACTCGTGCGGCTTTGAGTTGTGGATAAAACTAGCATAGTTAGGTCAAAATCATGGCAAAAACCAACCCGTTTACTTTTTTGCAGCAAGTGCGAACAGAGGTAAAAAAAGTTGTATGGCCATCTCGTAATGAAACAATAGTTTCCTCGATTATGGTTTTGGTTATGGTTGCGCTAGCTAGTATCTTTTTTATGCTCTCGGATCAGGTTATTTCTTGGCTCGTGCAGATGTTGTTGTCTATTCGCTAGTTTTTAATTAGTGGGTTTTTGGTTTTTTGATTTAGGAGCAGGTTTAATAAATGGCTAAGCGGTGGTATATTGTTCAGGCTTATTCTAATTTTGAGCGTAAGGTTGCAGACGCAATCTTAGAAAAAATCACGCAGACAAAACTTGATGATTTGTTTGATGAGGTTCTTGTTCCTGTAGAAAAAGTTGTTGAAGTTCGTCGTGGGCGTAAAGTTGATGCTGAGCGAAAGTTTTTCCCTGGATATATTTTGGTGAAAATGGAATTAACTGACGAAACATTCCATCTTATTAAAAATACGCCAAAGGTTACTGGGTTTTTAGGTTCAGATAATAAGCCTATTCCAATTTCTGAAGCGGAAGCACAAAGCATCTTGCAACAAGTGCAAGAAGGTGTTGAGCGTCCTAAGCCATCAATTTCGTTTGAAATTGGTGAACAGGTTCGAGTTAGTGATGGTCCATTTGCTTCGTTTAATGGGCTTGTTGAAGAAATCGATGAGGAGCGTGCGCGCCTCAAAGTAGAAGTTTCTATATTTGGTCGGGCTACTCCGGTTGAGTTGGAATATGGGCAGGTAGAAAAACTTTAAAGCAATATGCTTTTTAGGTTTTAATATATGCTTTTTTGAGTGTGGAAGAGGGCGATGATGCCATTCATCGGGTTAACCTTGTACCACAAACGTCTAAATACCTGAAAGTTTCAGGTGAAATTGTTGAAAGGACGATTATGGCGAAGAAAATTACTGGCTATTTAAAGCTACAAGTTCCAGCAGGTGCGGCAAATCCGTCACCACCGATTGGACCAGCTTTGGGGCAACGTGGTCTTAACATTATGGAGTTTTGTAAGGCGTTTAACGCAAAAACTCAGGAAATGGAAAAGAATTCACCAATCCCAACGATTATTACAATTTATGCGGATAAGAGTTTTTCATTTGAACTCAAAATGCCACCGGTGAGCTTTTATATTAAACAGGCTCTTAAACTAAAATCTGGTTCTAATAAACCAGGTCATGAAGTTGCTGGTTCAATTTCGCAAAGCCAATTGCGTGCTATTGCTGAAAAGAAAATGAATGATTTGAATGCGGATACTGTGGAAGCTGCTATGGCGCAGGTTGCTGGTTCTGCTCGTTCTATGGGTATTGAGGTTCAGGGGTAAATCATGGCTAAAAATAAAAGATATAAAGCTAATTTGAATGGCATTGACCGTATTAAAAATTATGCAATTAATGATGCTGTTGCGCTTGTTAAAGAAAGAGCAAATGCGAAATTTGATGAAACTGTAGATATTGCAATGAACCTTGGTGTTGACCCTCGTCATGCAGATCAAATGGTTCGTGGTGTTATTAATTTACCAAATGGTACAGGCAAATCTATTCGTGTTGCTGTTTTTGCACGTGATGCAAAAGCTGATGAAGCTAAAGCGGCAGGTGCTGATATTGTTGGTGCTGAAGAATTAGCTGAGCAGGTTTTAGCGGGTAAGATTGATTTTGATCGCTGTATTGCTACTCCTGATATGATGCCAATTGTTGGCCGTTTAGGTAGAGTTCTTGGTCCACGTAATATGATGCCAAACCCAAAAGTTGGCACTGTTACTCCTGATGTTGGTGCTGCTGTTAAAGCTGCTAAGGGCGGTGCGGTTGAGTTTCGTGTTGAAAAAGCAGGAATTTTACACGCAGGTGTTGGCAAGTCGTCTTTTACGCAAGAAGCATTGCTTGAAAATATCAAGGCATTTGTTAATGCTGTGAGCAGAGCAAAACCATCTGGTGCTAAAGGCGTTTATATTAAGCGTATTTCAATTTCTTCAACTATGGGCCCTAGTGTTCATGTTGATACCTCATCGGCTCTTTCGTAAGGGTTTTTGAGTAAAAAGTTTTAGGCGGATTTTTTTGCCTAAGATGCCATTAATGAGCTTTTTAAGTTCCTCTTTTTGGCAAAGTCCTGTCAAAGACTGCGGGTGGAATAGGGTTTGCCTATTTCTTAAAGTATGCCAGCAATAGATAGGGTGAAAATCGATTTTGAGTTTTAAGTCTAATTTGGCTTTTCTCGTTTCGGTTCGAACCAAGCCAAAGATTTATTCTTGTTATGAGAATATTTTTAAGGCTACAGGCATTGAGCCGTTGTCTCATTATAGTCATTTTGGCTAAAATAAGAGACAACTCAATAGCAATAGTTTGAAAATAGTTTCAAACTTAATGTGGAGAGAAATAGTGGATAGAGCGGAAAAAGCAGAGCTCGTCAAAACACTCACAGAGGCGTTTTCGTCTTCTGAGGTAATTGTCGTTGCTCATTACTCTGGTCTTAGCGTAGCCGAATTAGAAGAACTTCGTGTTCAAATGAAAACGGCTGGCGGTCAGGTTAAAGTTGCTAAAAACCGTCTTGCAATGTTGGCTCTTAAACAAACTGAAAATGCAGACATAAGTGGCCTGTTTACAGGCCCTACACTTGTTGCTTATTCAGATGATCCTGTAACTGCGCCTAAAATCGCAGCAAAATTCGCTAAAGATAACGATAAACTTGTTATTCTTGGTGGTGCAATGGGATCAACTGAACTTGATGCTGATGGCGTTAATGCCTTGGCTAAACTACCTTCACTTGACGAATTACGCGGAAAAATCGCAGGTATGCTTACGCAACCAGCGGCAAAAATCGCAATGGTTGTTCAAGCACCAGGTGGTCAAGTGGCAAGAGTTATTTCGGCATATTCAGAAAAGGGTGCTGCTTAGTTAAGGCGATGCAACTTATTCACAATTAAACTTAAACTAACAACCATTTAAAGGAAATAAAATGGCTGATCTAAATAAACTAGTAGACGATTTGTCTGAACTTACTGTTTTGGAAGCATCTGAACTTTCAAAGTTACTTGAAGAAAAATGGGGCGTTTCTGCTGCTGCTCCAGTTGCTGTTGCTGCAGCTGCTGGCGATGCAGGTGCTGCTGCTGAAGAACAAACTGAATTTGACGTTATCCTAGTTGAAATGGGTGCTAAGAAACTTAACGTTATTAAAGAGGTTCGTGCAATTACAGGTCTTGGTCTTGCTGAGTCTAAAGCACTTGTTGAAGGCGCACCAAAACCAGTTAAAGAAGGCGTTTCTAAAGACGAAGCTGCTGAACTTAAAGCTAAATTAGAAGCTGCTGGTGCTAAAGTAGACGTTAAGTAATCTGCTTTTAAATTATTTTCGAGGTGGCTATTGTCACCTCGATTTTTGCTATTTTAGAGCTGTCAAATAAAAGACATGCTTTTATTATAGTTAAGAAATTATAGTATAGTAAACGAATCACGTTTAGTTATGCATTTGAGTTATAATATTAGGCACGTGCCTAGAAGGCCGACGGCTGATTGTCGGCGTTTTGGACAATTGCTTTTTCATTTTAAAATTTTTAGCGAATAGGAGCTGATATGGCTACCAATTTCAATGGCCGCCGCAAGGTGCGTAAGTCTTTTGGTAAGATTGATGAGATTACCAAAATGCCAAATCTTATCGAAGTGCAAAAAACATCTTATGCACATTTTTTAATTATGGACGAGCCAGAGGGTGGCCGTCTTGATGAGGGTTTGCAATCTGTTTTTAAATCAGTTTTTCCAATTGCTGATTTTTCTAACTCAGCTTCACTTGAATTTGTTCGTTATGAATTTGAGCAACCAAAATATGATGTGGAAGAGTGTCGCCAACGTGGCATGACATTTGCTGCTCCTCTTAAAGTGACGTTGCGCCTAATTGTATTTGATATTGATGAAGAAACGGGTGCTAAATCTGTTAAAGATATTAAAGAGCAAGAAGTATATATGGGTGATATGCCCTTTATGACTACTAATGGCACTTTTGTTGTTAATGGTACTGAGCGTGTTATTGTTTCACAAATGCATCGCTCTCCTGGTGTGTTTTTTGATCACGATAAAGGTAATTCGCATTCATCTGGTAAGTTGCTTTTTGCTTCTCGCATCATTCCTTACCGTGGTTCTTGGCTTGATATTGAGTTTGATCCAAAGGATATTGTTTTTGCTCGTATTGATCGTCGTCGTAAAATCCCTGTAACTTCACTCTTAAAAGCTCTTGGCATGGACGCTGAGGAGATTTTAGATACTTATTATACTAGTTTTGAGTATGTAAAAACTAAAAAGGGTTGGAAGAAGCCTTTTGAAGCAGACAGATTTAAAGGTGTTAAGCCTTTAGCCGATCTTATTGACGCTAAAACTGGCAAAGTTGTGCATGAGGCAGGGGTAAAACTTTCTGCTCGTGGAGCTAAGAAACTTGAAGAAGCTGGCCTAAAACATCTGTTGATCCAAGACGAAGATATTTACGGCTCATTCATTTCTGCAGATATGTTCAACATGGAAACTGGCGAGATTTATGCCGAAGCTGGTGCTGAAATTGATGAAAATTTGCTTGAAAAACTTAGCGAAGCTGGTTTTGATAAATTGCAAATTCTTAATATCGATCATGTGAATATCGGTGCATATATCCGCAACACGCTAGCACTTGATAAAAATGAAACTCGTGAAGATGCTTTGTTTGATATTTATCGTGTTATGCGCCCAGGTGAGCCACCAACGATAGATACAGCTGAAGCGATGTTTAAGTCATTGTTTTTTGATAGTGAACGTTATGATCTTTCAGCAGTTGGCCGTGTAAAAATGAATATGCGTCTTGATATGGAGTGTGATGACACAGTTCGTGTTCTACGCAAAGAGGATATTGTTGAAGTTGTTCGCACCCTAGTTAACCTTCGTGATAACAAGGGTGTTATTGATGATATTGATAACCTTGGTAATCGTCGTGTTCGCTCGGTTGGTGAGTTGATGGAAAATCAATATCGCATTGGTCTGCTTCGCATGGAGCGAGCAATAAAAGAGCGTATGAGCTCGGTTGAAATTGATACTGTGATGCCACAAGATTTGATAAATGCTAAGCCTGCTGCGGCGGCTGTGCGTGAGTTTTTTGGCTCTTCTCAGCTTTCACAATTTATGGATCAAACAAACCCACTTTCAGAAATTACCCATAAACGCCGTCTTAGCGCGCTTGGGCCGGGTGGTCTAACTCGCGAGCGTGCTGGTTTTGAAGTTCGTGATGTTCACGTTACTCATTATGGCCGTATCTGCCCAATTGAAACGCCTGAGGGGCCAAATATTGGTCTTATTAATTCATTGGCGACATTTGCTCGGGTGAATAAATACGGTTTTATTGAAACTCCATATCGTAGAGTTAAAGACAGCAAGCCAACTGATGAAGTTGTTTATCTTTCAGCAATGGAAGAGGCAAAATATCATGTGGCGCAGGCTAATGCTAAAATGGACAAGAATGGTAAATTTGCCAATGATCTTGTAACATCACGTCATGTGGGTGAGGTTTCACTTACTCCGGTCGATCAAATTGATTTGATGGATGTTAGTCCTAAACAGGTTATCTCTATTGCTTCTTCTCTTATTCCATTCCTTGAAAATGATGATGCTAACCGTGCTTTGATGGGATCAAACATGATGCGTCAGGCTGTGCCATTATTGCGCTCTCATGCGCCTTATGTTGGCACTGGTATGGAAGCAGTTGTTGCACGTGATAGTGGTGCGGCGATTGTTGCAAAACGCTCTGGTATTGTGGATCAAGTTGATGCAACACGTATTGTTGTTCGAGCTATTCAAGAAATGGACGCTTCAAAATCTGGTGTTGATATTTATAATTTGATGAAGTTCCAAAGATCAAATCAATCTACTTGTATTAACCAAAGACCATTGGTTGTGATGGGCGATCATGTGAATGAGGGTGATATTATTGCTGATGGCCCTTCAACTGATTTGGGTGATTTAGCACTTGGTAGGAACGTTCTTGTGGCCTTTATGCCTTGGAATGGCTATAATTTTGAAGATTCAATTTTGTTGAGTGATAAAATTGTTAAAGATGATGTTTATACTTCAATTCATATTGATGATTATGAAGTTATGGCTCGTGATACAAAACTTGGCCCTGAAGAAATTACTCGTGATATTCCTAATGTTTCAGAAGAAGCCTTAAGAAATCTTGATGAGGCTGGCATTGTTCATATTGGTGCTGAAGTTGGTCCTGGGGATATTTTGGTTGGCAAAATCACTCCAAAGGGCGAAAGTCCAATGACACCAGAGGAAAAACTTCTTCGTGCAATTTTTGGCGATAAGGCATCTGATGTTCGTGATAGTTCGTTGCGTGTTCCTCCGGGAGATAGTGGAACGGTTGTTGAGGTTAGAGTATTTAACCGACATGGTATTGAAAAAGACGAACGTGCAATGGCAATTGAGCGTGAAGAAATTGAACATCTTGCAAAAGACAGAGATGACGAACAATCAATTTTGAACCGAAATGTTTTTGCTCGTTTAAAAGAAATGCTATTTGGCAAAGAAGCTACTGCTGGCCCAAAAAGCTATATAGTTGGCACTAAGCTAAATGATAGCGTTTTTGAGAGCCAACCACGTTCAAAATGGTGGCAGTTTGCAGTTGATGACGATAAAGTAATGTCTGAAATTGAAGTATTGCAAGCTCAGTATGATGATAGCCGCAAATTATTAGAACAGCGTTTTATCAACAAAGTTGATAAACTTCAGCGTGGTGATGAATTGCTTCCTGGTGTTATGAAGATGGTTAAAGTCTTTGTTGCTACCAAGCGCAAATTACAATCAGGCGATAAGATGGCTGGCCGTCACGGAAATAAGGGTGTTGTTTCTCGCATTATGCCGCAAGAAGATATGCCTTTCTTGGAAGATGGTACGCCTGTAGAAATCGTTCTTAATCCACTTGGTGTTCCATCTCGTATGAATGTTGGGCAAATTCTTGAAACTCACCTTGGCTGGGCATGTGCTGGCATGGGTAAGAAGATTGATAATATGCTTCGAGTTTATCGTGAGAATGGCGACCTTAATCCGCTTAAAGACGAAGTGAAATATTTGTTCAAGGATGATAAAAGTTTAAATAACCTTGATGATGAAAGCGTAGTGCTTCTTGGCGAACAACTAAAAGACGGTGTTTCTATTGCAACTCCGGTTTTTGACGGTGCTGTTGAAACAGATATTGTTGAAATGTTAGAGCGAGCAGGGCTTGATGGTTCTGGTCAATCAACTCTTTATGATGGACGTACGGGTGAGAAATTTGATCGCAAAGTGACAGTTGGTTATATTTATATGCTTAAACTTCATCACTTGGTTGATGATAAAATTCATGCTCGCTCAATTGGCCCTTACTCGCTGGTTACTCAACAACCTCTTGGTGGTAAAGCACAATTTGGCGGCCAAAGATTTGGTGAGATGGAAGTTTGGGCTCTTGAGGCTTATGGTGCTGCATATACTTTGCAAGAAATGCTTACAATCAAGTCAGATGATGTTAGCGGTCGTACCAAGGTTTATGAATCTATTGTTCGCGGTGATAATGCGTTTGAACCAGGTATTCCTGAGAGCTTTAATGTTTTGGTTAAAGAGATTAGATCACTTGGTTTAAATGTTGAGCTAACTGAAACGGAATATGAAGATGATGGCGATGAGCTGTTAGATTCAAATACCGATGAGTTAGAATCATCAGTTGATACACCTGCGGATGCGGCGGAATAATCCGACGCTCCAGTTAATTACAATTCAATTTGCTTTTTAAAAAAGAAAAAGCAAAAAGAGGAGAAAAAAAGATGAACCATCACCATCAAGTTATGGACCCTTTTAATCCGCAGGCAAGCGCACAAGTCTTCGATCAAATGAAGATTAACATTGCTAGCCCTGAGAAAATTCTTTCTTGGTCTTTCGGCGAGATTAAAAAACCAGAAACCATTAATTATCGGACATTTAACCCCGAACGTGACGGTCTTTTTTGCGCACGTATTTTTGGCCCAACTAAAGATTATGAATGTTTGTGCGGCAAATATAAGCGCATGAAGTTTAAAGGCGTTATTTGTGAAAAATGTGGTGTTGAAGTCACGCTTTCACGTGTTCGCCGTGAGCGTATGGGGCATATTGAGCTTGCAGCTCCTGTTGCTCATATTTGGTTTTTGAAATCACTACCATCACGTATTGCACTACTGCTTGATATGACGCTTAAGGATATTGAGCGGATTTTATATTTTGAATATTATGTTGTTACAGAACCTGGTTTAACTCCATTTGCTCAATATGAAATGCTAACAGAAGAGCAGTATATTGATGCTCAAGATCAATTTGGATCTGATGCCTTCACTGGCATGATTGGTGCTGAAGCAATTCGAGAAATGCTTATTGAGCTTGATTTAGAAAAAACTGCGGCGCAACTTCGTGTTGAAATTGCTGAAGCTACAACTGAATTAAAGCCTAAAAAATTAGCTAAACGCCTCAAAGTTGTTGAGCAGTTCATCGTTTCTGGCAATAAACCAGAGTGGATGATTATGACTGTTATTCCAGTTATTCCACCTGAATTGCGCCCGCTTGTTCCGCTTGATGGTGGTCGTTTTGCTACATCTGATCTTAACGACCTTTATCGTCGTGTTATTAACCGCAATAATCGTCTTAAAAGGCTGATTGAATTACGTGCGCCTGATATTATTGTTCGTAATGAAAAGCGTATGTTGCAAGAATCTGTTGATGCATTATTTGATAATGGTCGCCGAGGTCGCACAATTACTGGTGCTAATAAGCGTCCGCTTAAATCTCTTTCAGATATGCTTAAAGGTAAACAGGGTCGTTTTAGACAAAACTTGCTTGGTAAGCGTGTTGATTATTCAGGCCGCTCAGTTATTACTGTTGGCCCTGAATTAAAACTACATCAATGTGGTTTGCCTAAAAAAATGGCTCTTGAGCTATTTAAGCCATTCATATATTCACGTCTTGAAGCCAAGGGTTTCTCTTCTACTGTTAAGCAGGCTAAAAAACTGGTTGAAAAACAAAGACCAGAAGTTTGGGACATTTTGGAAGAAGTAATTCGTGAGCATCCAGTTTTACTCAACCGTGCGCCAACTTTGCACAGATTGGGTATTCAAGCATTTGAACCTCATCTGATTGAAGGTAAAGCTATTCAATTGCACCCATTAGTTTGTGCGGCTTTTAATGCCGATTTTGATGGCGATCAAATGGCGGTTCACGTTCCTCTTTCGTTAGAAGCGCAGCTTGAAGCTCGTGTTCTTATGATGTCTACTAATAATATTTTGCACCCAGCCAATGGTCATCCGATTATTGTGCCATCGCAAGATATTGTGCTTGGTCTATATTATCTCTCGTTGATGAATGATAATGAGCCAGGTGAGGGCATGGCTTTTGCTTCTTTTGGTGAGCTTGAGCAAGCTCTTGATAATAAGATTGTTACAATGCACACCAAGATTAAAGGTCGTGTAAAAACAATTGATGAAAAAGGTAATATTGATTTTAAAGTTGTTGATACAACTCCTGGTCGTATGATTATTGGCCAGCTATTACCACTTCATATTGCTGTACCATTTGAAACATGCAATCAGGTAATGACCAAAAAAATGATCTCGAAAATGATCGATACCGTTTATCGTGCTTGTGGTCAAAAAGCGACAGTTATCTTTTGTGATAAGATGATGGGTGCTGGCTTTAAACATGCGTGTAAGGCAGGTATTTCTTTTGGTAAAGACGATATGGTTATTCCTGAAAGCAAGGCTATAATTGTTGAGAAAACCCGTAAAAATGTTGAAGATTATGAGCAGCAATATAATAAAGGCCTTATCACCATTGGTGAGAAATATAATAAGGTAGTTGATGCTTGGTCAAAATGTGGTGATGTAATCGCTGATGACATGATGAGTGAAATTTCTTCTGTTGAGTATGATGAAGAAACAGGTCGCCAAAAGCCAATTAACTCGGTTTACATGATGTCTCACTCTGGTGCGCGTGGCTCACCAGCTCAGATGAAACAGTTAGCTGGTATGCGTGGTCTTATGGCTCGTCCAGATGGCTCGATCATTGAAACACCAATTATCTCTAACTTTAAAGAAGGCCTTAGTGTTATTGAGTATTTTAACTCTACTCACGGGGCTCGTAAAGGTCTGGCAGATACTGCGCTTAAAACAGCTAACTCTGGTTATTTGACACGTCGTCTTGTTGATGTTGCTCAAGATGCAATTATTAATACACAAGATTGTGGCACAAAAGCAGGGCTTACAGTTGAAGCGGTTGTTGATAGTGGTCAAGTTGTATCTTCAATTGGTCAGCGTATTCTTGGCCGTACATTGGCTGATGCTGTTGTTCACCCTGAAACAGGTAGTGTTTTGGCTAAGAAGGGTGCATTGATTGAGGAAAAAGATGCCGATGCTATTGAAGAAGCTGGCGTTATCACTGTTCGCATTAGATCACCTTTAACTTGTGAAGTTCGTCAGGGTTGTTGCATTAAATGCTATGGTCGTGATCTTGCTCGTGGAACACCAGTAAATATGGGTGAAGCCGTTGGTGTTATTGCGGCTCAGTCAATTGGTGAACCAGGTACGCAGCTAACGATGCGTACATTCCATATTGGTGGTACGGCGCAGGTGGTTGATAATTCATTCCTTGAAGCTGGAGCAACTGGCACTATTGAAATTCGCAATCGCAATGTGGTTGAAGGTAGTGATAAAACACTTATAGCAATGGGTAGAAATGTTACGCTTGTTATTGTTGATGCCAAGGGTAAAGAGCTTGCTTCTCATCGTATTTCTTATGGTGCGAAAATTCGTGTTGATGATGGTGATGAAGTGCAACGCTCACAACGTCTAGCTGAATGGGATCCGTATACACGCCCTATTTTGGCAGAGGTTGATGGTGAAATTTTGTTTGAAGATTTGGTTGATGGCACTTCAGTTGCAGAAAGCACTGATGAGACAACTGGATTTACAAAACGTGTTGTTGTTGATTGGCGTACAAACCCTCGTGGCGAGGGGCTTGTTCCTGCCCTTGCAATTGCGCGTAAAGGCGAAGTTGTGAAATTAGATCGTGGTAGTGATGCTCGTTATCAACTTTCAGTTGAAGCAGTTATTTCTGTTGAACCTGGTGAAAAAGTAACACCTGGTGATGTTATTGCCCGTGTTCCATTGGAAAGTGCAAAAACAACCGATATTACAGGTGGTTTGCCTAGAGTTGCTGAGTTATTTGAAGCTCGTCGTCCAAAAGATCATGCTATTATTGCAGAGATTGATGGAACAATTCGCTTTGGTCGAGATTATAAGAATAAACGCCGTATCATCATTGAATCTGCTATTGAGGGTGATGAGCCAGCTGAATATCTAATTCCTAAAGGCAAGCCATTTCATCTTCAAGAAGGTGATGTGATTGAGAAGGGCGAATATATTTTAGATGGTAATCCAGCTCCACACGATATTTTAGCAATTAAAGGTGTTGAGGAATTAGCTCGCTTCTTAATTAAAGAAATTCAAGATGTTTATCGCCTGCAAGGTGTGACTATCAATGACAAGCATATTGAGGTGATTGTTCGCCAAATGTTGCAAAAAGTTGAAATCACAAAACCAGGTGATAGTGGTTTGCTTAAAGATGAGCAGATTGATAAAATGGATCTTGATGAACTTAACGATCAGCTGACAGCAGATGGTAAAAAACCAGCAATTGGAAACCCAGTGTTGCTTGGTATTACTAAAGCGTCATTGCAGACACGTTCATTCATTTCAGCGGCATCTTTCCAAGAAACTACTAGAGTTCTTACTGAAGCTGCAATTTCTGGTAAGGCTGATCTTCTTGAAGGCCTAAAAGAAAATGTGATTGTTGGTCGTTTGATACCTGCTGGTACGGGTGCAGCAATTGCAAGCCTTAGGCATGTGGCTAATAAACGTGATGATCTTATTCTTGAAGAGCGTTTACGCCAAGCTGAAGCTGCTAGACTTGAAGCCCCAAAAGAAGAGGCTGTCTTTAGTGAGCAAGTAAAAGCTGAAACTGTTGAAGTTAAAGAAGATAAAGCAGAATAGCTAAATCTAGCATAAACACTAAAAGGGCATTTTTAGAGATTTCTAAAGATGCCCTTTTTATTTTATATATTTTATTTAAAACCGATGTGAGCTGTGAATTGAGAGAGAGTTAATCTCCAATACGCAAAATTTTTGTCCATATTTTCTTTTGATATGCCGCCAGAAATAATAATATCCCATTCCAAAATGGCATCATTCTCATCATCTAGATAGGCTTTTGAAAATCGTTTATTTTTATTCCAATCATTTATGGTGTCAGCTTTAGGTTTAATCAAAAAACCTACACGAAAATTCATGTCTTGGCATAGATTTGGCTTGGCACAATTCCTAAACCTAATAATATATGGAATATTATCAATTTTCCCAATAATTTTAGGGTTTCCATTTGGTTGGGCTGTAACTGTAGCACTGCCATAGTTCCTAGCAATTTTCATTATCTCGTCAATATTTGAGCCATTAACCAACTCTTGCGCAATGCTAAGTGAGGGAAGGGTGGTGAATAGAAATATTAGCAGAGCAAAAGATTGTAATTTTTTTATCATAGAGAATAGATAGCAGAAAATAGTTTATGAGGGGTAAGTTAAATAAAAGGCCGCAATGAAGCGACCTTTTACCTGTTACCAGTTTTGTTTAATTATAGGATTAGTTTTTTTTCTTAGTTAGAAAATCATCAAAAAACTCTTCTAACATTTGTGACCAGATCGAAAATGCCTGATCAAAGTTTTTTACGCTAACTCCACCATTCA